>Ga0268353_100075_pt1 | contig 16201 bp, 16 predicted proteins | sample G5R2_NF_18SEP201_FD_190168 | JGI IMG/M metagenome (GOLD analysis project Ga0268353, IMG submission 190168) | Phyllosphere microbial comminities from switchgrass, GLBRC, Michigan, United States - G5R2_NF_18SEP2017_LD1 | ecosystem: Host-associated > Plants > Phyllosphere > Phylloplane/Leaf | place... | reverse complement strand
CCACGTTGCCGGCGCTGGTCAGGGCCAGGCCGGTGCTGCCGCCGCTCACGAGCTGGTAGCCGGCCAGGTTCAGGTTCTGGGTGGCGGTGTGGTTGCCCAGGTTGTCGGCCAGCTGGGAGAGGGTGAGGGTGCCCAGGCTGCCATCGGCCCCAATGCCCACCACCGTGGGAGCTGCCCCGAGGCGGAAGACCTGCAGGCTATTGCCGAAAGTATTCGCCACGTAGGCGCGGGTACCGGCCGCGTTCAGGGCCAGACTCACCGGGGAATTGCCGGTGGGCACGGCACTGCCTAGCAGCACGGGCACGCCGCCCCCGCTCAGGTCGAGGGTTTCTATCGCATTGCCGGCGGAAACGACGTAGGCCCGGGTGCCGGCCGCGTTCACGGCAATGTCGTAGGGATAGGCCGTGCTCACGGGGTTGCCCAGTTGCGCGGGCGTGTTGCCGCTCACGTCGAACCCCTGCACCCCGCTGCTACTGCCATAGTATCCCAGGTAGGCGCGGGTGCCCGCCGGGTTCACGGCCAGCACGCTCGGGAAGGTGTTGCTGCTGGGGTCGAAGTTGAGGCTGCCCAGGCGGGTAGGCACGCTGCCGCTCACGTCGAAGGTTTCCAGGTTATTGTCGGACGAGGCCACGTAGGCGCGGGTGCCGGCCCCGTTCAGGGCCACGGTTATCCCAACCCCATTACTGCTCGTGGGGCCGCTGCCCAGCAGCACGGGCGTGCCGCTGCCGCTCACGTCGAAGACCTGCAACTGGCGGCCCTGGCTCACGACGTAGGCGCGGGTGCCGGCGGCGTTCAGCACGAGGTCTTGCGGGGTATTGGCCGTGGGCGCGGGGCTGCCCACGGCCACGGGGGTGCTGCCCCCGCTCAGGTTAAAGGCCTGCAGCGTGCTACTGTTATAGCTCAGCACGTAGGCACGGGTGCCGGCCGCGTTCACGGCCACGTTGCGCGCGTTATCGCCCGTGGTCGCGGGGCTGCCCACGGCCACGGGCGCACCGCTGCCGCTCACGTCGTAGGCCTGTAGTTGGTTGTAATCGCTCACGTAGGCGCGGGTGCCGGCCCCGTTCACGCCCACGGCCTGCGGCTGGATAAACGGGGTAGCCACCGTGCCCAGCGACACGGGGTCGGGGGCGGTGCTGGCCAGGGCCTGGCTCTGGATGGGGGCGCTGGCTTGCAGCGTGCCGTCGGGGGCCACGCTCACGAGGCGGCCCTGGCCCGTGCCGGCCAGCGCCTCCACGGCCACGCTGCCATCGGTGCCCACGCGCAGGCCGTTGGTGCCGCCGCCGGTCAGCTTCTGGCCGTTCAGGTTCAGGGCCTGGGTGGCGGTGTGGTTGCCCAGGTTGTCGCCCGGGCTCAGGCGCAGCCAGGCCGGGGCGGCGGCCGTGCCGGAGTTGTAGTAGAAGCCGGGGGTGCCGCCGGTCTGGTACACGAGCAGGCCGGGGGCCGGGCTGGCGATGGCCGAGACGGCGGCCACGCGGGGCAGCAGCAGGCCCTTGTTGGAACTCACAATCTCGAGCGCGGCCGAGGCGTCGGGGGCGGTGGCCGCCCCGATGGTGACGCCCCCGGTCTGGGCGTGGGCGAGGCGGGGCGCGGCCAGCAAGAGCAGGGCGGCGAGAGGCGTGAAAAGGTAACGGTTCAGCATAGGTGCGTATTCAGGAAGTGGACAAACGAAAGCCGGCTGACCGGCCGCCCCTGCGGCAACGCCGGCGTCGAGGGCTGTCCTCTGGCGCCGGCGTGCCGTCCGCGCCGGGCTGCGGCAACGGGGGGCTGGGGCGGTGGCCGACCGCCCCAACCAGGTGCAAAAGTCGACCCCTACCGCCCGGTTTCCCTAATTTCGCGTGTGGACAAAGCGTAGACAGCTTTTTTCAAAGCGCTGCCAGTCAGCTAAATAATAATTTAGTTAAACCTCCGGCTGCCGGGCAGGCACCTACTCACCGGCCGGTGCGTCATCCGTTGGCACCCGGCCGGCGGCCAGGTCGGCGGCGCCCATTTTCTTGTAGAGGCGGGTCTTGGCGCGGCGCACGCTGGCCGGGTCGATGTTGAGCAGGGCGGCAATTTCCTTGGCCGAGAGCTGGATGTGGAAGTAGCTGGCCAGCCGCTGCTCGTGCGGGGTCAGGGCCGGGTAGTTGGCCTGCAGCTCCTCAAAAAAGCGCGGGTGCACCTGCTCAAAGTGCACCTTGAACCGCCCCCAGTCCTCGTCGAGGTAGGCGTGGCTGGTGAGCACCGACGCGATGCCGGCCAGGTCTTTCCGCTGCTCGGGCCGCTGCTTGTGCAGCTCCCGAAGCTGGCTCTTGAGCTCGGCCAGCAGCGCGTTCTTCTGCTCGACGTAGAGGGCGGTGGAGGCCAGTTCGCGCTGGTTGGCTTCGAGCTGCTGCTGCAGCTGCTGGTGGGCGGTTTGCTGCCGGTGCTGGTCGGCGGCTTGCTGCTGCTGGTCGGCGCGCAGCGCGGCCTGGAGGTGGGCGTTCTGGAGCACGATTTCGCGGTGGCGCAGCTGCTGCTGCCCAATGTCCAGGGCCAGCGCCGCCGCCTCGCGCTCGGTGGCCAGCAGCGTGCGCTGCAGGTACTGCAGGTGAACATTCAGGGCCAGGGAAAAGCTCAGCGCGTGGGCCACGAGGGCCAGGTGGGGCAGCAGGTTGCCGTCGTTGTCGGCCGTGACGGCCACGTGGTAGCCAGCGGCCAGCAGCACGCCCACCAGGGGCAGCAGGTTCGCCAGCCCGTAGGGACGGGCCAGCGGCAGTTTCCGCCGCTTGGCGGTCAGCGCGGTGGCCAGTAGCAGCCCCAGCAGGGCCAGCACCAGCAGGTTGTCGAAGCGCAGCGAATACTGGTCGAGGTAAAAGCCGCTCAGGTTCACCCCCCCCACCACCAGGGTGAAGACGCCGTAGCCCGCCAGCCCGTAGCGCAGGGCGGCATCCAGCCGGGGCAGGCGGGCGCGGGTGCCGAGGTAGCTGCGCGTGAGCTGCACGAAGCCCAGCAGCAGCAGGCCCACGCTCAGGTGCATCAGGGCGCTGTTGCCGGTGTAGGCGTAGCTGTGGCCATCGGGCCGCACCAGCTGGCTGAACGCCGGCCCCGGCCACCACTGCTTGAACACGCCCCGGTAGGCCGTGAGGTAGCCCACGGCCCCCAGCTGGCCGCAGAGGTACCAGGCCGTGGGGCGGTCGGGCCGGCGCAGGTAGGCGTGCGCGTTGGCGAGCAGCAGCCCCCCCAGTACGGCCAGCGCCACCAGCCAGGCCACCCACGAAAACAGGTCGGCCCGGCGGGCCTCGGCGGCCGGTAGCAGCTGTACCCGCCAGCGCACGGCGGCCGGTAAGGCGGCGCGTGGGTCCAGGCGCACCAACACATAGTACGTGCTGGTCGCTGCCGCCGACAGTCGCAGCCGCAGCGCGCCCTTGGCCCACTGGCCATCGGTGGCCACGGCCACGCCCGCCCGCTGGGTACGCCAGGCGCGGGTATTCTGGTCGAAGTAATAGAGGGTGTTGTCCAGGGCGGGTAGCACCATCAGCTGGGCGTCCTCGGTGTAGCGGCTGGGGTTGCGCACGGCCACGCGCAGCCAGCACCGGTGGGCCTGAGCGGGGTGCAGCGAATCGGCCGGTGCAAAGGCTAGAGTCGGGTCGTGGAGCACGCGCGGCCAGGCGTAGCCCGGGTCAGCCAGCACGTCCACGCGCCCCACCACGGGGCTGCCCGCGCCCTGCGCCGCGCCGCGCAGGGCCATTAGCAGCAGCCCCCCCAGCAGCAGGCCGGCGCGTAACAGCCTCAGGGGAGCAGCCCCGGCCGGGCAACGGGTGGCCCCGCTACGCACGGGCGGGAGCAATTGCGCAGCCGGCAAAGCGCAGGATTTTATAGAGGGTGCGGCGCGAGCCAATCTGAAAGTAGGCCATGAGCTGACGCGTGGACTGCTGGCCGGCTTCGTAGAGTTCCTTCACCGCCGGTGCAATTTTCTGGTAGCGCGGGGCCAGGCCCGGCGGGCGGCCGCCCTGCCGGCCGCGGGCCCGGGCGGCTTGCAGCCCGGCGTGGGTGCGTTGCACCAGCACGTTGCGCTCGTGCTCGGCCAGGGCACAGAAAATCTGGAACACGAGCTGGCCGCCGGGCGAGGTCGTGTCAATCGGGTCCTGCAGGGAAATCAGGTGCAGCTGGCGACGGCTCAGGTCCTCGACTACCTCAATCAGGTGCTTGGTGGAACGGCCCAACCGGTCGAGCCGCCAGATGACGATGGTGTCGCCGGGGCGGGCGTACGCCAGCAGCTGTTCCCAGCTGGGCTTGTGCGCCCGCATGCCCGACACCGTATCGGTAAAGACCTGTTCGCAGCCGGCCTGGCGCAGGGCATCGAGTTGCAGGTCCAGGACTTGTTCGCTGGTGCTGATGCGGGCGTAGCCGAGTTTCATTAAAAGAGGGGTAAGTGGTACCGGAAAGAAGCGAAATGCGAATTTACGGTACCTTGATTGCGGAAACCAGTTTCGGGTACCGTCTTTTCTTGTACCGGGGTGCCAATTTTGGGCAAGACTGGGTGGTACCAGAAAAGGGACGTGGCTGTTGCAGAACTCTGCGTGCCGCCTTTAAAAGAGCGCTTAATGAACCGCGCCAAGCTTTGAAGGCTAGCAACTGGGCCTTTTAGCCGTGCTTAACAGCTAGCTTAGGCTGTTGCCCAGCTGTCTAGAGAGTTCTGCAACAGCCACGGACGTTTTTCAACCACCCCTTCCTGTCATGGCGCGCACCCTTCCCCTACTCGATGCGGCTCAGCGCCGCGCGTTCGATTCCCCGCCCAAGTTCACGCTGGCCCAACGGCAACTCTTCTTTTCCCTCCCTGAATGGGCCGCGCCCGTCCTGCGGGCCATGAGTGCCGCGCACATGCGCGGCGGCTTTATCCTGCAGCTGGGCTACTTCAAGGCCAGTGGCCGGTTTTTCACCGTCGAACGGTTTACCGCCGTCGACCGCGCCTACGTGCAGCAACAGCACCGACTGGGCGCCGTGGACTGGAGCGGCTACGATAACAAAGCGAGCTTTCGCCATCGGCCAGTGCTGTTGCATCACTTCGGGGTCGCCCCGTTCGACCAGGTGCAACCCGGTGTGCTGCGTCATGTTACCCACTTCGCCCGTCAGCAGATGAATCCAGTGGCGGTGTTTCGCACGGCGGTGGACTACCTGCGCGCCCACCGCTGGGAGGTGCCGACCTACGCCGCGCTGGCCGGCGTCGTGACCGAGGCCTTTCGCGCCGTCGAACTGCAGCTCACCACCCAACTGGCCGGCCTGCTGACCCCGGACCTGCGCCAGCAGCTGGATGCCTTGTTCACCACGGAAGAGGCCGCGCCGGCCCACCCGCACCGGCCGTATCGGCTGACCACGCTCAAGCGCAGCCTGGAACTGATGCGCCCGGCCGCTATCCGCGCCAACATCCACGACTACACCGTGCTGCATGCCCTGTTTACGCACGTGCATCCCGTGGTGCAGGCCCTGGACTTGTCGGAGGAGCTGGTGCGCTACTATGCCCGCTACGTGGAGCGGGCGCAGGTCTTTCAGGTGCAGCAGCAGGTCGATAAGAAGGACCTGATGGTGCTCTGCTTCGTGGTCTACCAGTTCTACCAACTCGGCGACCTGCTCACCGAAACGCTGCTGCAGGTGGTGCAGACCCACCGCAACGCCGCGCAGCGCGAAACGCAGGAGCGCGTCTACCGCCAGCAGCAGGACACGGCGGGCCAGCTGCGGCAGGTACTCGACGGCGTGGTGGCCCACGGCACGGCCCTGGCGCAGCTGGAACAGGTAGCCTTTTCGTTCGCCCGCACCAACGCGGAAAAAGTGGCCGCCCTGCTCGCCTGGTTGCACACCCCGGACGTGGCGGCATTTGCACAACTGCGCCAGACGGCCCAGCAACTGCGCAAAGGCGGGGGCGGTAGTACCGCTGGCCCGTATTACCAGGTCGTGGAGGAACGTTCCCGGGCCTTGCAGCGCCGACTGGGCGACATCCTGCGCCTGGTGGCCTACGAAGGCCGCCCGGATAGCCCCCTGGCGCAGGCCCTGACCCAGTACCGCGACCGGGCCGGCAACCCCGGGAGCCAGCCCCCGGCCACGTTTCTGAAAGCGGCCGAACGCGCGGCCTTGCAGGAGGCCGAGAGCGCCGTCTCCCTTTACAAAGCGCTGCTGGCCGGCCACGTGGCCGACCACCTGAAAGCGGGTAAATTGAATCTGGTGCATTCACTCAGCTACCGCCCCTTCGATAGCTACCTGCTCAACGCCGCCACCTGGGCCGCGCAGCGGGAGGAGCTGCTGTTTCACACGAATCTGACGGACTTGCGTGCGCCGGGGCCCTTTCTCGATACCCTGCAAGCCAAGCTGGCGGCGGCGTTTGCCCGCACCTTCGAGCGGTTAGATGCCGGCACCAACCCAGCCGTGCGCCAGCGGGCCAATGGCCGGCCACGGTTCCTGACGCCCGCCCGGCCCGTGGACGAGGACGCGCCGCCGTCGCGGCCGCTGTTTCCCGGACCGGGGCTGATTTCACTGCACGAGGTGCTGCACACGGTCAACGCGCAGTGCCGCTTCACCGAGTGCCTCGAACACTGGAGCCCGCGTCACCGCCCGCCCCGGCCCGCCGAGCGGGTGTTCTTCGCCGGCATCATGGCCTACGGTTGCAACCTGGGCCTGACGCGCATGGCCCACGCCACCAAGCATGTGGCCCAGTCCACGCTTGAAAACACGGTCAACTGGTACTTCTCGCTCGAGAACCTGCGCCGGGCCAACGATGCCGTGGTGGCCCTCACCGGCAAGCTGCCCGTCAGCCGCCTGTTCCAGCGCGCCCCGGGCCAGACCCACACCTCCTCCGATGGCCAGAAGTACTACGTGGCCGTGGATTCGATTCATGCCACCTACTCCTATAAGTACTTCGGGCAAGACAAGGGTCTGGTGTCCTACGGCTTCCTCGATGACCGGCACCGCCTGTTTTACTCGACTACGTTTACTTCCGCCACGCGGGAAGCTCCATACATGGTCGATGGCCTGCTGCACAACGACGTCGTGGAATCGACCATTCACAGCACCGATACCCACGGTTTCACCGAAGTCAACTTCGCCGTTACGTACTTGATTCAGGTCGCCTTTGCCCCGCGCATCCAGTCGTTTCAGGACCAGCAGCTCTACGCCTTCGCCGGCATGGACGTGCCCGACCTGGCCGCGTACGCCCTGCGGCTGGGCAAACCCCTGGACCGGGGGCTGATTGAGGCGCAGTGGGAAAACATCCTGCGGCTCATCGTGAGCCTCAAGCAGAAGCACGTGATGGCCTCCACCGTGCTTAAGCGCCTCAATTCCTACTCGCAGCACCATCCCCTCTACTTGGCCCTGCGCGAGCTGGGGCGGGCCGTGCGCACCGAGTTTCTGCTGCGCTACATGGACGATCAGGACCTGCGCAAGCGCATCGACGACCAGTTGGACAAGCTCGAAAGCACCCACCAGTTCGCCCGCGCCGTGTTCTACGGGCAAAACGGGCAGTTTCGCTACGCCGGCAAGGAAGAGCAGCAAGTCGCCGACGCGTGCAAACGGCTGGTCCAAAATGTGATTGTGTGCTGGAACTGCTTGTACCTCAATCAGCATCTCTTTCAAGCCCCGCCTGCCGAGCGACAAGCCCTGGCCCATGCCATCGCCCGGATGTCGCCCGTGAGCTGGCAGCACATCAACTTGCAAGGCGAGTTTGATTTCTCCGACGAGGCGTTGACCGATGCGTTACGCTTCGACTTGGGTGCGCTACTCGCTGTCGAGTGGGAAACTACTGAAGACGAATAAACTAGCACCTCAAATGCGACTTTTGGACCAAACTTTTAACCAAGGCCATCTTTACAAGACCCCGCATGGCTGCTACTGAGACGGTTGCGACACAGGTAGAAATTCGGCAACACAATGCTATTACGTCCGCTCGTTACGAGATGAGCGCCTGCGAGATGGACATAGTATTTTCCCTGCTTTCCAAGCTGACCAAAACGGATGCCCCAGGTACTATCTACGAGATTCGGGTGCGGGAGCTCGAAGCCCTCACGAGCCGCAGCTGGAACTACAAGCAACTGCTGGAATCGACGGAGCTTCTCAACAGCCGTGTCTACAGTATCGAGAGTGGGACCACGCTGCTACAGGTGAGCTTGCTGGCCTCGGCGCTTTATCGCAAGGGTAAGGGCACGATTGAACTGGAGATATCCGAGCGGATGCGACCCTACCTGATTGACCTGAAAAGTAATTTTACCAGCTACCGCCTGCACGCGGCCTTCAGCTTATCTAGCAAATACGCCAAGCGGGTCTACCAGTTGGCTTCGCAATGGAAGGATATCGGAGAAACTAAAACCTACACCCTGGATGAGTTCAAGCTCATGCTTAACCTAAAGGACTCGAAGGGGAAAAATCGAGAGCAGTACACACAGATTTCGGCCCTGCAGAAGTATGTACTCGACGTAGCAATTACGCAGATTAACGAGCATACCGACTTGCATGTCAAGTACGAGTTGCTAAAAAAAGGCCGCTCCTACCAGTATATCAAGTTTTACGTCATCGCGCAGGAGCCCCGGCAACTCCCCATTCCCTTCGAACTGGCCGCTGATGATGCCAAGGCTCAGATGGCGCGCAAGCACCTTGATGCTTTAAGCATCACGGATGCGAAGCTAGTGCAGGAAATAACGTTGACCCCAAAGCACCTCGACGCGCTGTTCGCGTTCATGTACAAACTCAAAACGGAAAAGATTAAGGCGAATAAAAACCCAGGTGGGCTGTTTCTGAAAATGCAGGGTTTACGCTAGGTAGTAAAGGCGCAGTCTCCGCGCCGCGTAGCGCGGAGACTGCACATTCAGCCAGCTCATGAGAAGTCGCTACAAGCGTAGCGTGACAAGTTCTCCTTTGCCCCTCTCCTACCCCATCGAAAAGGCAGGCTCCCTGCGGGAAACCGGCCCTTCTACTTTCACTCTTAGAGCGTCCTATTTTTAAGCCACGGCTCAAACATAGGACGATTGACCTCATCCCATTTACTGGGGGAGGTCAAGAGTTCCAGTTGTCGATACACTATTGGCCTGTTTCTTGCTACTCTTTGTAAACGCGGCCCTCAGCAAACGAAAATTAATAGTACCTAGTGGAATAAAAAGTAACTGATGGATTTTATAAGTCTGTCTAGCAAGAAAATATCTGAGGGATACTAAGGCGCTCACCTACCAGTGAGCGCTTTTTTATAAGGTTCAATCAATTACAGGGTAGCGCAAGAGTAAGAACAGAAATTCCCGTTAGGGCAGTTGAGCAAGCTGTTCCTCCAAGCTCGTCGGGTCGCGTAGCGGGCGCAGTTGCCCGGCGGCAATGCTCTCGGGCAAGGTGAAATCGTAGCGCCCCAGCATGTTGATGTGTTCGTGCAGTAACGGCGAGAGCCGGGCCACATCGCCCGGCTCCGGCGGTTCGGCCCCTACCTGGTGGTGTTCCAAGGCTTGTTGCAGGTAGTGGGTATTCCAGAGCACCAGGGCGTTGACGACCAGGCGCAGGCAGGGCTTACGCATCAAAACTGGCGGCAGCTTTTTTCTGGGCGCAGGTTAGGAGTTGGGCCAAGTAAGTATCGTTCCAGCCCGCGCTCCGGCGACGGGTCCGTAGACTGTCGGGCTGGTGCTTGCCCTGCTGCAAGAGGTTGAAGGCCAGTTTGCGCAACACGGCAAAATTGCGCGTGGCGACCCGGCTGCGACTGCGGGCCTCGTCTTCGCGGAAGACCACATCTAGCACCCAGTGTAGGCTGTTTTCGATGGCCTAGTGTCGCCGGATAGCCTGGATGAGCACCGCCGGGGTATCCGAGCAACTGGTCAGGTAGTAGCACCACTCGGCGCGGGTGCCCGGCTGGTACTGCACCGAGCGGATGGTTTCCACGACAATAATCGCGCGCAGGCCTGGCCAGGCGCGTAACCCAGCCAAGTGCTCACTCACAGGCAGCACCCAGGCCCGGCGCCGCACCCAGCGGCTATGGCGGCGGTCGAAGGCATCGTAGTAGGCGGGATACTCCTGCCAGCGGTCGACACAGCAGGCGTGGCAGTAGGCTTTGACAGCGCGATGGTAGCGGCCCTGGTTGCCTTTCAGGGCCAGGACGTAATCTGCCTGCTGAGCCAGCAGTTGCCGGGCGATGGCCTGCTGGCAGCCGAGCGCATCGAGCGTAACAATCGTGTTGGCCAGGTGCAGGCTGCTGAGTAACACCGGGATAGCTGCTAGCTCCTACCCTTTACCTGACACGGCCACTTGCCCCAGGCTCAGGCCTTGCGCGGTGGCAAAGGCACTGACCACGTGCAGCGGGCCTTGGGCGCGCCCGCGGTCGAACGAGCGCCGGATGGTCTTGCCGTCGACGGCAATGACTTCGCGCGGCAAGGGCGGGGCGACGGCAGCCATCCACTGACGGAAGCACTGCTCCACCTGCTGCGGGGCGAGCAGCGAAAAGACGCGCCGAAATGTGTCGTGCGAGGGAATGCCGCCGGGCAAGTCGAGAAACGTCGCCAGCCAGGCCTGCTTCAACTGGCCGTAGTGCGCGATGTCAACCCACGTTTCGGCCCCGGCTATCACGGCGCAGACGGCGATGACCAACAGGTCGAGCAAGCGGTGACGGGTGCGACCGGGGCAGCGCGGCAAAAGAAGTAAGAAGCTGATTGAGCATAAAGACCTTAACACCGTCTAACCAAACAAAGGTCAGCCCTCATTACAATGCCTTGGTTTTGATGCGTAAGCCCTGCTCTTTACCCTGCATCTGGCACATGCGCCTTTGGAGGATGCCGCAAACTCGCGGCGGATTGAAACAAGACTTTTTCTGCGTTAGTCCCCCCGTCAACCGCATACTCTCCCAGCATCTCTACGGTACCCAGTTTCAGGCGCGGGTACTCATTAGTGGCGTAGGGATCGTAAGCAGGATTGGCCTGAAACTGGTCGTAATAGGCTCGCGCTTCGCTTTCGAGATAAAAGTGTTTGTTCCACTTTACGACGTCACCCTTCGCACGTAAGCCTACGCAATATACATTTATATACTGCGCCAACACTGGTGTAACTCGGTAGTTCGCAAGTGTTTGCTGAATGGCAGCCCAGTCGGTGCTGTAACGGGCCCATCTACCTACCACTATCGTATTAGGTGGTACCGGGTACTTGTCTTCTTGCAGCAGTCCCTGCGCCAACATTTTGTCTGTAATATGCCCCTGCCTGTCATAGGGGTCCGCTACCTCATAATGAGTGAGTCTCGATTCCCTGTCCCAGACCGGCACAAACATTAATTGGCGCTCTGCATCCCCAGCCGGCACTTTATACTGCTGCACGTAAACGCCTTCGGGGTTAGTCCCCCATCGCAGGCATAGGGGAGCATATGTTGGATGGGTCAACGCATTGTGGTCCGGCTTGGTCAGCCAAGCGCTGATTTCTTCATGGCTTACCCCGCTGCGCTCCAGCGCAACCTCGTTCAGAATGGGATGCCAATAGTCCTGATATTCGGCATATGTCACACGCGGCTGGGCGGCGTTTGGTGGCCGCCATTCCGTCGCCCGCAACGGCGGGGGCGGGGGCGGGGGTAGCGGCGGGCCAACGCCCCGCCGCCGCCGGGTAACGAGGTAGCCTTGCTGCGTGAATACCTGCAACGCATAGCGAATAATATCGGGCGTGACGATTTGGGCAATTACCGGCACAGGTACGAAAGGTGATTTCTTAGGCATGAATTCTTCGTTTTTTCAAAACTACGTCACTAGCTCCTCGCCTTGCCCCTCGCGTGCTTTTACCCATAGCCACTCGGCCGAATTGAGCACGCAGTTAAGCCGTACTGAGGGTAAGTCTTCAACAAAAAAGCCTCGGTAGCTATACCGAGGCTTTTTTGTTGAATATACTACTTAGCTCTTAGCTGCAAGGTAGCTGGTCGCGTCTGCCTTTACCTGCTCGACTAACGCGTCAAAACGATTCACTACGAAATCGTAGCGTTGCTCCAGCGTTGGTTTAAGCTGGTCTGCTAACTCGCTGGCCTTGGCCGGGAGAGTATCGGCCGTTACTCCTTGTTTATCGAGCAGCTTGTGCAGCATCATCTTGATTGGGGTAGGTAGCCCCTTAGGGAACCTAAATCCGCCTTCCTTGCTCAAGCTACTGTTCTCCAAGTGGCGCGTGCCGGCGTTGCCACCCGAGATGGTGGGGGTATCCGCTGGCAGGTCGGCCCCGCCACCGCCCAGTACTGGACTGTCTGCGTCGGCGGCACTGCCGCCGATGATAGAGCGTGAGAAGTAATTATCGTCGTTCTCGGCTGTTGTGTTCATGATATAGGGTGTTTAGGTAATGCTTACTAGGAGATAAAATAGGTGCCGTCACCTAGGAAGCTCATCTATAACGAGTCAGCAGTCGCATTAATTTCGCACCCCGGTGAGGGTGGCTGTGGTGCATGGTGCTGGTTGAGTAGGAGGGCGCCAGCAACTTACTACGCTTTAATCGTTGGCTATTAACCCTTTGACTGCATGAGCGCACACAACCAACGCGGGAACCATCCACGCTACCTAGCCCTCACTTAAGCACCAGAACTTAGCCTACAATACCCCGACGTTGCTCTTCTATCTAGTCTGTAACCGCTTCGCGGTCCTGGCCTGCGCAGCGGCCGGCGGCAATTTGCTCAGCCACTTGGCGTATCTCATCGACTACGGCCTGGGTCAGCGGTACCTCACTGCCGAACGGACCAACCACCGGATTTACAACGGCCGTGGCAGTTACAGAATTTAACGCCCGATGAAGTAGTGGCGGCCGCCACTACTGTCGAGCTTCAGAACGCCTGATGCTCCACTTTCAGCCGGCCCAGTAAATGGGAGGAGGTCAGCCTCGCTGATGCCCATATTATGGTACACCTCAACAATAGAGACGGAAGCCAGATTTGCCAGAAATGCAGGTAACACCATTATTTCTGTCATTACCTGCATTTCTGGCAAATCTGGCTTTCATGCATTATTGCCCTGATTTTCACTAGGCATAGGACGCTGAGCATCAGGATGCTGAGAAAAATAGGCAGTCAAAGCAGCGTTGAAAATATTGACCAGCTTCCGGGCCTCACCATGTCCCCAATAAGCTACACGGTCCATGTGTAATCGATTTTCAGGGGTTATCCGGTCGGTAAATTTGAGGTATTTAGGTTTGGCAGGAGACGACGAAGCCGTTGTAAAGGCAGGTTGAGTCTGGGGCTCGTAGGATGCTGGGCCAATAAGGTCGGTGAGGTCCTTAGGCGCTTTGGATACAGGCTTCTTCATAGATTTTCGAGGATGGCAGTTGTCAAGGTAGCATAATCAGCGACTCCGTTGCAGTCCGGCTTATAAAGGATAGTAGGTTCTCCAACACGCTGCGCCTGAGCTAGCGACTGGTCCGCGCGAATGTTAGGCAACACTTTTTCCGGATAGAGATGCTCAGCGGCATCCACAATATCGTGATGCAGAATGCTACGCTTTTTAGGATTATACTTGGTAAAGAACACCCCGGCCATTTTCAGGTCAGGATTAATTTGAGCCTGAACACCACCCGCCAGATTAACAACCAGACGCAGACCGTCAAAAGAGTATTTCTCAGGTTCGCAGGGAACCAGATAAGCAGTTGCAGCAGTCAGGGCAACGTAGGTCATCGCCCCCAGCATGGGTGGGCAGTCAATGAGGATGAAGTCGTAGTCGGACGCCACCGGGGCCAGCAGTTGTTTTAGACGCTGCTCATAACCATCCTGACGATATAGCTCTTCGCTCTGTTTGGCCAAGTGAATATTGGCTGGCATTAGCGAGAGATTCGCCAGGGAAGTTTTTACGATAAGCTCAACTGCGGCTGCCTCTTTGAGCAAACCTATTCCTACGGTGCGTCCTCCAGGCGCACCACGTTTAAACAGACCGGTGGTAGCATTGGCCTGCATATCCAAGTCAATGAGTAATGTGCGGTAGCCTCTATGAGCTAGCTCAGCCGCCACGTTTAAAGTAGTGGTGGTCTTGCCCACGCCACCTTTATTATTGGTGACAGCGATAATCTGTGGTGAGCGGACGGGGCCGGATGGCAGCTGCATAAGTCAGAGGGGAACAATGGAGTCGCAAGTTAGCAGAGTTAGCAGAAATACCAGCAATACCTGTATTTCCTGCATTACCTTTCTTACCTCCACTTATGGCATTACCGGTATTTATGGCATTTCTGTTTTTACCAGCATTACCGGTATTACCTGCATTATATATCCACAATAAGCGTATCATGAGCCAATTAACAAGAGTTTCAAGCTATTTAGAGAATCTCAAGCTTCTAGCCTCTTTGCCCCACTGCCTATTGTCTACACACCTCCTTATCGGAATTGATGACACCAGGGTAGTCTACTAAATCCCGTATTTCCAAGCGCAGAGTCCGGCTCAGCAAGATAAGTAGCTTCAGGATATTGGGATATATATTATATTTATATTTTATTATAAATCTATATACCAAATTAGAAGCATGGAAGTAAGTCGCCGCACCTACCCCAGTGATGTGACCGACGAAGAGTGGTCGTTTGTGCTGCCGTATCTGCTGCTCCTGCGGGAGGATGCCAGGCAGCGTCGGTACGCACTCGTGAGCTGTTTAACGCCTTACGTTACGTGGTGCGCACGGGCTGCACCTGGCGCTATTTACCGCACGACCTACCGCCCTGGGCAACCTGCTAGCAGCAATGGGCGCGGTGGCGCGATGCGCGCGGGTTCGAAGCCTTGACCGATGACCTGCGTCAACTGCTGCGACTTCACAGCGACCACCCGGCCGCGCCACGTGCCGTCATGCTCGACGCGCGCACCCTGACAAGCACGCCCGAAAGTGGTCACCGGGCGGGCTATGACGGCGCTAAACGTCGGAAGGGCAGCAAAGTACACGTGGCCGTTGAGCCGCTGGGCCACCTGCTGGCTGCCGTTGGCACGCCCGCCAAGGCGCCGGACCGGGCCCAGGTCGGCGTGCTGGCGCAAGAGGGGCAAGCCAGTTCAGGCCACCAGGTTACGCTGGCTTGTGCCGACCAGGGCTACACGGGAGGACGCCCCCGCCGAAGCTGCCGCTGCACAGGGCATCCACCTGCGGGTCGTCGAGCTAGGCCAAGCCAAGCGGGGCTTTGTTTTGCTACCGCGCCGCTGGGTGGTCGAGCGCAGCCTGAGTTGGCGCGCCCGTTATAAACGCCTGGCCCGCGACTACGAGCGCCTCGCCTTGAGTTTGCAACAGCTCCACTATTGGGCCTTTGTCGGGCTGATGCTCGCCAAGGCTACGGCGATGAACCTCTTCACAAGTCCATAACAGGGTCTAGTCGAACCGGCTTGTCACCTTACTTAAACGAGCCTTGCTAACTGTGACAAACGTCTAGTTTTCCCGCTGAATCTGCCCGGTACCAATCAAGCCGTCGATGGTGGCCCGGTACCAATACGTGACGCCTTGCACGGCCGTAATGCGGACCTGAATGACTTTGGGCTGCATCAAGGCCGCATGGGCACTTGTCGAGTTGCGCTGCCGCATCTCATAGCCGAACTTGTTCCATTTCAGCCCATACACGATGCGCAGCCCCAACGCCGTGTTGACTTCGGTCTGGGCCGTATCGGTTCGCGTGATGAGTGTACGCCCAGGACCCGCTGGTACCACCACCCGAAACTGCCCGACATGAAACGGCCGGAAATCGGCAGCAGTGAAGGGGCCAGTTGGAAGCTTGGTAAGGGTCCAAGAGGCTAGAAAGCGTTGCTTTTGACTGGTGCTCTCCGCCTCAGGTACGGCTTGCGTCGCTAACCACTGCGCGACGTATACCGTTCGGTTGACCCGCAACACCCACAGGGTGCCCCGCGTCGGGCCTCCTGCTAGCGGCTTTACCACCCGAAAGTCCAGGCTTAATCCTTCAAGCGTCCCTACTCGAAACGAGGCTTGGCGTACTCCTGCTGCTTTCCAATGCGTCAAGGTGCTCTGTGCTAACCCGGTATAGGAAAGATCTTGGTCTAGTAACGCCCCGGTCGCCGGCAGTTCTTTGCGCACCAGTAGCCACAACACTTGCGGACTGCGTGGGCTCTGCGCAACATACGATTCGGTCCCCGGCGCCTGCGCAGCCTGCCGAGGGGGAACGGGTAACTCCAGGGCTACTTGGTGATCAACCTGGAACGGAATCCACGGAGCCGCCGGCTGCTGAGCCAGCGTGAGTGTAGGCGGCAGTAACATCCCCGCTAGGAGGCCTGCGTAGGTCAAAAAAGCGGAGCTGGAGTAGGAAAACATGCAGAGGAGAAAG
>Ga0268353_100074_pt1 | contig 16498 bp, 13 predicted proteins | sample G5R2_NF_18SEP201_FD_190168 | JGI IMG/M metagenome (GOLD analysis project Ga0268353, IMG submission 190168) | Phyllosphere microbial comminities from switchgrass, GLBRC, Michigan, United States - G5R2_NF_18SEP2017_LD1 | ecosystem: Host-associated > Plants > Phyllosphere > Phylloplane/Leaf | place... | reverse complement strand
AAGTGCCGGGCTGTAGCCTGTAAGGCCGGGTGGCCCAGCTCGGCAGCCAGCGTCAGAATCCGGTCGCGGTCAATAACCAGCTCGCCCACCAGGTTTAGCAGGTTGTCGAGCTTTTTAACCGGAATGTATACCAAATCCGACAGCTCTAGCTTGCGGGCAGCGTCGGCATCGGTTTCCTCCTCGGTAGGCGCTTGCTGGGTTTCGACTATCTCCTGGCCCTGGATGAGTTGCTCTAGGCTATCGAGCAGGGGCTTAGCGTCGGCCGATTCCTGGCCTGCTCCCACGGCCCGAATCATATTGCCGAGGATATCGACCGCCCGGAACGTGAGCGTTACCAGCGAACCCGTAAATGTGCGCTCGTTGCCACGAATCTGCCCAAACAGGGTTTCCATCTTATGAGCAACCTCGCCCATGTCGATGAAACCCATTGCGCGGGCATTGGCTTTAAGATTATGCATGAGCCGGAACAGCTCATTAAGGGCACCTACATCCTGCGGGTTGCGCTCCAGCTCACTCAAGTGGCGCGACATGGCGTCGTAGTATTCTAACGCCTCGGCCATGAACAGCTCCCGATACTCTTGTTCGCGTGCTGTCATGACGATTTAGCGGGCAATGGCGTTACTCTTACCCACCGCGCACGGCTATTGGGGCGGGCTCTGAGTGAGCCGCCCCAATAAGCATCCGGATACCAGATACTTTGTGCAGAGAGAGGAAGAGAAAGCAAGGAACTACTACTTACGAATTAAACAACAGCGTGCCCGGCGGGCACTCCTGGTTTAGGCTAGCGAGCCATCACCCTGCAAAGCACTACCCACAATTTCGAGCACCCGCTCTTCCGAGAAGGGCTTTACGATGTAGGCAAGCGCGCCATTCTCGATGGCTTCATTTACAATGGTTTCCTGACCTACGGCCGAGCACATCACCACTTTGGCATCGGGTTGCTGCTGGCGAATACCTTTAAGTACATCAAGGCCAGTATTGTCGGGCAGAATAACATCGAGGGTAATAAGGTCAGGGTTGGTAGCTACCGCCATCTCCAGAGCCTGCTGGCCATTGGCGGCTTCGCCCACTACATCATAGCCGGCATCGGTGAGCATATTCTTGAGCATCGTCCGCATGTAGAACGAGTCATCGACGATGAGAATGCGCTTATTCATGAACAAGTAAGTCTAGGGAAGTGAGGAAGAGAAATAAAATAGCCAGGCGCCTTGAGGAGCTAGCAGTTGGCCCGTCTACGGCTAATGAGCCTTAGAGGGTGCATCGGGCGCCTCGACTTTGGTAGCTGGCCGGCCAGCTGGAGCGGCTGCCTGGCCAGGTAGCCGCATTATCTCACTAGGGGTAAGCAGCTTGGGCATATCGAGGACAATAATTACGCCCTGACCATTTGGTAGCTTCGCAATGCCTTCGAGGTACTTGTCTCGCTGACCATTGTCTTGCACAAATTCCGGGGCGGACTCGATGGCGCTGACCGGAATAGTAATCGGACGGGGGACCTCCCGCACTATCAGTCCCAACGTATAGTCAGGCGCTTCAACAGCCAGCGTGTACGAAAACTCCGGCACCGGCCGGCCAGCCGGCCGCAGCTGAAACCGTTCCTCCAAGTCTACTACGGCGATAATGTCGCCGCGCAGGTTAGTGATACCCTTGATGAATGGCGGCGTTTTGGGCATCTTCACTACCTCGGGGGTAATGGTGACCTCCTTCACCTGCTCGATGCGGATGCCATAATCCTCATCGCCCAGGCGAAAGACAATCAGCTGGACCACCGCCTCAGGGGCGGCCGGCGCAGCCCGCCCCGAAGTAGCAGCCGGACGGGTAGCAGCAGAATCAGCCATGAAAAATACCTAAACTCAGATTTACGTAGAGATTTATTTGGGTGCCGTCACTAGGAACTTTACTTGGCCTTTGCCTTGCGCGTGCGGCTAGCGGCAGCCGACTTGCTTTCCGGTGCCTGCGCAGGGGCCACTTCGGCCGTGGCGCGGTTGCGGCGGGCGCTGCTTTTGGCCGGAGCAGCTTCTGCTGCCGCCGTAGCAGCAGCGGCCGCTGCCCGGCGGGCGCGGCCATTGCTGGCAGGGTTTTCAGCATCGGCCGAAGGCATTGGCGCGGTATTGGCTGCAACTCGGCGCGGCTGCGCTGGCCGGCTAGCCCTGGCTGGCGCACTAGGCGTGGGCGTTGGGGCCGGAGTAGCAGTTTTAGTTGCCAGCGGGCGGCGTAGCACCCGACGCTGGGGCTCAGGCTCTGGTTCGGGCTCCGGCTCGGGAGCGTAGTCGAAGAGCTGGAAGGTTTCTAGGCCGTCCTGGAGGTCGTCGGCAATGTCGGAGAGGCGCTGCGAGGAGCTGGTAAGCTCCTGCATCGACGACGACAGCTGGCGGGCAGTACCAGCCACTTGCTGCGTACCGGTAGCCGTTTGCTCAGCAATGGCCACTACTTCTTCCACGTACTTCACTACGTCGCCAATCGACGTTTGCTGCAAGGCTGTGGCCGTGAGGATGTCGCGCGAGGTGCGCAACGTTTCGCCACTGCTGGTGGCAATGTTCTTAAAGGCCGCGCTGGCCTCAAAGGTGGCATTTTTTCCCCGCGATACCCGGTCCTCCATCGCGCTGATGGCGGCGGCGGCGCTGGTCGTATCCTTCTTTACGTCTTCCACAAGCGTGGCAATCTCGTTGGCCGACTTGCGGGAGCCTTCGGCCAGCTTGCGGATTTCTTCGGCTACTACGGCGAAACCACGGCCAGCTTCGCCGGCCCGGGCGGCTTCGATAGCAGCATTGAGGGCCAGCAGGTTGGTCTGCGAAGCGATATCGGTAATTACGCCCAGCGACTTGCTGATTTCCTGCGAGCGGGTCGAGAGCACTTCGATGGTGCGCGAAGTCTGGGTGGCAGCACCGGAGATTTCCTCCATGTTTTTTACCACCTCGGCTACTGTTTTCAAGCCCTGCTGCGACGTTTGCTCACCCATGATGGCCGATTTGTTCACCACATCGGCCTTGTTGGCCGTTTCTTTGGTGGCCGTCATGATTTCTTCGATGAGCTTGAAGGCTTGGTCAGTTTTCAACGCCTGGTTCTGCGCACCTTCGGCCATCTGTTGCATGGCTAGGGCCACGTCGACAGTCACCCGGCTCATTTCCTGACCTTTGTCTACCATTTCTTCCGAAGAAGTGCCCACTACTTGCGCCGAGTCGTTGATTTCGCCGAGCAGGGCGTTCAGGGTTTCCACAGCCTGGTTCAGGGCGTTCGACATGGCCGCGATATCGCCGGTGGGCTGAATCTCAACCATCTGGGTCAGGTCGCCTTCCGAGATGGCCCGCACCACGCGGCTTACTTCGAGTACTGGCAGGGCAATGCTCTCAATCAGCGCGTTAAGCGTATCTACCAGCTCTTTCCACGAGCCCGATACGCCGCCTACCGTAGCGCGCTCGGTGAGCTTGCCCTCGGCGCCAGCTACGCGGGCCACACGGCTTACCTCCGAGGCGAGGCGGTTCAGGTCGTCCACCATCCGGTTGATGGTCTGGGCTAGGTCAGCTACTTCGCCGGCGGCTTCCAGCATCAGTTTCTGGGTCAGGTCACCCTGCGATACGGCCGTCACTACTTTCACGATGCCCCGTACCTGGATAGTGAGGTTGGTGGCCATCGTGTTTACGTTGTCGGTCAGGTCTTTCCACACGCCGCTCACGTTGGGCACATTGGCCTGGCCGCCTAGCTGGCCCTCGGTGCCCACTTCCACGGCCACGCGGGTTACCTCGCCAGCGAAGATGTTGAGCGAGTCCACCATCTGGTTGATGTTGTCCTTGAGGTCGAGCAACTCACCACGCACGTCTACCGACACCTTCTGGCTGAGGTCGCCGCGCGCTACGGCGGTGGTCACGTTGGCAATGTCGCGCACTTGGCTGGTGAGCGAGGCGGCCATCGTGTTCACGTTATCGGTCAGGTCTTTCCAGGTGCCTTTTACGCCCGGCACGTTGGCCTGACCACCCAGTTTGCCGTCGGTGCCCACTTCGCGGGCTACGCGGGTTACCTCGTCGCCGAACACGTTCAGCGAATCTACCATCTGGTTGAGGTTTTCCTTGAGCTGAAGCAGCTCGCCGCGCACGTTCACCGTCACGCGCTGGCTAAGGTCGCCGCGCGATACGGCCGTTGCCACGTTGGCAATGTCGCGCACCTGACTCGTCAGGTTGGAAGCCATTGTGTTTACGTTATCCGTCAGGTCTTTCCAGGTGCCCGATACGCGGGGCACATTGGCCTGGCCGCCCAGGATACCCTCGGTGCCTACCTCCCTAGCCACGCGGGTTACCTCGCCAGCGAAGATGTTGAGTGAGTCCACCATCTGGTTGAGGATGTTCTTCAGGTCGAGAATTTCGCCCTGCACATCCACCGTCATTTTCTGGCTCAGGTCGCCGCGCGCTACGGCAGTGGCTACATTGGCAATGTCGCGTACCTGAGAGGTCAGGTTGGCGGCCATCGTGTTTACGTTGTCCGTCAGCTCCTTCCAGGTGCCACCGACGCGGGGCACCACGGCCTGGCCGCCGAGCTTGCCCTCGGTGCCCACTTCGCGGGCCACGCGGGTTACCTCGTCACCGAAGATGTTGAGCGAGTCCACCATCTGGTTGAGAATATTCTTCAACTCCAGAATTTCGCCCTTCACGTTCACCGTCATCTTCTGGCTAAGGTCGCCCCGGGCCACGGCGGTAGCTACGTTGGCGATGTCGCGCACCTGAGAGGTCAGGTTAGCGGCCATGTTGTTTACGTTGTCGGTCAGGTCTTTCCAGGTGCCAGATACACCCGGCACGCTGGCCTGGCCGCCCAGTTTTCCTTCGGTGCCTACGTCGAGGGCCACGCGGGTTACTTCGCCGGCGAAGAGATTAAGCGAGTCTACCATCTGGTTGAGGTTCTGCTTGAGCTGCAACAGCTCGCCCTTCACGTCCACCGTCATCTTCTGGCTAAGGTCGCCGCGCGCTACGGCGGTGGTCACGTTAGCGATGTCGCGCACCTGGCTGGTGAGCGAAGCGGCCATCGTGTTCACATTGTCGGTCAGCTCTTTCCACACGCCGCCCACGTTGGGCACCACGGCCTGCCCCCCTAGCCGGCCCTCGGTGCCTACTTCCTGCGCCACGCGGCTCACCTCCCCGGCAAAGACGTTGAGGTTGTCGATGGTGCGGTTGATGGTTTCGGCCATTACCTTGAAGTCGCCCGACACCGGAATCTGGAAACTCTCGTCCAGGTTGCCCCGACTGATGTTTTTCAGCACCTTGCCTACTTCCAACACCGGCACGGCGATGGAGTCTACCAGGCCGTTGATGTTGTTGAGCATGTCGCGCCAGAAGCCCGCCGCGCCGTCGGCCGAGGCACGGGCTTTCAGGTTGCCTTCCACCCCGGCTACCTTCGAAATGCGCGATACCTCCCCGCCTACGCCGCCAATCATTTCCACCATCGAGTTGTAGGCCTCGGCGATTTCGGAAAATATGTCGTCGTTCTGTTTGGTCAGGCGCACCGATACGTCGCCTTTTTTAAAGGCATCGAGGGCGAAGAGCACACGGTTGAGCTGCTCATTCACGTAATCGGTATCGGTGAGACCCGAGTTGCGGCGGGTGCCCCGCTTTCGGGTGGTGTTGTCGTCGGCAAACGTCCCGGTTTCGTCGGGGCGCATTGCCTCGTCAGATTCGGTTACCGGGGCCGTAGTTTTCTTGGCGGAAGCCATGGGAGAAGGACGCAGAGAGTGTGGAGCAGACCGAAGCCCGCCGTGGAGACTAACAAAAGTAGGCGTGCCGGGCATTCTGGCAATGCAAAGCCGCCCGAAGGTAGCTTGCCGGCCGTAGTCGCCGCCGCCCGTGCATCTTTGTGCCCGTTTTTAACTTTTCGGGCCGGGCCTGCGTTCTCAGCATCCTGACAAAACCCTACCCCGCCCCTACCACCGCCTGCATGGTCAAGAATCTAGTTATCGTCGAGTCGCCCGCCAAGGCCAAAACCATTGAAGGCTACCTCGGCCCGGATTACGTGGTGAAGTCCAGCTACGGGCACGTTCGCGACCTGCCCAAGGACAATAATGCCATTGACGTGGCCAACGGCTTCAAGCCTACCTACGTAGTCGATGCTGACAAACGCGAGCTGATTTCGCAGTTGAAAAAGCTGTCGAAAGAAGCCGAAACTGTGTGGCTGGCAAGTGACGATGACCGCGAAGGCGAAGCTATTTCTTGGCACCTATCGGAAGCGCTTAACCTCAAGGCTGACAAGACGAAGCGCATCGTATTTCGCGAAATTACGAAGACGGCTATCCTAGCCGCAATCAACAATCCGCGCGAGATTAACATTGACTTGGTGAATGCCCAGCAGGCCCGCCGCGTGCTCGACCGCCTAGTGGGTTTTGAGCTCAGCCCAGTGCTCTGGCGCAAGGTAAAAGCCGGCCTCTCGGCGGGCCGCGTGCAAAGCGTAGCCGTGCGCCTAGTGGTGGACCGCGAGCGCGAAATTAACAAGCACACTGCCACCAGCGCTTACCGTATCGTGGCCCGCTTCGACGCCGGCCAGGGCACGACTTTGGAAGCCGAATTGCCGACCCGCTACAAGACTCGCGAGGAGGCCGAAGCCTTTCTCACGCGCTGCATTGGGGCGACATACAGTATTAATAGTCTCGATAAAAAACCGGGCAAGCGCAGCCCCGCGCCGCCCTTTACTACCTCCACGCTTCAGCAGGAAGCATCGCGCAAACTAGGCTTCTCAGTGGCACAAACCATGACGGTAGCCCAAAAGCTGTACGAGGCCGGCCGCATCAGCTACATGCGTACCGACTCGGTGAACCTGAGCGAAGAAGCCCGCAAGGGTGCCCGCGAGGCCATCGAAGCCGCCTACGGTGCCGAATATGCCTTGGAGCGCCAGTTTAAAACCAAATCGGCTTCGGCCCAGGAAGCGCACGAAGCCATCCGCCCCACCGATTTCAAGCAGCTCAAAGCGGGCGCTGATGCCTCGGAGCAACGCCTCTACGACCTTATCCGCAAGCGCGCAATGGGCTCGCAGATGGCCGATGCGCAGATTGAGCGCACCACCGCCGTTATTGGTATCAGCACCCAGCCGGGCACCACGTTTTCGGCTACGGGCGAAGTGATTACGTTCGAAGGCTTCCTAAAAGCATACGCCGAAAGCAAGGACGACGAAGACCAGCCCGCCGATGGCGAAAGCAGCTTCTCACGTGGCCTGCCGCCCTTGAGCGTAGGCCAAAACCTACCCCTGCAAACCCTGACCGCTACCGAGCGCTTCAGCACGCCGCCCGCGCGCTACACCGAGGCTTCGCTGGTAAAGAAGCTGGAGGAAATGGGCATTGGCCGCCCCAGCACCTACGCCCCTACCATTAGCATTGTGCAGAAGCGCGGCTACGTGGAAAAAGACTCGCGGGAAGGCAAGGAGCGCAAGATTTACGCGCTGGCGCTGGTCGATGGCGAGGTAAAAACCGAGCAGCGCCCCGAAACCTACGGCGCCGACAAAGCCAAGCTTTTCCCGACTGACACTGCTTTAGTAGTCACTGACTTCCTCGTAGACCACTTCCCCGCCATCGTGGACTTCCAATTTACGGCGAAAGTAGAGGATGAATTTGACCAGATTGCTAATGGCCGCGAGGATTGGGGCCACATGCTGGCCGGCTTCTACGAGCCGTTTCACGCCAGCGTGGAGCGCGGACAGGATATTGAGCGCAGCACGCTCAGCAGCACCCGCGAAATCGGCCTGCACCCCGAAACCGGCGAGAAAATCACCGCCCGCCTCGGCAAATATGGCCCCTACGTGGCACTAGGCGACACCGAGGGCGAAACAAAGCCTGCCTATGCCAACCTGCGCAAAGGCCAGTTTATCGAGACTATTACGCTGGAAGAGGCGTTGGACCTCTTCAAGTTGCCGCGCGTGGTGGGCGAGTTTGAGGACAAGGCCATGACGGCCGCACTCGGCCGCTTTGGCCCCTACATCCGCCACGACAGTAAATTTTACTCACTCGGCAAGGAACAAGACCCGCATACCATCACGGGCGAGGAAGCCGTGACGCTCATCGAAGCCAAGCGCAAAGCCGATGCGGAGCGCCTCATTAAGGAGTTTCCCGAAAACCCCGACATCCAGGTGCTCAACGGCCGTTTTGGCCCCTACATCGTGGCTGGCAAGAAAAACGTGAAGATTCCTAAGGGCGAGGAGCCGACCGAACTCACGCTGGAGCGCTGCTTGGAGCTAGCTGCCGCCACGCCCGACAAGCCCGCCAAAGGCGGCCGCTTCGGCAAGAAAGCCGCTGCCGAGAAGCCCGAAAAGGAAGCCGACGCCCCCGCCAAGAAAGCGGCTAAGGCCCCGGTTGCAAAGAAAACGGCTACCAAAAAAGCCGCTCCCGCCAAAGCGACTGCTGCAAAAAAACCTGCGGCGGCCAAGAAGCCAGCCGTAAAAAAAGCGGCGACTACCGAATAATTTTTTTCAACCCTACCTGTGTGTTTAATGAAGAAGCCCCGCCAGCCAGCGGGGCTTCTTTTATTTCTGCTTTGCACACAGGCTGCTACCAGCCTGAACGGCCTGGGTTTTCAGGAATTTAGGCGCACAATTTTAACACGGCTAAAGCGCGGAGCTTAGCACTTAATCACAGGGTTAATTCCTTATTCATCAAGCTCATCAGTATCAACCAGACTGCTTAAGCAGGCGTAGAAATGGGGGACAACTGCCCGTATTGGCAACCTAATCCATACCCTTTTCCACCATGTTTTACCACGATAAGCGTACCCAGTTTAAAGTTCGGGTCGAGAAGCCCAACCCCGCTTTTGCGCGAATGCTCCAGCAGGCCATCGGCGGCATTGAAGGCGAAATGCGCGTTTGTTTACAGTACCTGTTTCAGGCCTGGAACGCCCGCGGACCTGTGAAATACCGCGACATGCTGCTCGACACCGGCACCGAAGAAATTTCGCACATCGAAATGCTGGCCACCGCCGTGGCTCTCAACCTGGAAGGGGCGCCGCTTAGCTTACAGGAAGCCGCCATCAAACAGGATGGCGTGGTAGGCGCAGTGCTTGGGGGCATGAACCCACGCTCGTTTTTGTCGGCTGGGCTAGGCGCGATGGCATTCGATGCAGAAGGCGTACCATTCAGCGGGGCCTACGTGGTGGGCAGCGGTAACCTCATGGCCGACATGTATACCAACGTGGCCGCCGAAAGCACGGGCCGCGCCTTAGCTACCCGGCTGTGGGAAATCACCGACGACCCCGGCATGAAGGATATGCTCAGCTTTATGATTGCCCGCGACACTATGCACCAGCAACAGTGGCTGGCGGTTATTGAAGAGCTGGGTGGCCACAAGGGCCTGCCCATTCCTAATTCCTTTCCCCAAAGTAAGGAAAATCAGGACTTCAGCTACGCTTTTATCAGCCCCAATATCGACGGCACCGGCACGCCCGAGGGCCGCTGGACGCACGGCCCGAGCATCGACGGCAAGGGCGAGTTTAAGGTATTGAAAGCCGAACCCTACGGCGACGAGCCTAATTTGGGCCCGCCCGTGCCCGAAGGCCACGCCCAAAAAGAGCAAATGACGTTGACGGACAGCCTACTTGGCAATATTAAGGATACGCTAAGCTAAGGCCTGAACTACCCTTTAATCACTCCAGCTAGCTCCCCGCCGTGGCCCCAGCAATGGGCCGTAGTGGGGAGCTTTTGTATACCTTAGGTTCGGCTATTCGCGCCCGTTTAGCAACGTACGAAAAGCCTTATTGCTAGCGTTGAGGCTGGCTCATGTGCTCTTACTACTGGTTATGCAGATACTTTCTCTCCCTCTGAGCCTGCTGCTGGCGTTCTCGGCCCCGGCTGCGCCGGTTTACCCCTGGCTGGCGGCCTCGCCTGCCCCTGCCCAGCGGTTGGCCCAGCGCTTTACCACGCCGCCGGGCTCCCAGCGCGTGCCGGTGGCGGCGGGCTCGTGGGGCGAGTGGCTGCGAGGCCTACCGCTGCGAGCGGCTGGCACCCCGGCTCGTCTTTTCGACGGCCGCCTGAAAAATAACCAGGCTGTAGTAGCGGCCGTGGTCAACATCGACCCCGGCACCACCGACCTGCAGCAGTGCGCCGATGCTGTGATGCGGCTGCGCGCCGAATACCTGTTCAGCGTTAATCCCAATAAAATTCACTTTCACCTGACCACTGGCTACGATGCCTGGTTTTCGGACTACCTAGCCGGCACCACCTTTCGGGTGGCGGGCGAGCGGGTGCACTCTGCGCCCAAGCCTGCCGAGGCCGCCACGCACGCCGCGCTGGGCCGCTACCTGCTACCAGTGTTTGGCTACGCCGGCACGCTGTCGCTGAGCCGCGAGGTGCAGCCAGTGCCGCTAGCCCGGGCCCAGCCCGGCGATGTGCTGGTGCACGGCGGCATTCCCGGCCACGCCGTGCTGGTGGCCGACGTAGCCGAGAATCCGCGCACCGGCCAGCGCTATTTACTATTGATGCAGAGCTACATGCCTGCCCAGAATATTCACGTGCTACGCAACGTGAGTCAGCCCGCGCTCGGCGCTTGGTTTACCGTGCCAGGAAAGCAAGCTACGCAGTTTGACACGCCGGAATGGACATTTGCCAGCACGGAGCTGGGTCGCTTGGACTAACGCAGCGGCAAGCTAAGCCGCATTGATGGCCTGTACCTGAGCCGCCGAAAGCTCCGCAAAATCCTGGATAACGCGGTCGGCCAACCGCAAGTCCTGGCCCGCTGAGTGCGGACTGGCGTAGCCCACGCAGTAAATGCCAGCTGCCTTAGCCGCGGCTACCCCATTGGCCGAGTCTTCGATGACGATGCACTCGGTCACGGGCGTTTTTGCCAACTCGGCCGCGTGCAGAAAAATGGCAGGGTTGGGCTTCGATTGCACAAAGTCTTCGCCGCTAACGGTATGCGTAAAATAAGGCGCCAGCCCAAAGCGGTTGAACACCCGCCCTATCGTGGCCTTTGACGCCGAAGAAGCCAGCACCATCTGCACACCCTGCATCTTCAAGTCTTCAATGAGCGCCCGCACTCCGGGTAGTAAGTCGAGGCTGGTATCTTCATCAAACGCTTGGTTGAACAGCTCGCGCTTGCGTAGCAGCAGTTCCGCCACCTCCTGCGGCAGGTCAAATTCCTGCTTGAGTCGCTGAAACACATTGCGCGTGGAAGAGCCTAAAAAGGAGGCGTATAGCTCGTCGCTGACGGTGATACCCAGCTCGGCAAACTGCGTGAAAAATGCGTGGTGGTGGATGGGCTCAGTGTCGATAATGACGCCATCCATATCAAAAATTACGGTACGAATCATGGGGCCGGCCCAGCGGGCGTGAGGTCGGGGCAAAGGTAGCCCGCACTAACCCAGCCAGCGGCCAGAGTTAAGAATTGGCCGTAATTTGCGCCTCCTGGCCGTTTTTGCATGAACATCTTTTCCTACGCCACCCTGGCCGGCTACGAGTGGCAGCACCCGCGCCTGCTGCTGCTGCTGGCCCTGGTGCCGCTGCTGCCCCTGCTGCGCTGGCTACTGGCCCGGCGCCGCCGGCAGGTGGTAGTGGCATTCGGCCCGGCGGGTATCCGGCCTGATTGGCGCGCCGGACTGCGTTTCGTCCCCACTATCGTGCTGGCCTTGAGCCAAGCGCTGCTGATAGTAGCCGTGGCCCGCCCCCAGCACTTGAGCGAACAGCTGACCCAGACGGGCCGTGGCATCGACCTGGTATTAGCCCTCGACGTGTCGGGCAGTATGGAATTGGAAGACCTCAAGCCCACCCGCCTCGACGCCGCTAAGCGCCTGGCGCGCAGCTTCGTGCAGCACCGGGCCGGCGACCGCCTGGGGCTGGTCGCATTTGCCGGCCAGGCCTATTCACTGGTGCCCCTCACTACCGACTACGACCTGCTGCTCGACAACCTGGCTAGCCTGCACCCCGGCCTTATCGAAGAGGAGGGCACGGCCATCGGCACGGCGCTGGGTACGGCTATCAACCGCCTGCGCGAGTCGCCGGCCAAGTCGCGGGTGTGCGTGCTGCTTTCCGATGGCGAAAGCAACGCTGGCAGCCTCGACCCATTACTGGCCGCCCAGCTAGCCCACGCCTATGGTATTCGCCTCTATACTATTGGCTTGGGCGAGGATGGCTATGTACCCTTCGGCCGCGACTCTACCACCGGCAAGCCCCGCTACGTGCAAACCCGCCTCGACGAGACCACCATGCGCCAGCTGGCCGAAGCGGCCGATGGCCGCTTCTTCCGGGCTACTGATAACAAGGCGCTCAGCCGGGTTTTTGAGGCTATTGATAAGCTTGAAAAGTCTGACATCCGTACCCAACGCTATCGTAGTGTGCAGGATTTTTACCGTCCTTACTTAGGCTGGGGTATCGCGTTGTGGCTGCTGTGGCTGGCGCTGAAAAGCACCTTTATGAGCAATGTATTGGAAGACTGATTTTTAATTATCGCCGGTCAATTTTTATTCTTCCAGAGCCATTCAGCTCCACTATTTCCTAACAATTAACCGTCCTAACTAATAAGTAAGCTTATGTCCATCGCTGAAAACATTGCTGCCTTTGAGCAAAAGCTGGCTGGCACGGCGGCGCGCCTGGTGGTCGTTACCAAGACTCATCCCGTGGAGCGGCTGCGCGAGGCCTATGCGGCGGGCGCCCGCATCTTCGGCGAAAACCGGGTGCAGGAAATGGCCACTAAGCAGCCCGACTTGCCCCCCGATGTGGAGTGGCACCAGATTGGCCAGCTTCAAACCAACAAAGTGAAGTACCTGGCACCCTTCGTACACACCGTGGAGAGCATCGACAGCCTGCGCCTGCTCGTGGAGCTCGACAAGCACGCCGCCCGCCACGGTCGCATAATCCGGGGCTTGCTGCAATTTCACATCGCCCAGGAAGAAACCAAAACCGGGCTCACTCTGGCCGAAGCCGAAGAACTGCTGCAATCAGCCGAGTATCAGGCACTACGCCATGTGCGCCTGACTGGCGTAATGGGCATCGCCACCCACTCGCCCGACGAGGCCCTGGTACGCGGTGAGTTTCGACAGCTCCGGCAGTACTTCGAGCAGCTGAAAGCAATGTACTTCGCAGCCGATGAGGAGTTTCGGGAAATCTCGATGGGCATGAGCGCCGACTACGCTTGGGCGCTGGCCGAGGGCAGCACGCTCATTCGGGTGGGCAGCGCCATTTTTGGCAGTCGGGGCTAGCCAGCGCTTTTTCACCGTCATTGCTCCGCTCAGTGGAACGCCATATTTCCGTAAGCCGCACGGCGCGCTACCAGCAGTTGGGCGAAGCCTCACCCGCCACCCGGCAGCTTTGGGTGGTGCTGCATGGCTATGGGCAGCTAGCCGAATACTTCATCCGACATTTCTGGCCGCTACACGCCGCCGACCCAGCGGGCACAGTCATTGTTGCGCCGGAGGGCCTCTCCCGCTTCTACCTGAAAGGTACCGACGGCCGCATCGGCGCTTCCTGGATGACGCGCGCCGACCGCCTGACCGAGATAGCCGACCAGACCACTTATCTCACGGCTTTACTAAAGCCGTTGTTAGCGGCTGCCCCAGCGGCGGCTGTTATCGTGCTGGGCTTTTCGCAGGGCGCAGCTACTGCTAGCCGCTGGCTCCATCACTTGGCTACTACGCAAGGCTGGCGTCCACGCCGCCTAGTACTGTGGGCCGGCGATTTTCCGGCCGATACGCTTCCGGCTTTGGCGCTATTACCCGGCTTACCCGTCGATGTGGTTTGTGGCGACGAGGATGCGTATATCAACGACGAGCGATTTCGGCAGCAAGTGGCTAGCCTGAAGCACCACGGGGCAGTAGTCAGCGCCTTTCGCTTTACCGGCGGCCATACGCTGAATACCACCCTATTGCATGAATTAGCTGATTATTAACTACTGCTACGCATACATGCGTAGCAGCTGCCTATTCAGCGCGCCGCACCGTAGCCGCGGCGGCCTGCGCCGCCGGGAAGACAATTACTTCGGCCATTTGCACGTGCGGCGGGCGCGTCACCATAAACTGGATAATGTCGGCTATATCGGCCGCCTGCAAAGCCTGTACACCCTTGTACACGTTGGCAGCACGGGCTTCATCACCCTTGAAGCGCACTTCCGAAAATTCAGTCTCGACCATGCCGGGCGCTACTTCCGCTACGCGAATGCCCTTGGGCAATAAGTCAAGGCGCATGGTGCGCGTAAGCATGGCTACGGCTGCCTTAGAGGCGCAGTAGACGTTACCGTTGGCGTAGGCCTCGTGCCCGGCAATCGAACCGAGGTTGACGATGAAACCACCTTCGCCCATGCGGGGCAGCACGGCGCGGCTCACGTAGAGCAGGCCCTTCACGTTGCCGTCGAGCATAGCGTCCCAGTCGGCCGGGTCGCCCTCCTGAATGGGTGCCAGCCCGTGCGCGTTGCCGGCATTATTAATGAGCACGTCGATGTGGGCAAAGGCCGCTGGCAGTTCCGCCACCGCAGCTTCGACCGCGCCGCGGTCACGCACGTCAAAAGTGAGGATGTGCACCGGCGTGGGAGCCAGCTCCTGGGCAAGCGTGTCGAGGCGCTCGCGGCGGCGGCCCGCTACTACCAGTTGAAAGCCAGCGCTGGCCAGCGCCACAGCCGTAGCCCGGCCAATGCCGGAAGAAGCACCCGTGATAAAGGCAGTTTTCATCTTGACAACGTTATTCAATATTGAGGTACAGCGTCACCGTATTCGTTCGCAGACTTTGCAAACTATTGCTGTATTGATTATCGCGGGGCGACAGAATGTTGCGCAGCCCGTGGGAGAAACGCAGTTCCGGCCCAAATTTGAAGTACGGGTAAAACAGGTCGAGGCCGAAGCCATATTCCAGCAGCACGTCGTTGCGGGTAATAGTCAGCTGGTTGATGGCGGGCGTACTCTGGCGCTGCGTCACGGCAAAGCTGGGCTTGATGCCGCCAATCATGTAGAAGCGCGTATTGCGGCGGCGGTTCGACTGATACTTAAGCAGCAGCGGCAGTTCTAGTTGCGTGGTGCCTACCTCCTGCGTACGCACGGTATCGGGCTGGCCCGCCCCAACGCTCTTAAACTCTACCCGGCGGGTCATAAAATTCAGCCCTGGCACGAAGCGCAGGTGAAACGGCGTGTTCGGGTTACCTAGCCGGATATCATTCACAAACCCCACCCCAAAGCCAGGGCTGATAATAGAATTGGCCGAGATACCCTGCCCCTGCTGCGCCGCCTGGAAATATGCGGGCGACTGCTCCAGGAAAAACCGCGAAAAATTGGGTGCTATCGTGAGGCCCGGCCGGTAAAAACGCGCGTTGTAGTTGGGTAGGTTTTCCACTACAATACCTTTGATGTGGCCCTTGCGGCCGCGGTCGATGGCGTCGCTGCGCTTGCGCTGAGCCAGCGCCGGGCCAGCCAGCATCACCAGCAATAACAGCTGCAGCACCGTACGCCCCAGAGGAGCACGGGCTATTTGCGGGCGGTGTAAATAGAGCTGATACCGAACGTGAGGGGTTGCCATGCAGGGTTGGTAAAGCCGACGCGGCCCAAAATGGCCACGAACTCGGCACCGTCGGGAAATGCCTGCACCGACTCGGGCAGGTAGGTGTACGCGCTCTGGTCCTTGGAAATTACCTTGCCAAAAACCGGCAGCACCCGTTTGAAATAAAAATTATAGGCTTGTTTGAGGGGGAAAGCAGTCGGCTTACTGAACTCCAGGATGACAAGCTGGCCCCCAGGCCGCAGCACGCGGTACATCTCAGCTAACCCTTTCTCTAAGTGCGCGAAATTGCGCACGCCAAATGAGGCTGTTACTGCATCAAACGTGGCATCCTCAAACGGTAGATTTTCCGAGTCGGCCAGCTCCAGCTTGATGCGGTGGCTGAGTTTTTTATCGAGCAGTTTCTGGCGGCCTACATCCAGCATACCCGCCGAGATATCCACGCCCGTTACCTGCGCATCGGGCGCGGCAGCGCGCAGCGTTTCGATAGCAAAGTCGGCCGTGCCGGTGGCAATGTCCAGAATACGGGCCGGCCGCAGGGCTTTCAGCTCGTCTACCGCCTTGCGGCGCCAGTAGATGTCGGTACCGACGCTCAAAAAGTGGTTTAGAAAATCATACTTCCCCGCAATGTTGTCAAACATGCGGGCCACCTGCGATTTCTTATCGGCGGCGTCTTTTTTGTAGGGTACTACGGCCATAGGGAGGAATGCAAAGAACGGCAAGGTGCCGCAAAAATTGCGCATCGCGCCGCCAGTGGCTGGCCGCGCTAGCTAGCAGACAAAAAAACGGCCGGACTGTTCGTCCGGCCGTTTCCTTTTTTAGCGAAGTTGCCGTGGCTTACTCAGCTTTGGTTTTCACCTTGGCTTTTTCACCCGAAGCGTCTTTGGCTTTCGAGTCCAGTTCGCCATCCTTCGAGACCGTCTTTGACTTCTCGCCGGCGGCGCCTTTGGTTTTTACTTTCACTTTGTCGCTGTCCTCGTCCACTTTGGTTTTCACCTTGGTGCCGTCGGCCATCTTCACTTTGCTCTTGCCGGGCAGCGGGCGAGCCGGCGCTACCGGCACTGCGATAACCGTGGTGGTA
>Ga0268353_100073_pt1 | contig 16542 bp, 16 predicted proteins | sample G5R2_NF_18SEP201_FD_190168 | JGI IMG/M metagenome (GOLD analysis project Ga0268353, IMG submission 190168) | Phyllosphere microbial comminities from switchgrass, GLBRC, Michigan, United States - G5R2_NF_18SEP2017_LD1 | ecosystem: Host-associated > Plants > Phyllosphere > Phylloplane/Leaf | place... | reverse complement strand
CACCGCACCCACGGTGTAGCCGCGCACGTTGGCGGGGTAGTCCCAGCCGCCGGCGCTCATCAGGCTCCAGTTGAAAAACTGCGTGCGCGGGTCGTGCGAGTAGCTGTTCTGGTCGAAATAATCGGCGATGCTGAACTTGCCCACATTCAGGGCCAGATACTTGGCGGGGCGGGTGCCCTTGAGCTGGTTGAGGTCGTCCTCGTCTTCCTCCTGGCTGGCCCCCAGCGCCCAAAGCTGGCGCAGGTAGAGGCGCGCCAAGTACACCTGCGGCGCGGGGTCGCCGATGCGAAACGTTTCGCCATTGGGCGCGCCGCCGATGCCGGTGGCCCCGCTCAAGCCGCTGCCGCCGGCCACCTCGGGGTTGAAGTACACAGCCGCGCCCTTCCACAGCCGCCGGCCCAAAAAGAGCGTAGTCGTGAGCGAGAGTTTGGCGTTTTCGCGGGCTTGCAGGCTGTTACCGCCAGCATAGCGCGGATTCAAGTCACTGTGCCACTGCTGAATGACTGTCTGTTGAAAGTGGACGCTCCAATTCTCGTTGTGCGTGTGGTGAGTAGGTTCCTGGGCCGAGGCGGCGGCCGGCTGCAAGCCCGGCAGCGTGGAGGCCGGCGGCGTCACCTGGCCCTGCGCCAGCGCTTGGCCAGCCACCAACGCCAGGGTAATCACCCCCAGCGACCGCAAAAAGTAAACGTTCATCAAGCAGAAAGAATTAAGCCGTAGCAATACGGCCGGCAAAAGTAAGCCCGGCGCGGGGGCCGGGCTTACTTTCATCTGACGTTCACGCTACTACGCGCCTTACTTTCCGGCTTAGCCGTCTACCAGATTTTCACCCGCGCCGAGTCGGGGATGTAGAGCTTCTGGCCGGGCTTCACGCCGAAGGCTTCGTAGAAGGCAGGCACGTCGGCCATGGGGCCATTCACGCGGTACTGGGCCGGAGAGTGCACGTCGGTGAGCAGCTGCGAGGCCAGGGCTTCGTCGCGCACGTGCATTTGCCAGCCCAGCGCGTAGCCCAGGAAATAACGCTGCACGGGCGTGAGGCCGGCCACTTTCTTGCCCTCCTTGTACTCCTTGGTTTTCTTGAAAGCGTCGAGGCCGATGACGATGCCACCGAGGTCGGCAATGTTTTCGCCAGCCGTGGCCTTGCCGTTGATGTGCAGCGAGTCGAGCAGCGTGTAGCTATTGAACTGCTTGATAATCACGGCTACGCGCTCGTTGAAGCGCTTGCGGTCGTCCTTGCTCCACCACTCGTGCAGGTTGCCGTGGGCATCGTACTGGCTGCCCTCGTCGTCGAAGCCGTGCGTGAGTTCGTGGCCGATGGTGCTGGCCCCGGCGTAGCCGTATACGAGCGCGTCGTCGGCGTCAGCATCGAGCAGCGTGGGGATGGCGAAGGCGGCGGCGGGCAGCACAATCTCGTTGTTCGAGCCGTTGTAGTAGGCGTTGTAGGTCTGGGGCGTCATGCCCCACTCGGTGCGGTCTACGGGCTTGCCGAGCTTGTTGAGCTGGTAGTTATACTGCCACTGGTTGGCCCGCATTACGTTGGCAGTCAGCGAGCTGCGGTCGATAGTCAGATTGGCGTAATCCTTCCACTTGGTGGGGTAGCCCACTTTGGGCGTGATTTTGTGGAGCTTGTCCAGGGCCACCACTTTGGTGGGCGCGCTCATCCAATCCACGTTTTTAATGTGCTCGGCGAAGGACGATACCACGTTTTTCACCAAGGTATCGTAGCGAGCCTTGGCCTCGGGCTTGAAGTATTCCTTCACGAAAAGCTGGCCCAGCGCGTCGCCCAGGGCATCTTCCTGCATGTCGAGCACACGCTTCCAGCGCGGGCGCATGGCCTTAGCGCCGCGTAGCGTGGTGCCGTAGAAGTGGAAATTCTCCTCCACAAACGGCTGGCTGAGCGTGGGGGCAAACTCGCGGGCTACCTGCCAGCTGAGGTAAGCTTTCCAGTCATCTACCGGCTTGGTTTTCAAGAGCTGGCCTACCGTCTGGTAAAACTCGGGCTGGCCCACAATCACGGTATCCACTTTGGTAACGCCCAACTGGCTAAACCACGATTGCCAGCTCACGCCTGGCGTCAGCTTGTCGAGCTGGGCCAGGGTCAGCTTGTTGTAGTTCTTGTAGGGGTCGCGCAGGGCTTCGAGCTTGCGCGACGACTTGGCCAACGTGGTTTCGAGCGCCAGCACGCGGGCGGCGTTGGCGTTGGCCGTAGTCGAGTCCTGGCCCAGCAGCTTGAAAGTGCTGGCTACGTGCCGCTGGTAGGCGCGGCGAATGTTCTTGGTGCGGGTGTCGGTGTTGAAGTAGTAGTCGCGGTTGGGCAGGCCCAGGCCACTCTGGTAGAGGTAAAGCGCCATCTTGTCGCTGTTCTTATCGTCCTGGCTCACGCGCGGGCCGATGAGGGCGCGCACACCCAGCTGGATTTCGTGGGCAATGACGCCCGGCACATCGGCCGCCGTCTTGATGCCCGCAATGCGGTCCAGCTCAGGCTTGATGGGCGTGTAGCCCAGCTGGTTGGCCTTCACCGAGTCGATGCCCACGGCCCAAAAGTCGCCGATTTTTTGCTGGTTGCTGCCGGGTGTGGCGCTGGCCTTAGCGGCCTCCACGCTAGTTTCGCGCAAGCGGTTGTAAATCTCCTTCTGCACCTCGATGCCGATACCCGAGTTGCTTTCCGAGGCCGGAATGGGGTGGTTTTTAATCCAGGTGCCGTTGGCGTAGCTGAAAAAGTCGTCGCCCGGTGCCACGGTAGTGTCGAGGGCGGCGCGCAGCAAGTCGGGCTGCTTGCCGCCGGCCGACGAAGTAGAGGACGAATTACAGGCCGTAGCCAGGGCGGCCAGCAGCGGCAGCGCCAACAGATTTTTATTCATTTGCAAAAAAGAGGACCTAGCCATAGTAAGCACAATAGTAGCGCGGCCGGGGCACAGCAGCTAACGGTCGGCCTTCTGCGTAGGACGGTTGCACCGCTGCTCCCCCACTTTTGCCCGCATGACGCTCCTGCCTTTGCTCCTGCTCAATTTTGCCCTGGCTACCTACCTCACCGGCGTTATCTGGGTGGTGCAGTTGGTGACGTACCCTGCATTGGCTTTGGTGGGCAAGGACGAGTTTGGCCGCTACCACGCCGCCCACACCCGCGGCATGGGCTGGGCCGTGGGCGCGCCGATGGTGCTGGAACTGGCCCTGGCCGGCTGGCTGGCCTGGGCGGCCTACCCGGTGTGGGGCGCGGCCTGGGCGCTGGGGCAGCTGGCGCTGGTGCTGGCGGTGTGGCTAGCCACGTTTTTCGTCGCAGTGCCTTTTCACAACCGGCTGGCGGCCGACGGTTACAACTACGTGGCGCTCGACGGCCTCACGCGCACCAATTGGCTGCGCACCCTGGCCTGGACGGCCCGTGCGGGGCTGCTGGGTGGCCTGCTTTGGCAACTAATCGGCTTATTACCTGCTGGCTCTTCCTAACATTAGGGTCCGCGCGCCGTAACTTGCGGCCTAAAATCCGGCTTTCCTTTATGACGATGAAACGCTTCCTGCCCGCGCTGCTGGCTTCAGCCGCCCTCACGCTGACCCTGGCCGCTTGCAGCTCGCCCGACGGCAACCCTAACTCGACCGAAGACGACGTAGCCACGACGGCCCTGCCCCCCATTCCGGCGGCCGTGGACACCACCGGCGGCAAAAAGGCCCCCGCGCCCGCGGCCAACAGCCCTATGCGCGAGCTCACCGCCCCCAACGCCGTGGAAGACATCAAGAAGATGCAGCCGCAGATGTAGACCGCAGAGTTAACGGATGAAACGAATTTCGCTGATGCAGGCGGCTTACGTGTAGTCAGTTAGTGGCCCGGATAGTAAGCTGCACGGCTTACTATCCGGGCTTTTGCATAAACAGCTTTTTATCTACTGATTTTTCAATAGTTTATGAGCCCCTCCCCTACCCTGCGCCGCGGCCAGGAAAGCGACCTGCCCCGCGTGCTGGCCCTCATCCAGGAGCTGGCCGCCTACGAGCGCGAGCCCGACGCCGTGACCAATACCTTGGCCATGATGCGCCACGACGGCTTTGGGCCGACGCCCATTTTCGGCTTTTTCGTGCTCGAAAGCGGCGATGACCTTATCGGGCTGGCCCTTTTCTACACCGCCTATTCCACTTGGAAGGGCCGCATGCTCTACCTCGAAGACCTCGTGGTAACCGAGGCCGCCCGGCGCGGCGGCTACGGCCGCCTGCTCTTCGACGCCGTGGTGGCCGAGGCCCAGCGCATCGGTGCCCAGCGCATGAAGTGGCAGGTACTCGACTGGAACGAGCCGGCCATCGCCTTCTACAAAAAGCTCGGTGCTACCATCGAGGGCGAATGGCTCAACGGCAACCTCAGCGCCGACGAGCTGCGCAGCTACCAGTTCGCTACGGCTCAGTAGGGAGCCGGGCTGGCTCGCCCCCGCTTAGAGCTTCACAACGCGCACGCTGCTGCTGCCCTGGTCAGAGGTGAAGCGTAGAATGTAGAAGCCGGGGCGTAGCCGGGCTACGTCGAGCGTGAGCACATTGAGGCCAGCCTGCACGGTAGTGCGCTGCCCCAGGTGGTAGCGCCCCAGCTCGTCGTAGACGCGCAGCACCAAATCGCCGCTGGCCGAGGCCGGGTACACTAGCTGAAGCTGCTCGCCAGCCACCGGGTTGGGAAATACCTGCGGGTCGGCCGGGGCTTCAGCCAGCAGCGGCAGCGGGGCAGCATAGTCGGTAGAGCCATCGGGCCGGCGCACGCCCAGCCGGTAGTAGTGCAGGCCCGCCAACGGGCGTGCATCAATGAGGGTGTACTGGCCCCCCGCCTGCCCGGCGCTGCCGCTGGCTACGGCGGCCCAGCCAGCACTGGCCACCGTGGTATCGGCTCCCAGGCTGCGCTCCAGCACAAATCCATTGACCAGGCACTCGTTGCGGGTGCTGAAGGTGAGGCTGGCCCCCGCGCTCGCCACGGCAGCGGTGAGGCTGGTGAGCGGTGCGGGCAGCATGGCTGGCCCGCCGCAACCCCGGTTGCGGAAGCTGCGGGTGCGCAGCACCAGGCGCCCACCCGCCACATCGGAGTTAGGGTCGAGGGTGCGCAGGTTGGCCCCCGCCGCCACGCCAAAGTGCATGATGGCTCCCGGCCGAATGAGGTGCGCCAGCTGCTGCGCGTGGCCTAGCTCATGCACGGCCACCGACTCAAAATCATACTGCCCGGCCCCGGCCAGTCTTGGCCCGTACTGAAACGGCAGGCTGGAGGCAAACTGCTGGTCAATTTCGGAAACGTAAAAAATGACCTCGCCCTGCGGCGTGTAGCACCCCAGGTAGTACGACGTGGTGCGGGCCAGCACCCGCGCCGGCAACGTGCCATCGTCGAAGGCGATAACGTTGGCGTTATCCGAAGCAATGGTATTGGCCGCGGCATCGGGCCCCAGGTCCCAGTTGACGCCTGATGTGCAGCGCCACTGCGTCAGGGCCCGCTGCCAGGCCGCGCCGGCGGCCGTATTCGGCCGAAAATTGGGGCCGAAGCGGAAGGTAAGGCCACCTGCGCCATTGGTAGCCACGTGGTTGGGGCGGTCGACCAGCGTGCCGGCCGTGTTATCAATATTGCTCAACGCGTAGCGTATGGTGAGCGCCGTGGCCGTAGCCGCCGTGGTGCCATCGGCGGTGGCTACGCGCACGGTGCCAGTGCCGGCGGGGTGGCCATCGGTAGCCAGCGAGGGCACGCGCACCTGGATTTGGGTATCGCCCCAGCTCAGGTAGTCGCGGTCGAGGGCGCGGGTGGTAGTCGCCCCGCCATCGTCGGCATTGGCAAACAAGACGCCCCCACTGCCCCGGCTGCTCCCAAAGCCACTGCCCCGGATGGTAAGCACCGCGCCCGTGCCCGCCGTAGTCAGCGCCGGGCTGAAGCCCGTGATAACCGGTGCCAGCGTGCGCTGGCTGGCCCCCACCGCCGCCCGGCCAGCCAGCCGCTGCGCGGCCGCCTGCAAGCGGCTATTAGCCCGCAGCACCTGCGGGGCGCGCCCGCTGAGCTGGGCCGTTTGGGCGGCGGCCTCGGCCCAGCCGGCGTAGGTGCGGGCCGGCTCGGCGGCCGTGCCCTGAGTGAGGTCGTAGGTAATGGCGCCCTGGCTGGAAGCGTAGGCCGTGTAGGCCGGGGCCACGCCCGCCCACGGCGCGGGCACCAGGAAAAAAATACCCTGCTGGCCCACGGGCAGTGGGCGCAGGGTGTTCGTCAGCTCCTGCCGGGCCAGCCCCACTTGGCCGCCCTCCACGAGCAGCGGCAGGGCGGCGGTATCAGCCAGCGTACCCTTCAGTACCCGAAACACTCGCAGCCGCTGCCGCGTGAAGATGCGCTGGTGCGCGGCGTCCCATTCGCCCTGGGCATCCAGCACCTCGGCCTCTACCACCACGTGGGCGGCCTGCACCCGCTCGGCTGCTCCCAAGGGCAGCAGCAGGCACGGCAGCGGCGTAGTCTGCGCCGCCAGTGGGCCAGCCAAGCTAGCCAATAAAATACCCAGCAGCCCGCCCCTCAGTGAAGTAAAAAAGCTCATAAGCGAAAGTAATGGCCGCCCGCTTTATGCACTCGCCAGCCAGCTAGGGAAAGTTCGGCACGTTTTCTGAAAAAGGGGTGTAGCTATTGCACGCAGTTTGCGTACTAGCGCTACTATCCCACCATTCTCATGGGCTACCCGGCCCGCTTTGCCTGGTTTTCTTTTATGAAACGTCTTTCTATCCTCGTACTTAATTTACTAGCTCTCAGCGCAGTGCCTGCTTTCAGCCAGACAGCGGCACCCAAGGCCGCAGCGGCCACCCCACCGCGTCCCTGCGGCACCTTCAACGGCCGCGTACTGGCGAGCGAAAATCCGCTGGCTGGCGTCAGTATTTTTGTAAAGGGCACTAATATTATCCTCATCACCAACGAGGAAGGCTTCTTTACGCTGCCCACTTCGGTAGTCAACTACCCCACGCTGGAGGTAAGTGCGGCTGGCTACGCACCCCAGGAATTGACGTATACCTCCTGCGCCCCCGTGACGCTGGAAATGCAGCTGTTGCCTGGCACCCGCATCAAGCAGCGCGGCAAGCGCAAGGGCTTTATCATGAAAACGGGTACGCAGCCCGCCGGCTAGCGTTTATTTTTTCGGGCGGGCGAAGCCCGCTGCTTTATGTCAGCTTCTGCCAGCCCTTTTGTCATTGGCCAAAGCTTTCGGGTGCCGGGGTTGGGGCTGCTGGTGCTACCCGCTACCCCGGCACCCACTTGGCTAGCCAGCCCCGCCCTGCACACGGCCCTGGCGCTGCGGCTGCACCGCCCTGGCCAGCCGTCGCTGGCGCTGCCCGCCACCATTGAGGAGCTAAGCCGCGACCCGGAGCCTCCCACCCGGGCGCTGCTGCTCGATGCCGACCCCGGCGGCGAGCTACCAATTGGCGCATGGCTGGCCCTGGAAAAGGTGCTGGACGAGGACTAGTTGACGTAAGTCTGGGGCTACCCAAAACCTGGCTTGCGGCCACTGCCGCGCATAGGGCCGTTAGCCGAGCGGCCTTGTGCAATAAGGCCTTTTTTGGCGTCTGCTATAAAAATCAAGCAGCCGCTTATGAATCGCCTTGCTTTCTGTCTGCTTTGCTTCGGCGCCTTCCTCAACGTGCCGTCAGCCGGGGCTCAATCGACGCCAGGCACCCTTACCGACTCGGTCGAGTTAGCGCCCGCGCTACTCAGCGGCGGCAGCACCGCTATCGTTGCGGCCGTACAGCGACGCCTTGTATATCCCCTCCCTGCCCGCCACGACCGGGTAGCCGGCCGGGTATTTGTGACGTTCACCGTGACTCCCACGGGCTTGGTCAGGGGGCACGGGTGCTAAAGTGTTTGCGGCCTGATTGTGATACCGCAACCCTCCGGGCCGTGCGCAGGCTCCCGCGCGTTGGGCCCTGCACGCAGTTTGGCAAACCCCTTGCCTGCGGCTACACGGTACCTGTAAAGTTTAGCCTGCCAGCTAAGACGCAGCCACCAAAGTAGTTGGGCAAATCCATTAGGGGAACCCAACGCCTGGGCTGTTTGTATCTTTGCCCTATGTTACTGGAACTCGAACTCGCCCCCGCTAAACGCGACATCCGCAAAGTATCTGCCGACGACCTCAAGGCGTTCATGGTGGAGCACGGTGAAAAGCCATTTCGCGCTAAGCAAATAACGGAGTGGCTGTGGAAGAACACGGCCGGCTCGTTTGAGGAAATGAACAACATCTCGCTGAGCACCCGCGAGTTGCTGGCCCGGCACTTCGTGATAAACGGCGTGGCCGTGCAAAACCAGCAGCTCTCGAACGACGGCACCATCAAGTCGGCCTTCCGGCTGCACGACGGCAACATCGTGGAGGGCGTGCTCATCCCGCACGACACGCGCATGACGGCTTGCATCTCGTCGCAGGTGGGCTGCTCACTCACGTGTAAGTTTTGCGCCACCGGCTACATGGACCGCAAGCGCAACCTCGACGCGGCCGAGATTTACGACCAGGTCGTGCGCATTCGCGAGCAGTGCGAGGCCCAGTACGGCACGCCGCTCACCAACATCGTGTACATGGGCATGGGCGAGCCGCTGCTCAACTACGCCAACGTGGTGGAGAGCGTGCGCCGCATCACCGCTCCCGACGGCCTCAACATGGCCCCGCGCCGCATCACTATCAGCACGGCCGGCATCGCCAAGATGATAAAGAAGCTGGCTGATGATGATGTGAAGGCCAACCTCGCCCTGAGTTTACACGCCCCCAACGACGTGAAGCGCAACGAGATTATGCCCATCAACGAGGCCAACTCGCTCGCCGCCCTCAAGGACGCGCTGCAATACTACCATCAGAAAACCGGCCGCAAAGTTACCTACGAATACATTGTTTTTGAGAACTTTAACGATGGCCTGGAGGATGCCGCCGAGCTCTATACCATCAGCAAGTGGCTGCCCTGCAAGATTAACCTCATCGAATACAACCCCATCGAGAACGCGGCTTACCAGAACGCGGAAGCTGATAAAATCACGGCCTTCCACAAGTACCTAGCCGACCGCGGCGTGCAGACTAACATCCGCCGCAGCCGCGGTAAAGACATTGACGCTGCTTGCGGGCAGCTCGCCAACAAGGAGAAAACGGAGGCAGCCTAGCACGCCTCCATCTGACGCAAAAGCCCCGCTTGGTAGTACCAGGCGGGGCTTTTGCGTCAGATGGAGGCGTAGCTTATTCGGGGCTAGCTGCGCCAGCTGCCGGTGCTCGGGGGCCGGCCGGTAGCCTTCTCACTTTCCGACTCGCCCACGGGCACCTCACGCAGTTCTACGCGCACGGCGTAGGACCGGGGCTGTACCTTCTGGCCGTAGGCATCAGCGAATTCTTGGGTAAACTCGGCTCCGAAGAAGATGATAAGCGAGGAGTAGTAAATCCAAACCAGCAGCACGATGGCCGAGCCCGCTGCCCCGAAAGCCGAGCCCGGGTCAGATTTTGAGATATAAAATGAAATCAGGTACTTACCCAAGATAAAGAGCACCGCCGTGATAAATGCGCCAATGCCCACGTCGCGCCACCGAATAATAGCATCAGGCAAAAAGCGGTATATCATGCCGAAAAGCAGCGTAGTTACCACGAGCGACAAGCTCACATCGACCAGTTTAATGGCCAGCAAGCCTACCTCAGGTAGCATCCGCTGCAAGTAGCCCGTAAAAATGCTTAGCAAAGCGCTCACCACAAAGGAGATGAGCAATAGCAGCGCCACGCTCAGGATGAGCCCGAACGAGAGCACCCGCTGCCGCAGGTACTGCCCCACGCCAATGCCGGTAGTCTTCACCTTCAGGTTCCAGATGTCGTTGATGCTGTCTTGCAGCGTCACAAAAAAGGTGGTGGCCGCAAAGATGAGCGTGCCCAGGCCCACCGCCGTAGCCAGCCCGCCCTTCTGCTGCAAGGTAAATTTGGCAATGCTCTCTTGCAGAAACTGCGCGGCCTCGGCACCTACCAGGCCCTTTATCTGGCCATAAATCTGGCCCGTGAGTGCCTCGCCGCCGTAGATGGCGCTGGCCGTGGTAATGACGATGAGCAGCAGCGGCGGCAGCGAAAAAATGGTATAGTACGACAGCGCCGCCGCGTGCCGAAAAGCATTATTATTGCTGAATTCCGTCGCCGTCGCTTTGACCAGCGAAAGAATGTCGGAGAATTGGTAACGCGCCATTCACTGAGCTATTAAAGTGCCGGGCTACCGGCGGAGCAGTAGTGACCCCAGGCACAGAGTACTAGGCACAAATACGGGCTTCCCGGTTTTTTGCCCGAGAATTGCCCGATAAATTCTCTTATTCCGCCCGTAGCGTCCAGCTTAGGGTTTCGGTGGGGCCGTAGTGCAGCGCCACTGCCAGCTCGGCATCGTCGCGAAATTGAAGCTGGTGCAACTGCTTGGCCTCTACGGTCACGGTCAGCTCCTTAGCTGCGAATGGCCAGGGACTAACGATAACCGGCGTGCCCGGCCCCCCGGGCTGGCGCACCAAGTGCGCGGTGCGGTGGCCATTGCCCAGCGGGTCGGGATAAATTTCGAGGGCGCGACCCATCTCGGGCACCTCATGGCGACACAGAATGAGCGACAGCCGGTCGCACCAGTGCAGCAAGTCATAGGCCTGGTGGGCCTGGGCCTTGGTAAGGTGTAGCTCCCTCATCCAGCGCTGCTGCCGGGTGCGCAGCTCATCTAAGAACTTATCCGTTTCGGGGTTGCTGTCGCGTAGTGGCTCGTACAAGGTGCTCAGGTGCAGGCTAGTGAGCAAGCTGCGCCAGCGCCCCTGGAAGCGTGCCGCGTGCAGCACCCCGGTAGCCTGCTCGATAGAAAAGGACTGCTGGGTAAAGTTGGCCGGCGCCCCGGCCGGCGTGAGGCCGTGGTGCCCACCCCGCCCGTGCCAAGCCGCCTGCTCATCGTCGTGCTGGGCGGTAGCCGCCAGCAGGCCCACCCAGCGGTCGGTGGGCAAGAAAGGGGGCCAATGCCAGGCTAGCTGGGCTGCTAGCAAGGCGTGCGCTTGTTGGTAAATTATTTGCCAGCCGGTGGGGATGGGATTGACTATCATTCGGGGATGCCGGGATTTTGTCGCAGTTTTGGGGCTCCTTACGCTAAAACAGGGGCGCACAGACGAGGGATAAGTATTAGTTGAGCAATATTAATTCCCGACTTCTTCCAAATCGCGCACCACTCCTACTATGCTATCCCAACTGCAAGATATTCTTGACCATCCGCTGCCCTCGCTAGCTGTGGTGGGCAACCTCGTTATTATCGAGAGCCTGCTATCGGTAGACAATGCCGCCGTGCTGGCGACGCTGGTTGGCGACCTGCCCGCCGCCCAACGCAAGCAGGCGCTACGCTACGGCATTTTTGGGGCCTACCTATTTCGGGGCCTGTGCCTGCTATTTGCGTCGTATCTGGTAGGGTTCTGGTTTTTGAAACCGCTGGGCGGCCTCTACCTACTGTACTTGTGCTTCAACTACTTTCGCAGCACCAAGCCGCAGGAAGAAGGTGCTCCGGACAAGCGTAAGAGCTGGCTATACCGCAGCACTATTGGGCTGCTGGGCCCCTTCTGGGCCACCGTAGCTGTGATTGAACTGATGGACGTGGCCTTCTCCATCGACAACGTATTTGCCGTAGTAGCATTCAGCAACAACTTGATTCTCATTTGCGTGGGCGTGTTCATCGGCATCCTGGCCATGCGGCTGGTGGCACAGGCCTTTGTGGGGCTGATGGGCAAGTACCCCTTCCTCGAAACGGCAGCCTTCGTGGTTATCGGCATCCTGGGCCTCAAGCTGGTGCTCTCGCTGCTCGAGCACTTCGCGCCCGGCCACCCCGTCAGTCATTTTCTGGAAAGCGAGGCCGCCGACGTAGGCCTCACGGTGCTCACCATTGCCACCTTTGGGGTGCCGCTGCTCACCTCACGCCTACTGGGCTGGCCGCGCCGCCTGGGCGGCGAGCGCTAACCGCCACTACGCTTAGCGGCGCGCCTTTTAGCCAGCAGTTACCCCACCGTTTTTTGCATCAAAAAGCCCCAGCGCAGGCCGGGGCTTTGTAAGAAGGCAGCTTGGAGTACTGGCCGCCCTATGCCTCCACTGGCTCACGCAGGTGGGCCAACATGTCGTGGGTCATTTTTGGCAAGTCAAACTCCGGCGCCCAGCCCCAGTCCTGGCGGGCAGCCGAGTCGTCGATGCTGGCGGGCCACGAGTCGGCAATGGCCTGGCGGCCATCGGGCTTGTACGTAATCTGAAAATCGGGCATTTCCTGCTGAATGGCGGCCGTGATTTCGGCGGGCGAGAAGCTCATGGCGCCCAGGTTGTAGCTGGTGCGTACCTTAATAGCGGCGGCGGGGGCGTGCATGAGGTCCAGCGTGGCCTTTAGGGCATCGGGCATGTACATCATGGGCAGGTAGGTGTTTTCCTTCAGGAAGCACTCAAAACTCTCCCCGGCCACGGCCTTGTGGTAGATGTCCACGGCGTAGTCGGTGGTGCCGCCGCCGGGCAGGCTCTTGTAGCCAATGAGGCCGGGGTAGCGCAGGCTACGCACATCGAGGCCGTGGTGGCGGTGGTACCACTCGCACCACTGCTCGCCAGCCAGCTTGCTGATGCCGTATACCGTGTTGGGATTCATCACGGTGAGCTGCGGGGTGTGCTCGCGGGGCGTATCGGGGCCAAATACGGCAATGGAGCTGGGCCAGTACACCTGCGGCACCCGGTACTGCACGGCCAGGTTGAGCACGTTGAGCAGGCCATCCATATTAAGCTTCCAGGCAAACATCGGGTCCTTCTCGGCCGTGGCCGAAAGCAGCGCCGCGAGGTGGTATATCTGCACCGGCTGGTACTGCTGCACTAGGGCCTCAAGGCGGGGCTTGTCGAGCACGTCGAGCAACTCAAAGGGTCCCCCGGCCAGGGCGCCAGGGTCCTTAGGGGCGCGCACATCGGCGGCTACCACGGCCTCAGGGGCGTAGCGCTGGCGCAGGGCGGCGGTGAGCTCCAGGCCGAGCTGGCCGCAGGCGCCAATAACGAGCACCGTGCCAGGTGTTCGGAGGGTAACAGGTTCGCTGGGCGAAGTTTCCATGAAAAGCAAAACGGGGTGAGGAAGGGGTGGGAAAGGGCAGGCCACAAAGATACGGCCGGGGCTAGCGGCTGGGTTTGGGCGGCTGTGTACTGGGGAAGGACCGGCGATATAGTGGGGGCTGTTATTGTATAAGTCCGTTTTCCCGGCTTGCTATCCGCTGGCCTGGCCCTGCCACGGCGGTAATAGGTCGGGCTGGCCCCATGTGAAGCAGTTTTCGACCGCGCGAAAACCCACTTGACCGCCAGCGGGCAACCAAGCGAGCACCCCTCTCTCAGAATGAATAATTAGCGTCGCTAGTGCGAACTTTGTGGTTTGCGTTTTGGCTTACTCTCGCCACCCGCTTGCCCGGCGTGGTCATCTGACCAGCCCGAGAATTCGTATCCTCTAATAGTTTAGCGCTAGCCCCACCCTTATGTACGGTACCCTTCAGGCTGACCTTCAGCACCAACTTCAGGAAATAAAAGACGCCGGACTCTACAAAAAAGAGCGTGTCATCACTTCGGCTCAGGGGGCCGAAATCGACACGCTGGAAGCCGGCGATGTACTCAACTTTTGCGCCAACAACTACTTGGGTCTCAGCTCGCACCCGGATGTGGTGAAGGCTGCCAAGGACACCATCGACTCGCACGGCTACGGCATGTCGTCGGTGCGCTTTATTTGCGGCACTCAGGACATTCATAAGGCGCTGGAGGCCAAGCTGGCCGAGTTTCTGGGCACCGAGGATACCATCCTCTACGCGGCGGCTTTCGACGCCAACGGCGGCGTGTTCGAGCCGCTGTTTGACGAGCGCGACGCCATTATCTCCGATGCCCTCAACCACGCCAGCATCATCGACGGCGTGCGCCTGTGCAAGGCCAAGCGCTACCGCTACACCCACAACGACATGGCCGACCTGGAAAAGCAGCTCCAGGATGCCGCTGCCGCTGGTATGCGTCACCGCATTATCGTCACCGACGGCTCGTTTTCGATGGATGGCACCATCGCTCAGCTCGATAAAATTTGCGACCTGGCCGACCAGTACGACGCCCTCGTGATGATAGACGAGTGCCACTCGATGGGCTTTCTGGGCAAAACCGGCCGCGGTACCCACGAGTACCGCGATGTGATGGGCCGCGTGGACATCATCACTGGCACGCTGGGCAAGGCCCTGGGCGGCGCCATGGGCGGCTTCACGAGCGGCCGCAAGGAGATTATCGAAATCCTGCGCCAGCGCTCGCGCCCCTACCTGTTCAGCAATACCCTGGCGCCCGCCATTGTGGGGGCCAGCCTGCGCGTGCTGGAGCTGCTCACCGAGAGCACCCAGCTGCGCGACCAACTGGAGGAAAACACCAAGTACTTCCGCGCGCAGATGACGGCTGCTGGCTTCGACATCACGCCCGGCGAGCACCCCATTGTGCCCGTTATGCTCTACGAGGCCAAGCTGGCCCAGGAATTTGCCGCCAAAATGCTCGATGAAGGTATCTACGTGGTGGGCTTCTACTACCCCGTGGTGCCGCAGGGCAAGGCCCGCATCCGGGTGCAGCTGAGCGCTGCCCACACCCGTGCGCAGCTCGACAAGGCCATCGCGGCCTTCACCAAGGTAGGCCACGAGCTGGGCGTGCTGAAATAAGCCGCTAGCTCAACTGCCTGACCCCAAGCACCTGACCACCGGCCGGCCCTGCGCCGTACAAGCCACTCGTAACTTACCCTCCGTGCCATGAGCCGTATTTTTTTGGTCGATGACCACACCATCGTGCGCGATGGCTTGCGGGCGCTCCTCGCCAATGAGCCGGATATCGAAGTGGTGGGCGAGGCCGGCAACGGTCAGGAATTGCTCGACCGCTTACCTACCACGCCCGCCGATGTGGTGCTGCTCGACGCCAACATGCCCGTGCTCGACGGGCTGGCTACCACCCTGCGCCTGCGCGCCGAGTTTCCGCAGGTGCGTGTGCTCATCCTGAGTATGCTGGCGCACGAGCGCTACATCGGCCAGCTCTTCGACGCAGGCGCGAGCGGCTATGTGCTCAAAAGCGCCGAGAAAGGTGAAATTCTGGTGGCCATCCAGACGGTGATTGCCGGGCGCCAGTTTTTGTGTAGCGACCTGGGTCTGAACATGCTGCGCAAGGTGCTGGCCAAAGACGACGAGCCCGAGGAAGCCAGCAAGGCCAGCCGGCTTTCGCGCCGCGAAAGTGAGGTACTCCAGCTCTTGGCCGAAGGCCTCACTACCAATGAGATAGCCGAAAAGCTTTTCACCAGTAAGCGTACTATCGAAACTCACCGCCAGAACATCCTGGAAAAAACCCAGACCAAGAACACGGCTGCTCTCATTCGCATGGCTGTGACCCAGGGCTTACTCGACTAGCACCTGCCTGACCAACTAAAAAAGCCCGGCCCTTCCGCATGCGGAAGGGCCGGGCTTTTTTAGTAAAGGCACTCGGCCAAGGGGGCTATTTAACCGCTTTGGCTTTGGCTTTAGCCGCTTCGGTGGTGGCACGGCTGGGGCCGCGGCGGCTGGTGAGGCCACCTTTGCGGCCGGCTTCACGGGCTTCTTCGGTGGTCCACTTGTGGCCTTGGCCGCTGGCGTGCGAAGCCTTGCCACCTTCGCTGGCAATGCGGCGCTGCTCGGCGGGGTCCATGCTGGCAAAGCCCCGGCGGCTGGTGCGGCTACCATCGCCAATGCGGGCAGCCGGGCGGGTTTTCAGGGGCATGGGGACGGGATTAGCGGTGAGCTGAGGATTCAGAGCTGGTTTCATAGTAGCTGGAAAAAAATGCTGGAGGGGTGATAGGAAAAGGAAGTAGTAGTGCCTTTGTAACGGCGAAGTAGCCAGCTATGATTGGCATTGCAGCCATTAACGTGCTTATTTACAGCATAATTACCAATTAATACGGAGGACCTCTGCGTGTTTTCTCCAACTTAGCCTGCGCTAAATCCCATACCCGCGTGGAAAACACGTAGCTCAACCGTACGGCCCGGCGGACAGCCTCATTTACGGTAATCACGCAGCCTTAAAACAGGTATAATCACGGAGGGATAACTTCTTGTTTTTACTAGTAATCAACCCGTTGCTGCTCGTACATTTGCCCTACTACTCTTCGCTTCTACACTGCTATGAACAATGCCTTCTTCTTGCTAATTCTGCCTACTCGCACGCTCACCATTCACTTGGGCAGCCACCAGCACTGCACGGGCCTGAGCCTGCGCGGCAGCTGCACGAGCGCCGCCGATGTAGCGCACCTCATCCAGACCGTGCAGCAGATGCTGGAGCGCCGCCCCGCCCACGCTTGGATAGATGGCCAGCTGCTGGCGGCCCTGAGCCCGCTGGGCCAGCAAGCACTGCTGCGCGTGCAAGCCTACAGCCAGCGCACCGGCACACAGCTGCACTGGTGCGGCTTGTCGGCCGCCTTGCAGCAAGAGCTGCATGCTAGCGGCTTGGACCAGAAGCTTACCCTACAGCCCGCCACCAGTTACGAGGGGCCCAACTTTTTATTGCCTGAGCGGCGAGTCACAGCTACGCGCCTCCCCGTGCTCAC
>Ga0268353_100072_pt1 | contig 16819 bp, 10 predicted proteins | sample G5R2_NF_18SEP201_FD_190168 | JGI IMG/M metagenome (GOLD analysis project Ga0268353, IMG submission 190168) | Phyllosphere microbial comminities from switchgrass, GLBRC, Michigan, United States - G5R2_NF_18SEP2017_LD1 | ecosystem: Host-associated > Plants > Phyllosphere > Phylloplane/Leaf | place... | reverse complement strand
CATCTTTTGGATGAAGTGCAGTTGGTTGCGGCGTAAAAACCGCTCGTCGAGCAGGTCCTTGTGAAACTGAATGGTCATCTCCCGGATGTCGCCGCTGCGGCACTCGTGCGTAAACCAGGCGTGCGGCAGGTTGGGGCCCACCAGCACCAGCTCCACGGCGCCGATGGTTTCGAGGTGGTCGCCCACCACGCGCTGCGCGCCGGCCGCGTTCAGAATCAGGTTCAGCTCATATTCCTCGTGGCAGTGGATGGGGAAGTTGAATTCCTTTTTCACCCGCGAAAACAGCATAAAGCAGTCGTTTTGGGTGAGCGGGGTGATTTCCCGCATCAACTGGTGGCTCATGGCAGAGTGGGTGGGCTAGGGAGAATGGTAGCGGCGGGGTAAAATAATACCGCCTCGCCAACTAGGGTGGTAAGTCAAAATAACGCACGGCTAGCCCTACAACATCCATTCTATGCCTTGAGAAGCCATATTTTGACAAGCCAGTACCTGCTAAGGTTAAAATAGTATTACGTTACCCTACGGAGGGCCGGTAATTTTGGGGTAATCATTCACGGCAGCTTCATTGCGCTTTTACCGCGCTCATTTTTCGCCATCCTGCTGGCTGACCTAGCCGGTTTTTGCCCTCATTTTCCCACCCTCCGCATGCACCTACGCTTACCCGACATCCTCATCATCGTGGCTTACCTACTGGCCACGGTGGCCATTGGCCTGTACTATCGCAAGAAATCGAGCCAGGACAAGGACAGCTACATGCTGGGCGGGCGCACGCTGCCCTGGTACAAGCTGGGCCTGAGCGACGCCTCCGATATGTTCGACATCAGCGGCACGATGTGGATGGTGAGCCTCTGCTTCGTGTACGGCATGAAAAGCATCTGGATTCCCTGGCTCTGGCCGGTGTTCAACCAGGTGTTCTTGATGATGTACCTCTCGCGCTGGCTGCGGCGCTCGGGGGCCGCTACCGGGGCCGAGTGGCTGGCCACCCGCTTCGGGCAGAAGGGACCGGGCGTGTGGGCTAGCCACCAGGTGGTCATCGCGTTTGCCTTGCTGAGCTGTCTGGGCTTTCTAGCCTACGGCTTCGTGGGGCTGGGCAAGTTCATGGAGATTTTCATTCCCTGGGAGCTGGTGAAGGGCTACGTGCCCTTCGCAGTAGCGCCGCAGTATGTGCCGCACGTGTACGGCATCGTGTTCACGCTGTTTGCCATGTTTTATTCCATTATCGGGGGTATGCATAGCATCGTGCTGGGCGATATGATAAAGTACGCCATCATGACGGTGGCCTGCGTGGCCATCGCGGGCATTGCCTACACCAAGCTGCAAGGCCACGAACTGGCGGTGCCCGAGGGCTGGTTCAACCCCTTCTTCGGCTGGCGGCTGGGGCTCGACTGGCAGAAGCTCATCCCGGAAGTCAACAGCAAGATTTCGAGTGATGGCTACTCGCTGTTCGGCGTGTTCTTCATGATGATGGCCTTTAAGGGCGTGTTCGCGTCGCTAGCCGGCCCCGCGCCCAACTACGACATGCAGAAAATCCTGAGCACTCGCTCGCCTGAGGATGCCAGTAAAATGAGCGGCTTCGTCTCGATTATCCTGCTGCCCATCCGCTACGCGCTCATCATCGGCCTCACCATCCTGGGCCTGCTCTACTACCGCCAGATGAACCTGCAAGCGCCCGATGGCACCATCGACTTTGAGCGCATTCTGCCCCTCACTATCAATAACTTTCTGCCGGTGGGGCTGGTAGGCCTCGTGCTCACGGGCTTGCTTGGGGCCTTCATGGGCACCTTCAGCGGTACCGTGAATGCGGCCCAGGCCTACATCGTCAACGACATCTACCTCAAATACTTCAACCCGCAGGCCAGCACCCGCCGCATCATCTCGATGAACTACGTGGTGGGCGTGGTGGTGGTAGCCGTGGGCGTGGCGCTGGGCTTCATTGCCAAGGACGTGAACACGGTGCTCCAGTTCATCGTGTCAGCGCTCTACGGCGGCTACATCGCGGCCAACGTGCTCAAGTGGCATTGGTGGCGCTTCAACGCCACGGGCTTTTTCGTGGGCATGAGCACCGGCATCGTGGCGGCGATGGTATTCGGGGCGCTCATCCCGTCGGGCAATCTGCTGTACTGGTTTCCGCTGTTGTTCGGCATCTCGCTCACCGGCTCCATCGTGGGTACCTACCTGGCCCCGCCCACCGAGGCGGCCGTGCTGCACCATTTCTACACCACCGTGCGCCCCTGGGGCTTCTGGGGCCCGGTAAAGGCGCAGGTGCTGACCGCCGACCCTACGTTTCAGCCCAACCGCAACTTCCGGCTCAACATGTTCAACGTGGTGCTGGGCATCGTGGCGCAGCTTTGCCTCACCATTCTGCCCATGTATCTGCTACTCTCGCAAACGCTGCCATTGTTCGTGACCATTGGAATTCTGGTGGTAGTAGGGTCGATTTTGAAGAAGACTTGGTGGAACCGACTGAGTGAGTACTAGGGGAGGCGCCTCGCCGAACGGCCCTATCCAGCGCCGTCAAATCAGTACCATACAAGGGTAAAAAAGCATTATTCTGTCTCCTGGCCGGCCGGGTAAATTTGACTACCTGCCCCAGTGCGCGGCGGTTCCGGCTTTCTGGCTAGCCACTCTCTCCTTTCCCACCCATCTTATGCCGCATTTTCTACCCAAGCCGTTCTGCGCCTTGGCCCTGGCCGCCCTGCTGGCTAGCCTCGCGCCGAAACCCGTTGCGGCCCAGACGCCGCTGCAATCGCTCAACTACCTGTACTCGATTTCGGGCACCAAAACCATCGGCGGCATTCACAACAAAGAGCCGCTGAACGCGCCCACCACCTACACCGACCAACTCGAATTTGTGAGTGGCAAGGTGGCGGGCCTTTGGGGCGGCGACTTCCTGTTCAACTCCTACGCCGACCGCTGGACGATGATACGCGAGGCCGAGCGCCAGTGGCAGCGGGGCGCGTTTGTCACGCTGACCTGGCACGCCTGCAACCCCGCCCAGAACGTGTCGCCCTGCACCTTCGGCGCGGGCGTGACGAGCCAGATGTCGGACGCCGACTGGAATGACTTAGTGACCGACGGCACCGTGCTGAATACCCGCTGGAAAAGCTGGCTCGACGAGCTAGTGCCGTATTTCCAGTACCTCAAGGCGCGGGGGGTGGAAGTGGCGTTTCGCCCGTTTCACGAGATAAACCAGCCCGCTTTTTGGTGGGGTGGCCGGTCGGGGGCCACAGGCTCGCGCAAGCTGTACCAGCTAACGCACGACTATCTGAAGACTACCAAAGGGCTGGATAACATTCTATGGGTGTGGAATATTCAGGACTTTCCGACCCTGGCCAGCGACGTAAATACCTACAGCCCCGGCAGCAGCTACTTCGACGTGGCCTCGCTCGATTTTTACAACGGCGATGGCCTCACCACCGCCAAGTACAACGCCCTGCTGGGTGTGGCCGGCGGCAAGCCCATCGCCATCGGCGAAATTGGCAAGCTGCCCACCGCCGTCCAGTTAGCCTCCCAGCCCAAGTGGACCTATTTCATGGGCTGGTCGGAATTAGTGTTTTCGCAGAACACCCAGGCGCAGCTTATATCGCTCTACACGGCGCCCAACGTGGTGACCCTGGGCCAGATGCCCGGCTGGGGTACCCCCAACCCGAATACCCTCAACCTGGCTTACCAAAAGCCAGTCACGGTTACCTCTACTGAAACCCCCAACGCGGCGGCCTACGCCGTAGACGGCGACCCCACCACCCGCTGGGGCTCACTCTACGCCGACCCGCAGGAGCTAACCGTGGACCTGGGCGCGCCCTACACCCTCAGCCGGGTGGTGGTGCTCTGGGAAACGGCGCTGGGCAAAGACTACATGGTGCAGGGCTCGACCGACAACGCCACCTGGACCACCCTCAAAACGGTGACTGGCAACACCGAGCAGTTCAACGAGCACCTAAACCTCAACGCCACCGCCCGCTACCTCAAACTAAAGGGCACCGCACGGGGCACGGCTTACGGCTTCTCCATTCGCGAAATTATGGCTTACGGTAACGTGTCGCTGGCCACCGGCCAGCCGCTAGCGGTGCCCGCGCCGGTGCAGGTGTACCCCAATCCGGCTGGGGCTAGCCTGGCCGTGACCCTTGGCCCCGAGTGGCCAGCGGCTACCCAGCTCACGGTGCTTGACCCGGCCGGCCGGGTGGTGGCTAGCCAGCTGGCCGGGCCGGCCACTGGCCCCACGCGTCCGCTGCCCACGGCCGAGCTAGCGCCGGGCCTCTACCTGCTGCGGGTGCAGCGGCCAAGAGCTAGCCAAGCGGTGCGCTTCGTGAAGCAATAAGCTTTCGACTAAGTACTATCTATCCCTTCATTTTCTTTCCTGATGGAAAATTTCCAACAGCGCCGCCACGAGCTGGAGCAACAGCACGCTGCCCTCCTGGCCCGGCCCAACCAGCCGCAGCGCCTGGGCAACGGCATTTACGACCGCTACAAACACCCCGTGCTCACGGCCCAGCACGTGCCGCTGGCCTGGCGCTACGACCTCAACCCCAGCACCAATCCCTTCCTGATGGAGCGCCTGGGTATCAACGCGGTATTCAACGCCGGGGCTATTAAGCTCGATGGCCGCTACCTGCTGGTGGCCCGCGTGGAGGGCCTCGACCGCAAGTCGTTTTTTGCGGTGGCCGAAAGCCCCAACGGGGTCGATAACTTTCACTTCTGGGAGCGGCCCATCACCCTGCCCGAAACCGCCGCGCCCGACACCAACGTGTACGACATGCGCCTGACCCAGCACGAAGACGGCTGGATTTACGGCCTCTTCTGCACCGAGCGCAAGGACCCCGCCGCCCGGCCCGGCGACGAGTCGGCCGCCGTGGCGCAGTGCGGCATTGCCCGCACCCGCGACCTCGTGAGCTGGGAGCGCCTGCCCGACCTGCGTAGCCCCTCGGCCCAGCAGCGCAACGTGGTGCTGCACCCCGAGTTTGTGCAGGGCAAATACGCCCTCTACACCCGCCCGCAGGACAGCTTCATCGAGGCCGGCGCGGGCGGTGGCATCGGCTTCGGCCTGGCCGACACGATGGAAAACGCCGTGGTAACCAGCGAAAGCATCGTGCACGGCAAGCAGTACCACACCGTGTACGAGGCCAAGAACGGCCAGGGCCCCGCGCCCCTCAAAACCGCTCAAGGCTGGCTGCACCTGGCCCACGGCGTGCGCCACACCGCCGCCGGCCTGCGCTACGTGCTCTACGTGTTCATGACTGATTTAGAAGACCCTAGCCGCGTGACGCACCAGCCCGGCGGCTACTTCCTGGCCCCCGAGGGCGAGGAGCGCGTGGGCGACGTCTCGAACGTGGTATTCAGCAACGGCTGGCTGCTCGACGACGACGGCACGGTGTACATCTACTACGCCTCGTCGGACACGCGCACCCACGTAGCCACCAGCACCATCGAGCAATTGCTTGACTATGTGCTGCATACGCCCGCCGACGAGTTCTCGTCAGCCGCCTCGGTGCGCTGCATCAATGAGCTCATCGACCGCAACGAAGCCCACGCGGCCCACGCCACTAGCCCCGTGTATTCTACCAACGGCATCGGGGCATGAGCACGACGATAAGCCGCCCGGCCGCGCCGCCCGTGGCCGCCCTGCTAGCCAGCTACGCCCAGGACATGCGCGCCGAGCTGACGCGCATCACCGATTTCTGGCTGGCTAACACGCTTGATGAGCGCCGCGGCGGCTTCATCGGGCAGATGGACAGCGCCGGCCGCCTCGACGCCGACGCCAGCAAGGGCAGCATCCTGAACGCCCGCATTTTGTGGACGTTCTCGGCCGCTTACCGGCAAACCGGGCAGCCGGCGCACCTGGCCGCGGCTACCCGCGCGTTCGACTACCTGCTGGCGCATTTTGTTGATAATGAGCACGGCGGCATTTACTGGCTGGTAGACGCTGACGGGCAGCCGCTGAATACGCGCAAGCAGATTTACGCGCTGGCCTTTGCCATCTACGGGCTGAGCGAGTACTACCGCGCCACCCAAAACCCGCTAGCCCTGCAAGCTAGCCAGGCGCTGTTTGAGTGGATAGAAACCTACAGCTACGACCCGGCGCACGGCGGCTATTTCGAAGCTTTCGGCCGGGCCGGCGAGCCGCTGGCCGACCAGCGCCTGAGCGACAAGGACCGCCAAGCGCCCAAGACCATGAACACCCACCTGCACGTGCTGGAGGCCTACGCCAACCTCTACCACTGCTGGCCCGATGCCCGCCTGGCCCAGCGCCTGCGCGGCCTGCTCGACACGTTTTTCACCCGCATTCTGGATGCCGAAACCGGGCACCTGCGCCTGTTTTTCGCCGAAGACTGGATGCCCGTGGCCGACCTCTTTTCCTACGGCCATGACATCGAGGCCGCCTGGCTGCTGCGCGAAGCCGCCCAGGTGCTCGGCGATGCCGACTTGCTAACCCAGGTCACCGCCGCCACCCTGCGCCTGGCCGAGGCCACCGCCGCCGCCCTGCTGCCCGACGGCAGCCTGCCCCACGAACTCGACCGCACCACCGGCCACCTCGACCGTCACCGCGAATGGTGGGTAAGCGCCGAGGCGATGGTCGGCTTTCTCGACGCCTACGAGCTGACTGGCGACGCGGCTTACCTGCACCGCTCGCACCAGGCTTGGCGCTTTGCCCAGCGCCACCTGCTCGACCACGCGCACGGCGAATGGCGCTGGGGCGTGCACGACGATTACCGCCCCATGACGGAGCAGGACAAAGTAGGATTTTGGAAATGCCCCTACCACAATGCCCGCGCCTGCCTAGAGGTGCTGCACCGCTGCCGAGGGCTAGCCCACCTGCCCGGCTAAGGGCCGCCGCCCGCGCCGGACTTGCGCCCAGCGGAGTTGGTCCGGCGTGCTTACTAAATAGCCAGCGGTCGCAGGTTAGTAATAAGATACTTGCTAATCATAATGTGCTTCAAAGGTCAAGTCTTTGTTAAAATAGTATCATTAGCTAGGTGTAGCCCGGATTAATTTTGTGTTACCCGCTAACCCTCCTCTGCTAATCAATACCGGCGTGTTTTCACTCGGCACGGCCGCGCTATTCCTGGCCAGCGGAGGCTGGCGAAACAACTTTCCTACGGTTTCGGCTTGCTGCAAACTTGTACTATTTGCAGTAGGCCAAGCGGGGCTTTCTCTTTATTTCCCACCCAATTTCTTCCGCACTCGGTGCCCCTCGTTATGAGACAACGGTACATTATTTTCCTGCTTTGCCTGCTGCTAACGCCCGCGCTGGGCTGGGCCCAGGCCGCGGCCACCCTGCGGGGCGTCGTGAAAGACGCCGTAACGGGCGAGCCCCTGCCCGGCGTGACGGTGCTCGTAAAGGGCACCACCCAGGGCGCCACCTCGGGCCCCGACGGCACCTACTCGCTGAGCGTGCCCAACGGCAGCGGCACGCTGGTATTCTCTTCTATCGGCTACCTGGCCCAGGAGCTGCCGGTGAGCGGCGCGGGCACCAAAGACATCAACCTCACGGCCGATACCAAGCAGCTCGACGATGTAGTGGTGGTGGGCTACGGCACCGTAGCCAAGAGCGACCTCACCGGCTCGGTGGGCGTGCTGAAGGGCAGCGAGCTGAATAAAACGCCCGCCGCCTCGGTCGACCAATTGCTGCAAGGCAAGGTGGCCGGCGTGCAGGTAATCGTGCCCACCGGCGAGCCGGGGGCCGACGTGACGGTGCGCATCCGCGGTTCAAGCTCGATTAACGGCTCCAACAGCCCGCTGCTCGTGGTGGACGGTTTTCCGTGGGGCGACGCGGGCAATCTCAAGCAGATTAATCCCGACGACATTGCCAGCATCGAGGTGCTGAAGGATGCTTCGTCGGCGGCCATCTACGGCTCGCGGGGCGCCAACGGCGTGATTCTGGTGACCACTAAGCGCGGCAAGGCTGGCAAAACCAGCATTACGCTGAGCACCCTCAACACGCTCTCGACCATCCCCGGCAAGCTCGACGTGTGGACCAACCCCGTGGACGAGGCCATCATCAGCAACGAGGCGCGCGGCAACGCGGGGCTGCCTTTGCTCTACACCGGGCAGAATTATTTGGGTACTTATTACCCGTCCATTGCCGAGTTGCAGGGCACCGACCCCAGCAAGCCGCAGTGGCCCTACCAAACCAACTGGCAGGATTTGGTGTACCGCAAGCCCTTCTCGCAGAGCTACACGCTCACGGCCAACGGCGGCACCGAGCGCACCAAGTTCTCGGTGTCGGGCAACTACTACCGCGAGGAAGGTCTGGTTATCAAGAACAACTACAACCGCTACAACGGCCGCCTCAACCTGGAGCAGAAGCTGTTTGACAACGTGTCGGCGGGCGTGAACCTCATCCTGACCCACACCCAGCGCACGGGCACGGTGGTGGGCGCCGGGCGCTCGTCCATCTTCCCGGTGTACAACCCCGATGGCACGTTCTTCCAGATTGGGCCACTCGACTACGGCAACCCCATCGCCATTGCCAACAACGTGACCAATACCAGCCGCGGCTTCGACGTGCTGGGCACGCTGTTCGTGAACTGGGACATTACCAAGTGGCTCAGCTTTCGCACCCAGCTCAGCGACCGCTACGGCAACTCGCTGGATGATAACTACCAGCCGCGCAACATTACCTACACCGGCTACCAGTTCAACGGCTTCGGCACGATTAACAACTACAACAACAACGAGATTCTCAACGAGAACTACTTCACCCTCAACAAGCAGGTCGGCATCCACAGCTTCAACGCGGTGGCGGGTTTCACCACCCAGTCGTTCAACCAGCGCACCTCTAACTTGCAGGGCCGCGGCTTCATCAACGACGTGCTGGGCAACGAGAACCTGAACTCGGCCACCACTCAGATTATCACCAACGGCGGTACCAAGTCGCTGCTCAATTCCTTTATCGGCCGCCTCAACTACTCGCTGCGCGACCGCTACCTGTTCACCTTCACCGGCCGGGCCGATGGCTCGTCGAAGTTCGGGGCGAATAATAAGTGGGCCTTCTTCCCCTCGGCGGCGCTGGCCTGGAAGATGCAGGAAGAGGAGTTTATCAAGGCCATTCCGAGCATTTCGGAGGCCAAGCTGCGCGTGAGCTACGGCCTCACCGGCAACCAAGGCATCGTGCCCTACCAGACGCTCGACCGGCTGGGCCTGGGCCGCTACTACACGGGCGGCGCCTTCCAGACCGGCTACGGTCCCGGCGTGTTTGCCTATGACGGCTTCAATAAAATATGGGAGGGCGTACCCAACCCCGATTTGAAGTGGGAAACCACCTCGCAAGTGGATGCCGGTATCGACCTAGGATTTGCCAACCAGCGCTTTACGGTGAGCCTCGACTACTACTACAAGCGCACCAGCGACCTGCTGCGCCAGAGCTACATCACGCCTTCCTCGGGCTACGACCGGGTGTGGATTAACGACGGCGTGATTCAAAACCAGGGCATCGAACTGGGATTGAGCGCCGAAATCCTGAACGGGCCGGTGCAGTGGAGCGTGGGCGGCAACTTTACCCTAAACCGTAACAAGCTGGTGAGCCTGGGCTCCGACAACTTCGTGTGGAACGGGATGAGCATCGAGATGCTGCGCTCGCCGCTCAACGCCTTCATCATCGGCCAGCCCATCAACGTGTTCTACGGCTACCGCACCAACGGCGTGATTCAGAACGCCAGCGACGCGGCTGCCTCGGGCCTCACCGGTGACATGGCCAAGCCCGGCGAGCTGCGCTACGTGGACCTGAACGGTGACGGCAAGATTACCGACGCCGACCGCACCATCATCGGCAACCCCAACCCCAAGTTCCTCTACAGCTTCAACACCAACGTGCGCTTCAAGGGCTTCGACCTTTCGGCCCAGCTCTACGGCGTGTACGGCAACGACGTGTTTGACTTCAACAAGTTTGCCCCCAGCCGCCAGCTTCAGCGCTGGACGCCCGACAACCCCACCAACGCCTTTCCCAGCGTGAACTCGAACCGCGCCTACTACGGCTCCGATTGGTTCGTCACCAGCGGCTCCTTCCTGCGGGTACAGAACGTGACCGTGGGCTACAACTTCAAGGCTAACCTTATCAAGGGCCTGCAAACGCTGCGGGTATACTTCTCGGGCAATAACCTCTACACGTTCAGCGGCTTCCACACCGGCTACGACCCCGAGGTGCAGGCCAACGGCCAGGCCGGCGGCGCCTACCCCCGGCCCCGCGCCCTGTCGCTGGGCATCAACATCGGTATTTAATCGGCGGCTTTTCCCACCCTCCTCCCATGCAATTTCTCAAACAACTGGGCTTGGCCGTGGCCCTCACGGGGCTAGCCGCCGGCTGCTCGCTCAAGGAAGAGCCCTACGGCTTCATTTCGCAGGGCAACTTCTACAAGACCGAGGCCGATGCCAACGCGGCGCTGGTGTACGCCTACGCCATCTTGCCCGAAATCGAGTACTACTCGCGCGGCTTCATCACCGTCACCGAGCTGCCCACCGAAGATATTACCCTCAAGCCCGATGCCGGGGCCAGCAACTTCGAGTTTGACCGCCTGGCCGTGCGCGCCGACAACGTGGACCTGACTACCACCTGGCGCTACGCCTTCATCGGCATCAACCGGGCCAATGCCGTGATTGGCAACGTGCCCAACATCAGCGCGATGGCCCAGGCCAACCGCGACCAGCTGGTGGGCGAGGCGTACTTTCTACGGGCGCTGCACTACTTCAATGTGGTGCGCTTGTTCGGGGCCGCGCCGCTGCGCACCGCGCCGGTGACCTCGCTGGAGCAGGTGAACGCGAAAAAAGGCACCATCCAGGAGATTTACGCCCTCATCACCGACGACCTGAAAAAGGCCATTTCGATGACCGACGTGACGCGCCGCGACGGCCGCGCCAACCGCGTGGCCGCCTGGGGCCTGCTGGCCAAGGTGGATGCCACGCTGGCTTCGGGCAAGCTCACGGCCGTGCCGGGCTACGACTTCGTGAGCGACCCTAGCGCCCTCTACGCCGAGGCCAAAACGATGGCCAACAACGTGCTGACCAACGGCAGCTACGGCCTGGACTCGGACCTGAAGGCGATTTTCGACGTGAACAAGAAGAATGGCCCCGAGCACATTTTCGACGTGGCCGTGGACCGCACCGGCCTGGCCGAGGGCAACTTCTCGAAGCTGCCGCTCATGTTCATTCCCTATATCGACGGGGCCGTGTTTACGCTGAGCGATGGCACGGCGCTGAAGTCGGGCTACAACCACTTCATCACCGAGCCAGCCCTCTACAACAGCTTCGATGCGGCCGATAAGCGCAAGACCGACCTGATACCCAATCAGGTGACCGTGAACAAGGTAACGCGCACGCTGGGTATCAACGACTACAGCCGGCCATTCACCCGCAAGTTTATCGACCCCGGCCAGGTGGGCGAGCAAACCAGCACCAACACGCCCGTGCTGCGCTACTCTGACGTGCTGCTGCTCTTCGCCGAGGCCAGCGGGCCCACGGCCGACGGCTACATGGCCGTGAACCGCATCCGGGCCCGCGCCGGGCTGGGCAACCTCACGCCGGGCCTGAGCGCCACGGCCTTCCGCGACGCCATTATTCAGGAGCGCGCCTGGGAATTGTGCTTCGAGGGCAATCGCCTCTTCGACCTACGCCGCACTCATAAGATGGAGGAAATCCTGGTGACAAAGTACGGCAAGACCACCACCGGCGATCCGTACTACTTCCCCATCCCGACCCGCGAAGTTGACTTGAACGCGCTGCTTTAATCCCACCCTACTCTTATGAAATTCAACTACCTGCCGCTGCTGGGGCTGGGCGCCCTGGCTAGCCTGGTCGGCTGCAAGCAAGACCCGTTCAAGGATATTCAAAGCCACGAGCGTGCCATCACGGCCTTTACCCTCGACAAGGGGCAAATCGGGGTGGCCGACATCACCCGCACCACTGCCGACACCAGCAAGGTAACGGTATACGTGGTGAAAGGCACTGACTTATCGCAGGTGATACCGAGCATTGCCACCTCGTATAAGGCCAGCGTGTCGCCGGGCTCGGGCAGCATTACCAACTTTGCCGGTAATAAGAACAGGGCGGTGTATACCGTCACCTCGGAGTCGGGCGAGAGCCGCACTTGGCTGGTGCAGGTCAAGGACTACCAGTCGGACCTGGACGGGGTGTGGCGCGTCAACCAGTTGAAGTTTCAGTACTTCATCGGCGAGGGGCAGCCTTGGGGCTGGAACGGCACTAAAAACGCGGCCGATAATATGCCCGCTGCCAGCCAGGAAATGGATAATACCATCGAGTTTAAGGTGACGGGCGTGACGGCCACCGGCAACCTCACGGGCACCTTCACCCATAGTGCCGGCCCCGATGGCGCATTTGGTGACTTTAAGCAGCCCAGCGGTACCGACTTCAACTATAAGTTTCGCAAGCTACCCGTTAGTACCGGCACTTTTCTGCGTGATTTTAGCGACAATACTTTGACCTTCAACCCCGGCACGGCCCAGAGCAAGACGATGCCCCTAGTGTTCAACGCCGCCAAAACGATGATACAGGTGCAATTCGATATGCGGCCCTACGATATCGACTGGACTGGCAGCGGCGGCAAGCAGGAGTTGGGCGGCGCCAAGTACTTCTGGTACATGCTTCAGAAATAAGTCTTTACTTTTCGGGAAAGCGGCTGGCTGCCAGGCAGCGGCCGCTTTCTTTTTGCTGGCGCACGCCTCTCTTTTTCCTGATTTTTGAAGTAGCTATGTTTCGACTTTCCACGGCCCTGCTCGGCACGGCCTTGCTAGCGGCTACCGGTGCGCAGGCGCAGTCTGCCAAAGTGTTGCCTTACCTGCAACGCATTTCGGGCAGCCAAACCCTAGCCGGCCAGCATAATAAAGAGCCCAACGCTGAGCCCACCAAGTGGACTGATTACGTCTACAAAACCACCGGCAAATACCCGGCGCTGTGGAGCGGCGACTTCCTGTTTCAGCAGGAAAACATCGACAACCGCTGGAAGATGATACACGAGGCCGAGCGCCAGTACCGGCAGGGCGCGGTGGTGAATATCATGTGGCACGCCTGCCCGCCCGTCGCTGGCGAGCCCTGCGGCTGGGACCCCGGCCTGCTCAACCAGCTCCTCACCGATGCCCAGTGGCAGGAGCTGACCACCGACGGCACCCCGCTGAACAAGACCTGGAAATCACGGATGGACGACATTGCGGTGTATTTGCAGTACTTGAAAGACAAAAAGGTAGAGGTGCTGTTTCGGCCGCTACACGAGATGAACCAAGGCAAATTTTGGTGGGGCGGGCGGCCTGGCCCCCAGGGTACCGCCCGCCTCTACCAACTCACCCACGACTACCTGGCCAAGACTAAGGGCCTCACCAACCTCGTCTGGGTCTGGGACATGCAGGACATGAGCCGCGACTTTGCGGCCTATAACCCCGGCGATAAATACTGGGACGTTTTCGCCTTCGACGTGTATGACAAGGGCTACGACAAGTCGTGGTACGACTATATCCTGCCCATTGTGGGCAAGAAGCCGATAGCCATCGGCGAGTGCGAAAAGCTACCCACGCCGGCCGTGCTGGCTAGCCAGCCACACTGGGTATTTTTCATGAGCTGGGCCGAGCTGGTGCAGGAAAAAAACTCGGCCGAAGCCCTCAAAGCCCTCTACAACGACCCGCGCGTGCTGACGCGTGACGAGCTTCCGAAACGGTAGCGCGGACTAAAAAATCTACCGCATGAAAAAGTGGGTCAATCTGCTCCTGGTGCTGCTGCTGGCGGCCCCGGCTGGCTACGGGCAGCTCTTTAAAACCGTGGCGTGCCGCACGGCCAGCCCCCGCGAGTACGAGAAGGTGGAGTGGGATATTACGCTGGGCGAACAGTTCGCGAACCCTTACAATCAGCAGGAAGTCAGCTTGGATTTGGTGCTGACCGCGCCCAATGGGCAGCCGCTGGTAGTGCCCGCCTACTTCGAGCAAAACGGCCCGCAGGGGTCGCGCTGGAAGGCGCGCTTCGCGCCGCAGCAGCTGGGCACCTACCGCGGGCTGTTTCGCCTCACGCGCAAGAGCGGTGCGCCGCAGGAGTCGGCGGCTAGCCCCTTCGTGGTGGTGGCGGGCCGCAAGCCGGGCTTTCTGCACAAGCACGACCAGCACACGTTTCGCTTTGACAACGGGCAGCTGTTTCGAGGCATTGGCGAGAACGTGGGCTGGGAAGCGCGCTCGTTTGAAAATCAGAAATTTACCTACGACTACCTATTGCCCACGCTGGCGAAGAATGGTGCCAATTTCTTCCGCACCTGGATGTGCTATTGGAACCTGCCGCTGGAGTGGCAGAAGGTGAACTCGACCAAGCGCTATGTCAATAGCCCCGACTACTTCAACCCCGGCGCCATCCGGCGCATGGATGAACTGGTGCACCTTACCGACTCACTGGGGCTTTATTTCATGCTCACCCTCGACTGGCACGGCCACCTGATGGAAGCCGGCGGCTGGCGCAACAGTCCCTACAACCAGGCCAACGGTGGTCCGGCCCGCACGCCCACCGAGTTTTTCACGCTGCCCGCCGCTCAACGGAAGTACAAAGACAAGCTGCGCTACGTGGTGGCCCGCTGGGGCTACAGTACCAACGTGGCGGCCTGGGAGTTCTTCAACGAGGTTGATAACGCCGTGTTCACCCAGCAGGACAGCCTGCTGATTCCGCACGCGGCCGTGACGCTCTGGCACGCCGAAATGAGCCGCTACCTTAAGGATATTGACCCTTACCAGCACCTGGTGACGACCAGTATCTCGCATCGCGATATCCTGGGCATGAACTCGATACCATATATCGACTTCAATCAGAAGCACATCTACAAGCATACCGAGAAAATACCGGCCATCTACCCGGCTTATCTCCAGAACTTCGGCAAGCCCTACGTGGTGGGCGAATTTGGCTTTCGCTGGGAAGACGCTAACCCCATTTACGCCGCCGACTTCAACTACGACTACCGGCGCGGGCTGTGGTACGGGCTGTTCAGCCCTACCCCCATTCTGCCCATGACGTGGTGGTGGGAACTCTTCGACGACCAACAGATGACGCCCTACTTCCGGGCCGTGCGCACCATCAGCGACCAGATGCTGGCCGCCGGGCGCGGCGAGTTTCGGCCCTTCGCCGTGCGGGCCGGGGCGGTGCAAAGCTTCGGCATGCGCTGCGGTGGCAAGTACTTCGTGTACCTGCTCAATGATAGTCCGGCCACGGCCACGGTGCCCGTATCGTTTGCCGTAGCGGGCCACGGTTCGGTGGTGGCACAGGCATTCACGCCCGGGCCCAATCACTACCGGGCACTCGGCCAGTTCAGGACTAAAAACCAGTCGCTAACCCTGCCCGCCCTCACGCTAGTGCCCCGCCAGGAGGTGGTGTTGGTGCTAGAGGCCACCGCGCCCGCGCCAAAGAAAAACCTGGCTGGCAACCTAAATGCACCTTCTCGCAAGTAATTGCCGGTCCTACTGGCTGTTCCTGTTCGACTTGGTAGTATGGGGCAAGCCGCCTGCGTGCGCTCAGACGGCCAAGCTCAACCATGGGATGCGGTCGGCAAGCTGCTATCAACCAATGACTACTGGCAAAAGGCGGGGCTTAATTTTCAGGCTTTCAACGCATTGTTCCCAGTGCGCCTGGAGCCGCGCCTTGTCCGGCAGGATGCGGCCACGCACACGCTGACGTATGAGTTGCTGAACCCGGTTGCTACCCCCGCCGTGGCCGTCCGGCTCATGCTGCAAAGCGGCCCGCAGCCGGTGCTACCGGCTTATTTCTCAGATGGCTACTTCACACTGCGTCCGGGCGAGCGCCGGCTGCTTACTGTGCAGTAGCCTATTGCCGGCGAGGGCCAGTCGCTTAGCCTGCGGGCAGAGGCTTATACTAACCTGCTTGAATAACCAGCCCATGTCTAAACTACTTCCTCTGCTTGTTCTCCTAGCTTTGCCACCTGCCTGGATGGCGCGCGCGCAGGTGCGCCCGGCCGTGAGTGCTCCGTCGGCACCCCGCGTGCAGTTGGCCAGCGGCGTGCTACAAGGGACGCTGGCCGCCGATGGCATCCGCGAGTTTAAGGGTGTGCCCTATGCCGCGCCGCCCGTGGGCCAGCTGCGCTGGCAGCCGCCGCAGCCAGTGCCCAACTGGGCGGGCGTGCGCATGGCGCGGGCATTTGGCCCCCGCGCCATGCAGCTGCCGCTGTACGGCGATATGAATTTCCGGTCGGCCGGCATGAGTGAGGATTGCTTGTACCTGAACGTGTGGACGCCCGCCCAATCGGCGCAGGAGCGGCGGCCGGTGCTGGTTTATTTCTACGGCGGTGGCTTCAACGCCGGCGACGGTTCTGAGCCGCGCTACGATGGTGAGCGCATGGCTCGCCAGGGCCTCGTGGTCGTCACGGTAAATTATCGGCTGGGTGTATTCGGCTTTTTAGCGCATCCCGCCCTCACGCAGGAGTCCCCGTACCACGCTTCGGGTAACTATGGCCTACTCGACCAGCAGGCGGCCCTGCGCTGGGTGCAGCAGAACATCGCGGCCTTCGGGGGCGACCCGCGGCACGTCACCATCGGCGGCGAGTCAGCCGGGTCGGTGTCGGTGAGTGCCCAGCTAGCGGCGCCCGGCTCGCGCAATACCTTCCAACGGGCCATTGGGGAGAGCGGCTCCATGTTAAGCGCTGACCGGGCTCCTATTCCGCTGGCCGAGGCCGAACAGAATGGGGCCGCATTCTCCACGCTGCTGGGGGCTACTTCACTCGTTGCGCTACGGGCTCTGCCCGCGCAGGCACTGCTCGATGCAGTAGAAAAGCCCGGCGCCCCGCGTTTCCGGCCCACCGTCGATGGCTATTTTTTCACCAAGCCCCCGCTAGCTACCTACC
>Ga0268353_100070_pt1 | contig 16984 bp, 11 predicted proteins | sample G5R2_NF_18SEP201_FD_190168 | JGI IMG/M metagenome (GOLD analysis project Ga0268353, IMG submission 190168) | Phyllosphere microbial comminities from switchgrass, GLBRC, Michigan, United States - G5R2_NF_18SEP2017_LD1 | ecosystem: Host-associated > Plants > Phyllosphere > Phylloplane/Leaf | place... | reverse complement strand
AATGCGGGCCGCCGCGTAGTGGTGCAGCGGCTGAAAGTGCAGCCCCGAGCCCAGCGGCGCGTAGACTTCTTTAGTCAAAAATTGCTCGAACGCCTGGCCGGTGCGGCGGCGCACCAAATCAGGGTAGAGATAAAACGACAGGTCGGAGTACACATAGCCGGGCTGGGGCGTGAGCGGGGCGGCGGCTATCTGCTGCTGAATGTAGGTGGGCAGGTCTTTGCGGCCCCAGATGCCACGAGCCACCGGGAGCGGGAAGCCCGCCGACGAATCGGGCCGGAACCACCGCTTTTGCAGCTCGCCGGTGGGCTTGGCCAGGGCTTTCCAGAAAGGAATCCAGGCGGGCAGGCCGGCCTGGTGGGTGAGCACGTCGCGCATTTTCAGGCTGGCCTTGTCGGTTTTGCGCAGCAATGGAAAGAACTGCCCCAGCGTACTATCGGGGCTGAACTTGCCTTGCTCTTGCAGCTTGAGCAGGGCGGGCGTAGCGGCCAGCACCTTGGTGAGCGAGGCTAGGTCGTATACATCAGTATTCTGCACAAGCCGAGCAGCAGACACTGGTGCAGGTACGGCCAAAATTGGCTGGCCAGCCGCGCTGGGCTCACTACCTGGTTCACTCCTAAAATTGCCGGCGGCGGAAGTCAGGCCGACCGGAGACGCCGCTACTGGCAGTGGGACCGTGTCGCTGGCCGCCAAGTAGCCGTAGCTTTTGCGCAGCACCACTACGCCGCGCCGGGCAATAAGCACCTGCCCGCCGGGCGTGGCGCCGGCCGCCAGGGCCTGGGCCATGATGCTATCGACGCGGGCCTCCAGCCGGGGGCTCATGCCAGCGTCTTCGGGGTGGGCGTAGGCCAGCCGCAGGCCGGGCTTGGTGGTGAGGCCGAAGCCGGCGGGTAGGTTATTAGCCACCGACACCGGCAGTTTACCCCGCGCCCCAATACCACCAAAAATGAGCTGGGCGGCCAGCGCCTGGGCATCAGGGCTTTCCTGGTAGGCTAGCACCACGGCGCTGGCCCGGTCAAAGTCACGCACCTTAGCCGCCGCGTAGGCCGAGCCAAAAATGCTGAGCACCACGCGCTGGCCGGGCTTGGTTAGCTCGCGCAGCAGCAGGTGAGTTTCGGGGGCGATGCCGAAGTTGGTGGCGGGCAGCCGGCCCAGGCTTTGCAGCGCCACCAGCACCACATCGTAGCTGAAGAGCTTGGCCCGGATATCCATCAGCTCGTCCATGGTGGGGGCGGCGGGCAGGTGAAAGTGCGCCAGCGGGGCGTAGCTAGCCACGGCTCTCTGGAAGTCGGTGGTGTCGGCGGGGCTGCCGCCGAGCACGAGCGTGGCGATGCGCAGGGTATCGAGCCGCTGCAAGGGCAGAAAGTTGTTCTGGTTGCGCAGCAGGGTCATGCTGTGCTCGGTAAGGCGGTGGGCGAGGTAGCGGGCGTGGGGCGGGTTGAGGTCGGCAAAGAGGTTTTGCTCGCTCACCGGGCGCAGCTTACGCAGGCCGGCCCACTGCTTGAGGGCCAGCACCCGGCGGCAGCTCTCGTCGATGCGGGCCTGCGAGATGCGGCCGCTGTCTACGGCGGCCAATACGGTAGTGAGGGCCAGGGGCACGTTTTTGCTGAACTCCAGCACGTCGTTGCCGGCCAGCAGGGCGCGCACTTCGGCCTCGCCGGTGGGCGTCTTTTTGATAACGCCCTGCATATTCATGGCATCGGTGAAGACTACGCCCTTGAAGCCTAGCTGCTGGCGCAGCACGCCAGTCACGATGGGCTTGGAGAGGGTGCTGGGCGCGCCGGTGGTGTCGAGGGCGGGGACGTTGAGGTGGGCCACCATCATGCCCCCGATACCGTTGGCAATCATATTTTTAAATGGCGGCAGCTCCAGCGTATCGAGGCGGCGGCGGTCTACGCGCACGGTGGGCAGGGCCAGGTGCGAGTCGGCATCCACGTCGCCGTGGCCGGGGAAGTGCTTGGCCACGGCTAGTACGTTGGCGTCCTGCATGCCGCGCATGTACTGGCGGCTGAGGCGGGCCACGGCGGCCGGGTTTTCACCCCAGGCGCGGAAGCCGATAACGGGGTTAGCGGGGTTGTTATTGACATCGACTACGGGCGCGAAGTTGACCTGCATGCCCAGCCGCCGAAACTGCCGGGCCACCTCGCGGCCCATGTCGTAGATGAGGGTCGAGTCGGCGGCGGGCACCGCGCCCAGGCTCATCTGGTAAGGGAAGCGCAGTACGCTATCGAGGCGCATGCCGGCGCCCCACTCGCCATCCATCGCCACGAGCAGCGGCACCCGGCTCTGACCTTGGAAGCGATTGAGCAGGCGCGTCTGGCGTACCGGGCCACCTTGGAAGAATATCAGCCCGCCGATGCCGTAGTCCTTTATCAGCGTCGAGATGGAGTCCTGGTAAATCGCTGGCTTGTTGGAGTACGCGGCTACCATGAAAAGCTGCGCTACCCGCTGGCGGGGCGTGAGTGTACGCATGAGACTATCGACCCACGGCGAGTGCAGGTAGCGCAAGAAGCCAGGCGGACGCGCTAGGGCCGCAGCTTTCTTGGGCACGGCTACAGTCTTTTTAGCCGCGGAGCGAGGAGCAGCAATACGCCCGGCCGGGCGGCGCTGGGCGGGGGCTAGCAGCGGCAGCACCAGCCACAGCAGCAACAGGAGATATTTTTTAGCAGACAAGCGGAGGAGCGGCGAGAAGTAAAGGCACAAAAGTCGGCACTATTATTAAAGTGCGCCCCTCTAAACGATGCACTTTGGTTCTTACCTGTCATGCTGAGCTTGCGAAGCATCTTATCGCGCCATATCAAATTATTCGCCGGTCATCAACTGCTTCGCAGTCTCAGCACGACAGACGATTTTGCAGGGAGCACCTATATCATTACTCATCCCGGGAGCAGGTCGCAATACCAAAAGCCGGCGGCGAAGGGGTCATCATCCGGCGCGGGGCTAGTCGCGCTGCCAGCGGGCGGCGCGTAGGTGCGGCGCACTAGCTCGCCCTTGGTGAAGACGACGGGTGCGCTGAAGTACGGCGCATCGAACACGAAACTGTGGTACTCGCCATTTTCGCCGCAGGGGTCCACGCCGGGCGGCAGGTCGCGCAGGAAGCTTTCGTCGAGCAAGCGGCCGCAGAAGCTAGCGTCAAGGTAACGGTCATTCACACACACCACTATTGCCCGAAAGCCCAGCGCCCAGAACTCACGCAGCACTGCCAAGCTACCCAGCTGCCACAGCGGAAACTCGCCCCGTAGCCCGGCCCGTGCCAGTTGCTCCTCGCGGTAAGCCCGCAGGTCTTCCAGGAAAATATCGCCGTAGAAGGCCGCCGCTACGCCCTGCGTCCGCAGGCTGCCAAGCGTGGCGAGCAGTGCGTGGTCGTAATCAGCCATCGAGGGCATTTCGGGCAGGCGTAGCTGCGTAAGCGGCAAGCTAATGCGGGCAGCCTGGGCTTCGAGCAGCGCCAGACGCACGCCGTGCATCGACACACGCTCGTAGTGCGCATTGACGCTCGTGAGCAGGTTCGTGACGTGGTAGCGCGGGTCGCGCTGGGCGTAGTAGAGGGCCAGCGCCGAGTCTTTGCCGCCGCTCCAGCTCATCAAAGCATCTATCATTATAGCTACAGTAAGCATCAAAAAAACGGCCCGCCGCAACAAGGCGACAGGCCGCTCCTACATCGTTCGCGTAGTCAGCTTGGCGCAGCCAAGCGTATCAGCGAAATCCGTTTAATCTGCGGTCTATTTAAGCGTGAATGTGGCCTTGCCCATCAAAGCGCCGCCTTCGTAGAGCTCCACGGTGTGCTGACCGATTTTGTAGTCGCCGCCCTTGGCATACACAAAGTTGAGAGCCTGCTTGGTATTGTCAAACACCACATCCTGCTTCATGGTGTAGAAGGCCTCCTGGCCATCCACAGTGAAGGTGCCACCGCCCGTGCTTAAGTTGTAGAGCGCAGCGCCATCGGGCTCCAAAATGCGCATGTAGATGGTCTTGGTGTCTTTCGGCGATACGTCGTTGCGGGCCAGGTTGAAGCCCACTTTCACACGGTCCACACGCTTGGCTTTAAACTCCTCTTTGTCGTCTTCCGTCTCCTTATCCTTCTTATTCAGCATCGTAACGTGAATATTGTCGGCTTGCAGACGCGAGGCTACGGTTACTTTCTCGCTCAGGTCGCGGTTGGTTTTGGCGATGGTGCTGATGGTGTCGGTCAGCTTATTCTGCTTTTCCTTGAGGGTGGCCGTTTCGGTGTAGAGCGTCTCGTTCGACTGGCGCAGGTCGGCAATCTGGTCGTCTTTCTTTTTGAGCTGGCTTTCCAGGTTGAGGGCACGTTGCTTGAAGCGCTGCTGCTCGGCCAGCGAGAACGAGCCGGCTTTAAACGAGCGTAGCTTCAGCAAATCGGCATTGATGCCGGCGATGCGGGCTTCGAGCGAGTCGTTGCTGAGGCCCAGCTTTTGCAGGTCCTGGCTTTGGCGCTCGTAGCTGGCTTTCAGGTCTTCGTATTCCTTTATTTGCTCTTGCAGCTTGGTATCCTTGGCTTGCACCTGGGTGGTAAGCTGCTCGTTTTCCGTCTTCTTCTGCGAGTTCAGGTAAAACAGTACCCCGTTGATACCTAGCAGCACGAGGACGAGCGCCACCCAGAGGAGGACGCGGCTATTGTTCTGGCGGGGTTCGGGATAGTCCTGTTGGGGCTCCATAGAAGGGGGCTGGGGAAAAGAAGTGGCAGAAAAAGGCGGGTAGCCGGGGCCGGGCGGGCCATTACCTACCTTTGTGGTGGGTAAAAATAGGGGAAATTTCCAGTTGGCTCCGGCCTGCGTTATACTTGGCTCTCATGCAAACGGTTTCCGAGGACTTTGATGCCGCCTACTGGCAGGCGCGCTACGCCACCCCCGGCCGCACCGGCTGGGATGCCGGCCGCGCCACGCCCCCGCTACGCGCCTATTTCGACCAACTAGCTGTGGCCCAGCAGCCGCGCATCCTCATTCCGGGGGCCGGGCGCGCCCACGAAGCCGAGTACCTGCACCGCTTAGGTTTTCGCCACGTAGTAGTAGCCGACCTCGCCCCCGAGCCGCTGGCCGAGCTAGCCACCCGCGTGCCCGGCTTCCCCCGCGAAAACCTCTGGCTAGCCGATTTCTTCGCCCTTGGCCCAACTGAGGCGGCTTTTGACCTGATTATTGAGCAAACGTTCTTCTGCGCCATCGCTCCTGGCCTGCGGCCCGCCTACGCCCGGCAGTGCGCGGCGCTGCTGCGGCCCGGTGGCAAGCTGGTGGGCTTGCTGTTCGACACCGACTTCCCCAATGCCAGCGAGCCGCCATTTGGTGGCAGCCGCGCCGAATATCGCGCTTACTTTGAGCCGTACTTCGATTTCATTCACTTCGAAACGGCCCATAACTCGCTGCCGGCCCGTGCCGAGCGCGAGCTATTTATTTGCCTGCAAAAGCGGTAGGGTGCGGGGTTTGCCCCTGCCCGGCCACTGGCTTTCTTTGTTTGCCATCCAACGTATCGTTCCCTAACGGGCGGGGGCAAGCCCCGCACCCTACTCATGCTTACTTCTCTCGCCCAGGCGCTTCCGCACTTCCGCAATACCAATTCCGGCCAGTTTTTTCTCATGGCTGGCCCCTGCGTCATCGAAGGCGAGGACATGGCCCTGCGCATTGCCGAGCGCGTGAAGCACATCACCGATAAGCTCCAGATTCCCTACATTTTTAAGGGCTCGTATCGCAAGGCCAACCGCTCGCGGCTCGACTCGTTCACGGGCATCGGCGACGAAACGGCGCTGCGCATCCTGCAAAAAGTAGGGCGTGAAATCGGCGTGCCGACCGTGACCGACATCCACGAATCGGACGAGGCGGCCCTGGCCGCCGAGTACGTCGACGTGCTGCAAATCCCAGCCTTCCTCTGCCGCCAGACCGACCTGCTGGTGGCCGCCGCCAAAACCGGCAAAGTGGTGAATATCAAGAAGGGCCAGTTCCTTAATGGCGAGGCCATGCGCTGGGCCATGGACAAGGTGCAGGGCGCCGGCAACCCGCACGTTATTCTCACCGACCGGGGTAACTCGTTTGGCTACAGTGACTTGGTGGTGGACTTCCGCAACCTGCCCACCATGCGCAGCTTCGGCGTGCCTGTGGTCATGGATGTGACGCACTCCTTACAGCAGCCCAACCAGGCTAGCGGCGTCACGGGCGGCCAGCCCGCCCTCATCGAAACCATTGCCAAGGCCGCCATCGCCGTGGGGGCCGACGGCCTCTTCATCGAGACGCACCCCACGCCCGCTACTGCCCTCTCCGACGGGGCCAACATGCTGCCCCTCGACCAGCTCGAAAAGCTGTTGCAGCGCCTCACCCGCGTGCGCGAAGCCGTGCGCCCCAGCGGCGACATCGACCCACAGGGGCTAAACGCGTAGCTTGTCGTTGCAATTCATAAAGAGGCCCGTAGGCAGCCAATTGGCTAGCCTGCGGGCCTCTCTGCTGCAAGTGGCTGCTAGCTAATACCGCAGCCAAAAATCCTCGCGCCGCTGCTTTTTGCGGAAGAACACCAGCCCAACGTAGAACAGGTCGATGGTCACCGTCACCGACGGGTAGGCTTTGATGGCTTCCCAGGCCCGCTCCATTTCGGCTGACCAGTGAATATCATCGAGCACGAATACGCTGTTTTCGTGCGCTCGGGCCAGGCACTGCTCGAAGTAGCGAAGTGTGGGCTCGTAGCGGTGGTTGCCGTCGAAGAAAACGAAGTCGAGCGGCTGGGCTAAGCCGGCCAGCGTGGCGGGCAGCGTAGTATCCAAATTGCCCTCAATGAGGCGCACGTTGTGAATATCCAGTTGAGCAAATGTTTCGCGGGCGACGGCGGCGGTATTGGAGCAGCCTTCGAAGGTGAGCACCTGGCTGCGTGAGTCGGCCAGGGCAAGGTAAGCCGTAGTGAGGCCCAGCGAGGTGCCCAGCTCCAGAATGGTAGCCGGCTGAAAGTGATTGACGAGCCGAAACAGGAGCTGCGCCAGGCGCGGCGGCTTAGCGGCGTGGCGGGCAATGTCGCGCACCGAGCGGCGCCGGCCGCCCGCGCCGGCCACCTGCGAGCCCGCGCCAAAGTCCGTTACCTCCAGCACCTGCTGGCTAGCCAGCAATTCTTGCCGCCGCTTTTCCACCTTGGCGTAAGCCGCATACTGGCCGGTGTGGCGGATGATGGTAGTGTAGAGATTGAATACAAACGGCGAGTGCAGCCCGTGAGCATTGCCCGAGCGCAGTAGCCAGTAGCGAAGGAAGGCGAAAAGTTGGTACAAGTTGCAGCGGTTAGCTTTTGGCTGCCAGCCGCTAGCCTTTCGCAAGCCAGCCCAAAAGCCAACAGCTAGTAGCCAGCAGCTAACAGCTATAAAATCAGTTCATCCGGAACGGCACTATCAGGGTAAACTCGGGGATGTTGACCTGAAAATGCTCGCCGGTGGCTACGCGCTCCATGAGGTAGGTACCGCGCATTTTGCCCATGCCCGATTTCAGGTTGCAGCCGCTCACGTACTGGTGGGCCTCGCCGGGCTCCAGCACGGGCGTGCGGCCCACCACGCCTTCGCCCTCGACTTCGCGCACGGCGGTGCCCACATCGGAGATATACCAGTGACGACGCAAGAGCTTGATGGTAAACTCGCTGTCGTTACGGATATCGATGCGGTAGGCAAATACAAAGTGCTCCTGCGCGGGGCTGGAGTAATCGGGCAGGTAGTTGGTCGTAACCGTAACGGTTACGCCCTGCGTAGTGGTAGTAGGCATAACGGCGGCCAGCAAAATTACGCTGTCGGAGCAACAGTAGCTCCGGGCGCTTGGTTTTGTGGCCTAACGCCAGCCTGGGTCGATTAGTTGTGACTCCGTTTTTTCGTTTACCTCTCCCCTGTTATGGTCAAAATTGCCGAAAGCTGGCGGCCTGTGCTCGCCGCCGAATTTGAGAAGCCTTATTTTCAAAAACTCACGGCCTGGGTGCGGGGCGAATACGCCACTACCACAGTCTATCCGCTGGGCTCGCAGATTTTTCACGCCTTCGACGCCTGCCCATTTGAGGAGGTAAAGGTCGTTATCTTGGGCCAGGACCCCTACCACGGCAAAAACCAGGCGCACGGCCTGGCCTTCTCCGTGAACGAGGGCGTGCGTACGCCACCGTCGCTGCAAAATATTTTCAAGGAGTTGCAGGAGGATATTCCCGGCACGCCGGCCCCGGCCAACGGCAACCTCGACCGCTGGGCCAGCCAGGGCGTGCTGCTCCTCAACGCCACGCTTACCGTGCGGGCCGCCACGCCCGGCTCGCATCAGAAAAAAGGCTGGGAAGAATTTACCGACGAGGTTATCCGCAAGGTGTCGGCTGGCCGGCCGCACGTCGTATTCATCCTTTGGGGTGCCTATGCCCAGAAAAAGGAAGAGCTGATTGACGCTAGCAAGCACCTGATTTTAAAAGCCGCGCACCCCTCGCCATACTCAGCCGACCGGGGCTTTTTCGGCTCCAGGCCGTTCAGCAAGGCCAATGCCTGGCTCGAAAAGCAAGGTGAGCAGCCCATCGTATGGTAGTTATCATTTATGATGCTGTCGAAGAAAGCATCACAAATGATAAAGCAGAGTGTCTGCTACAGCAAGCGTTTGATTAAGCGCAGCTTGTGGCTGTATTTCTGGCGGTCGCGGTTGAAGATGCCGTGGTGGTCGAGCGGGTCGAGGCGCACCTCACCGTGGGCGTGCAGGATGAGGCCATCGTCGAACACCAGCCCTACGTGGACGATGGCGCCGTCGGCATTATCGAAAAAAGCCAGGTCGCCAGGCTGCGCCTGAGTGACGAAGTCAATGGGCTCGCCTAGCTCAATCTGCTGGCGGGCATCGCGTGGCAGCTGAATGCCGATAAGGCCGAACAGCGTCTGCATCAGCCCCGAGCAGTCGAGGCCGAACACCTGCTTGCCGCCCCACACGTAGGGTGCCCGCAGGAAGTGCTGGCCCATCTTGCGCAGCACGGCCAGCTGGCGCTCGGGCTGGCAATGCTGTGCCAGATTGGTAGCCGTACCATTGTAAAACAACAGGTTATCATCGCCTACCTTCAGCGTCATACCATCGAAAAAAGGGAGGCGGCACCCCAGCGTGATGGGCTGCCGCGTGGTGGCATTAGACACCACCTGCACTAAGTCGAGTACGCGGGGGTGGTCCTGGGCGCGCCAGGCGGAGAAATATTTTTCGCTCACCGGGCGATGCTGCTTGAAGTCAATCCAGCCCAGGTAGCTGTCGGCGGCGGCCTCGATGCGCAGCCAGTTGCCTTGGGTACTCAGCACCGTGTAGCATTCGCCAAACAATAATTCGGTGACCAGCTCGGCGCGGTCGGTGGGCTCGGCGCGGACGGGAACGGCGCTCAGCGCGCAAATACCGTGATTCAAAAGGGTAGCGTATAAGTGGTTTTCAGCACAAAGAACGTCATGCAGAACGCAGTGAAACAGCTCGCCTACCTCGTTGGATTCGCAATTCAACGAGGTAGGCGAGCTGTTTCACTGCGTTCTGCATGACAGCTTCCATATAGCTGAGCCGGCTTGAGCTCATCAGCGGAAGCGCTCCATCTCGCGCTTTTGGTCCTTGGCCTTGAGGTCTTCGCGCTTGTCGAAAAGCTTTTTGCCCTGGGCCAGCGCAATTTCGAGCTTAGCAAAGCCCCGGTCGGTAACGAACAGGCGCAGCGGAATGATAGTGAGGCCGGTGTCCATTTTGCCAGCGAGCTGCTTCAGCTCGCGCTTGTTGAGCAGCAGCTTGCGGGCGCGCATGGCATCGTGGTTATTATAAGTACCTGGCGTATACGGCGCAATGCGCACGCTGTGCACCCATAGGTCGCCTTTATGGTCGAAGGTGCAGTAGCCGTCCTGGAGGTTGACTTCGGCGGCGCGGACGCTTTTTATTTCGGTGCCGTGCAGCATCATACCCGCATCGTACTTAGCCAAGAAGGTGTATTCGTGGCTGGCGCGGCGGTTCTTGATGTTGATGGGCGCGGGGGTCTTGTCTTTCATACCGCAGATTTAATGGATTTAACGGATTTCGCGGATACGCTTGGCTGTGCCAAGCTGGCTACGCGGGCGGTTGGGTAGTGGCCTATACGGCTGGCGCGCTGGGGGCGCTAGCCGTATGCCGCGCTAGTGCAGTTTCAGGCGCGGGTCGGGGCTGGTGAGCTGGCTGGCAAAGTCGCCGGCTTCGTACTGAAAAATAGCGGCTTGGCCCACCATCGCCGCGTTGTCGGTGCAAAACTCGAAGTCGGGAATAAAGACCTCCCAGCCTTCGGCTTCGGCCAAGGCTTGTAGGCCTTGGCGCAGGCCGGAGTTGGCAGCTACACCGCCAGCTAGGGCTACTTGGTGCAGGCCGGTGGCTAGTACGGCTTTTTTGAGCTGACGCAGCAGCGTTTGCACAATGGTGTGCTGGATGCTGGCGCAGAGGTCAGCCAAGTTTTCCTGGATGAAGCTGGGGTTGGCGGCGGTTTCCTTTTTGAGGAAGTAGAGCACCGACGTTTTGAGGCCGCTGAACGAGAAGTTGTAGGCATCGAGCGCGCCTTCGGGGAAGGTGAAGCGACGTGGGTTGCCGGTTTGGGCCAGCTTGTCGAGTCGTGGGCCGCCGGGGTAAGGCAAGCCCAGCAGCTTGGCCGTTTTGTCGAAGGCCTCGCCGGCCGCATCGTCAATAGTCTGGCCCAGGATTTCCATCTCCAGCGCTGAGCGCACCACTACCAGCTGCGTGTGGCCGCCACTCACGGTGAGGCACAAAAATGGAAAGCCTGGCTTGGGCTCGCGGATAAAATGCGCCAGAATGTGCGCCCGCATATGGTTCACGGCCAGCAGCGGCTTGCCTAAGGCCAAGGCCAGGCTTTTAGCAAATAGATTACCGACGAGCAGCGAGCCCAGCAGGCCGGGGCCTTGGGTCACGGCTACGGCGTCTAGGTCATCTTTGGTAAGGCCGGCCTTGCGGAGCGCGGCTGTCACCACGGGCAGCAGGTGCTGCTGGTGGGCCCGCGAGGCCAGCTCGGGCACCACACCGCCGTACTGCTCATGCACGGCCTGGCCGGCCACCACGTTACTGAGGAGCTGACCGTTTTGAAAAACCGCCGCGCCGGTGTCGTCGCAGCTCGACTCGATGGCGAGTAAGTTCATAAGCAAGCAATAGTTAGCAAGTAGCAATAAGTAAATTTCCTGGTCGGGCCAACAAGGAGCGCAGCCGGCAGGCCAGGGCAGTTTGTCTGACTGGCGCGCCCTATTCGATGCGCCGCTACGCTCGCCCTGAATGGCCGGGCTTTACTACCGGCCTTTCTTTCCTTGACAGAAACCACAAAGTTCGGGCAAACCCGCGCTATCCCTTATGCGTTGGCGCGATTGATGCGCGCTAAAAGCCGCACCTTTGCGTTAGTACTGGCTCGCTGGAGCTTTGTTTAAACCGGTTTCCCCGTTTTTTGTGCGTCGTTTTCTCCGTATTCTGCTCCGTATTCTGCTTGGGCTGGCCGTAGCGCTGGTGCTGGTGGTGGGTAGCGTACTGCTAGCATTGCGCGTACCAAGCGTGCAAACGCGGGTGGCGCAAAAGGTAGCCGCAGTGCTATCTGGCAAGCTAGGACAATCGGTAACCATTGGCAGCGTCGATGTCCGGCCGTTTTCGCACGTATTGCTGGAGGGCGTGCGGGTGCTCGACCGGCGCGGCGAAGAGCTATTTGGCGTGGGCAAGATTGATGCCGATATCAAGCTTTTTTCGGTCTTCGACCCTAGCCACCTGCACGTGGGCACGCTCACGCTGAATGAGCCGCGCTTTGTGCTGCGCGACGTAGCTGGGCAGCCCGACTCCACCACGCTTGACCAGTTTCTATCGGCCATCAAGCGCCTGAGTGGGCCGCCCGATACCACCACCACAGGCAAACCGTTCGATTTTCAGCTCCACGACATTGCCATTCGCAACGGCCATTTTGCCTTGGAGCGGCCCGACCGGCCCCGCGAAAAATACTACGGTAGCAGCATCGACTACAATCACTTGGTGGCCGATAGCATCTACGCCGACATTTCGAACCTCAACTGGAAAACCGACACTTTGCGCGCCCGCATCGCCGGCCTGCGCACCGTGGAAACGCCCACCAAAACGCGCCTCCATGAGCTTACGGCCGATATCGAGTATAACCAGCACTTCTGGGAATTTAAAGACCTGACCTTGCGACTGGGCCGGAGCGAACTGCGCAAATACGTACGCTTCGAGTACAAGCGCTTCGGCAATTTCTCAGATTTTAACGACTCGATGCGGGTGGTGACGCAGCTGCGCGGCACCAAGCTCTACACCGACGACATTGCCAAATTTGCCCCGCAGCTGGCTTCGCTAAAGGATTCGGTGGTGATTTCGGGCGATGCCAAGGGCTACGTGCGCGACTTCCAGATTAAGAACCTAGATGTGCGTTACGGCCGCCGCACGCACGTCATTGCCACCCGTGCCCACGCCGACAACCTGCCCAACTGGCGCGAAAGCCTGATTGACCTGCGCCTGCAACCCTCGCAAATCGACGCCGCCGACCTGCGCAAGTTTCTGCCCACCTCGGCCAATAAGCTGGTGCAGCGGCTGGGGCTGGTGAAGCTCGATGGGCAGTTTATCGGCTTCTACAATGACTTTGTGGGCAAGGCCAGCTTCAACACGGCGCTGGGCTCGGTTTCGACCGACGTAAACTTGAAGACCAAGAGCGACTTCGACCACGCGGTGTACGAGGGCACTATTCATAGTACGGCCTTCAACCTGGGCAAGTTTATTGGCGATGAGTCGATTATCCGCGATGTGACGGTGAATGGCCGGGTGAACGGCACTGGCTTCGTGCCGCCCATTGCCAAGGGCCACGCGGTGCTGAGCGTGCCCGCCATCTGGCTCAACGGCTACCGCTACCGCAACCTGAGCCTCGACGGTGACTTTGCTGGCCAGGGCTTCAAGGGTAAAATAACTGCCAACGACCCAGCCGTGCGCCTCACCGCCACCGGCGATTTCAACCTCGACCCCCGGCACCAACGCGTTGACGTGCTGGCGAATATTGCGCACGCTAACCTCGGCACGCTGGGTTTGCTGGGCGTGCCACTCACGGTGAGCACCACCGCCCGTGTAAACCTGCGCGGCACCCAGCTCGATTCGCTGCTGGGCACGGCGCAGTTGCGCGGCTCGCATTTTACGCTGCGCGGCCAGAGCCTCGACCTCGACACGCTAGACGTGCGCAGCACTCGCAACAGCCGCGGCCAGCGCCAAGTTATGCTGCGCTCGGAGCTACTGGACCTCACGGCCAACGGGGCCTTCGAGGTGGCCGCCGTTTCGCGCGACTTGCAGACGCTGTGGCACGAGTACCGCCTCAACTTTGAGAGCAACGCCGCCGCCACGGCCGCCTACTACCGGCGCAAACGCCAGGGCGCGCTACCCAATTACGCCATCGACCTGGATATCAACCTTAAGCACGTTAATCCGCTGCTAAACCTGTTCATGCCTGACTTGCAGATTGCCGACCGCAGCCACCTCGACGGCTCCTTTCGGCAAGGCGAAACGTCGATTTTGCAGCTCGGCGGGCGGTTCGACAGCATCTGGTACGGGCCGGTACACACGGTGGCTACCGAGTTTGATTTTACTACCTCCAAGCTACCCTACCAGCCCGAGGTGCTGGCCCAGGCCAGCCTCACCTCCGAGCGCCAGCTCGTGCCCACGCTGGGCCGCACCGAGCGGTTTGTGCTCGAAGGCGTGTGGGACCAGCAGCGCATCAACTTCTCGACCTCGCTAGCCCAAAGCGGCACCACCAACCGCGCCAATATCAACGGTGCACTGGGCTTTTTGCCTGGCGCTGTGCAGATAGTTTTCCGGCGCAGCGGCCTGCATCTGCTGAACCAGGACTACGTAATTGCGGCCGACAACTCGGTTAAAATCAGCGGTGGGGGTAAGGAATTTGACATTCAGAATTTCGTGCTCAGCCATGACAATGAGCGGCTGAGTGCGCAGGGCGTTATCTCGCCCGACCCGCGCCAGCCGCCGCTCAAGCTCGACATTGCCAACTTCGACCTCACGACGCTTAATTCAGTTATTGACCAGCGGCTGGGCGGGCGGCTGAATATGCAGGCTTCAGTGAGCGGTATTTATAACCAGCTGGCTATCAATAGTACCCTTGCCGTTGATTCGCTTGTGTATGAGGGCACGCCCATTGGGCAGGTAGCCGGGCGCGGCGACTGGGATAACCCCAGCAGCCAGTTGCGCCTGCACCTCGACGTGGCCCGCCAGCAGCAGCGCGTGCTCACGGTGACGGGCTACCTGGCTCCCCGCTCCACTACTCAGCAGCTCAACCTCACCGGCGAGCTCAATGACGCACCAGTGGTGCTAGCGCAGCCGTTTTTGGGTGGTATTCTGCAAAACCTGGGCGGCACCGGGCGTGGCCAGCTGCAACTGGGCGGAATGTTTAACGCGCCTACCCTAGCCGGCGCGGTCGATGTCACGGACGGCCGCTTTACCTTCGGCTACTTGGGCACCACCTACAAGTTTGCCGACCGCATTAGCTTCACTACCACGTCTATCGCCTTTAGCAACGTGCAACTGCGCGACCAGCAGGGCAACCTGGGCACCGTGACCGGCCTCATCAAGCACCAGGGCTTTCAGAACATGACGCTGGATATGAACGCCAGTTTCCGCAAGTTTCAGGTGCTGCGCACTACGCGGCGCGATAACGACCTGTACTTCGGCACGGCCTACGCCACTGGCACGGCCACCGTGCGCGGCCCCGTGAACGACTTGGTGGTGAACGTGACCGCCTCCTCAGAAGCCGGCACCCGGCTGGCCCTGCCCCTCGACAACGCCGCCAAGGCCGAGCAGGCCAGCTACATCAAATTCGTCAATCGCAATCTGGCCGACTCGGTGCGTCGCCGCCAGACGCGGCAGGCGGCCGTCATCGCCGCTCAGGATAAGGTGGACCTCTCGGGCATTCAACTCAACATGAACCTGACGGTAACGCCCGATGCCTACCTGGAGATTTTGCTGGATGAAAGCACGGGCGACGTGATTCGGGGCACCGCTACCGGGCAGCTGCGGCTGGCCATCGACACGCGGGGCGACTTCAACATGTACGGCCAGGTGGAGATTGTACGCGGCGCCTACAACTTTACTTTGCAAGGGCTTGTAAACAAAGAGTTTGTAGTGCAGCCCGGCGGCGTTATTACCTGGAACGGCGACCCGCTCGACGGCCAGATGAACGTGACGGCTACCTACACTCAGCGCACGTCGCTGGCCCCCATTCTCTCCACCACTGGCTCGGGCACAAGCGCAGCAGTGGTGCCCGTCACGGCCGTGATGAACCTTACCGGCCCGTTGCTGCTGCCTGTTATCAAGCTGGCGCTGGAGTTTGACGATGCGCCCAGCTCGCTGCAAAATGACCTGGCGGCCTTCATTGCACTGCTGCGCAACGACGAGCAGGAGCTGAACCGACAGGTTTTCAGCCTCTTGGTTTTCCGCACGTTATCGCCCCAGAACAGCAATAGCTTCAGCGGCATCTCCCTCACCGGCCAGGGCAACGCGGTGCAGAACAGCCTAGGACAGATTATTTCCTCTCAGCTCGGTTTGCTCACATCGCAGATTGACCAGAACCTGGAAATTGACTTCAACATCAACGGCCTAACCGCCGACCAGCTTCAGGCCCTGCAAGTGCGCTTGAGCTATTCTTTCTTGGGCGGCCGGCTGCGCCTGACGCGTGAAGGTGGCATCAGCAACTCCACGTCTTCGGCTATCAACCCCAATACGGGCCTGCCCTACTCAGCCACCCAGACTTCGCTCATCGGCGATTTTAGCCTCGAATATTTCCTGCGACCCGACGGCAAATTCCGCGCTAAGCTGCGCTACGAAACCACCCCGCGCGACAACATCGTGACTACCGTGAACCAGCCCCGCGCCGGTATATCGCTGCTCCACACCAAAGAATTCAACAATCTGCACGACCTCTTCGGCCGCGAAAATCCCAGTCGCCGCGAGCGCGACACTCGCCGCGCCCGCGAGGTCCTCACGGTGGAAGAAGATAAACGTACCTCCCTCTGACCGCAGATTTAACGGATTTCGCGGATACGCCTGCTGACGCAGGCTGACTACGCGGGGTTGGTGGCACGCAGGTTCGTGCTACCCGTACTCGTGTGTTTGTCTTATACTACATGAACCCCGCGTAGTCAGCCTGCGTCAGCAGGCGTATCCGCGAAATCCGTTAAATCCGTTAAATCTGCGGTTACCTTTGCGTACTATGGCCCGGCCCCGCAAGAAGAAACTCGGCTCTTACCCTACCCTGCTGGTGGTATTCAGCATCACGCTGGCCCTAACGGTCATCGGGTTGTTTGGCCTGCTGCTGCTGCACGCCCATAAGTTGAGCCAGCAGGTGCGTGAAAACCTGGAAGTGCAGGTGTACCTGGAGCGCAACCTGCCCGAAACCGAACTGCTGCGCCTCCAGCAAGACTTGGAAAGCCAACCCTATGTGGCCCAGCACAACGGCCGCCCCCAGGTGCGCTTCGTGAGCAAGGAAGAAGGTGCCCGTCAGCTCCTCGAAACTACCGGCGAGGATTTTCACAACTTTCTGGACGACAATCCCCTGCGCGACGCTTACGTGCTCAAAATCCGGCCCGAGTATACCGATACTACACACCTACGCCTGCTGGGCCGCAGCTTGGGCCAACAGCGCGGCGTATTTGAAGTGCAGTATCCCAAGAGCCTATTTACCAGCATCAACCAGAACCTGGAACGTGTGAGCCTGCTGCTGCTGGGCTTTGCGGCGGTGCTCGTACTCGTGGTGGTCATTTTGATTAACAATACCATTAAGCTGGCCATGTTTTCGCAGCGCCTGCTCATCCGCTCCATGCAACTCGTGGGCGCTACGCGTTTCTTTATCCAGCAGCCGTTTTTGCGGCGGGCAACCTGGCAGGGGCTAGCCAGCGGCTTCCTGTCTGTGCTTTTACTGCTGAGTCTGCTGCAATACGCCTACCTCGAAGTGGCCCAGCTGCGCCTGCTTCGCGACGACCACCTCATCG
>Ga0268353_100069_pt1 | contig 17039 bp, 22 predicted proteins | sample G5R2_NF_18SEP201_FD_190168 | JGI IMG/M metagenome (GOLD analysis project Ga0268353, IMG submission 190168) | Phyllosphere microbial comminities from switchgrass, GLBRC, Michigan, United States - G5R2_NF_18SEP2017_LD1 | ecosystem: Host-associated > Plants > Phyllosphere > Phylloplane/Leaf | place... | reverse complement strand
AAGGAGGCGCGGATGTGGACTTGGCCCACCTGCTCCACCACGACAAGCCGCTTCTTGGCTTTGTCTTTTCTTTTTTGTGCCATTTGGTTATCGCTGAAATACGGCAGGTGTTGGCTCTTGCTTGCGCTGAATTCTCAGCACAGGCAAGAGCCGATTGCCGCTATAAATTATTTCGTTGCTTTCTTCTTACCAGCAACAGTCTTGCGCTTGCCCTTACGGGTACGCGAGTTGTTTTTGGTGTGCTGGCCACGAACTGGCAAGCCTTTACGGTGACGCAAGCCACGGTAGCAGCCGATGTCCATCAGGCGCTTGATGTTGAGCTGAATTTCCGAGCGCAGAACGCCTTCAGTTTTGTGCTCAGCGGCGATGATTGCGCGCACCTCGCCAGCTTCAGCCTCAGTCCAATCTTTCACCTTCTTATTGGTATCGATACCAGCTTTAGTGAGGATTTTAACCGAGTTGCTCCGGCCAATGCCGAAAATGTAAGTCAGGGCGATTTCGCCGCGCTTGTTGTCCGGGATGTCAACCCCTGCGATACGAGCCATATTGGTTGGTTAGGTATTTGCGGACCAGAAAGCCCGGCAGCGGCTTGGAAGGCGACTTAGCGAATAAAAGTTCACTGAGTCAGTACCCAAGGCTCCGGGTCTCTGAAAATGATTTAGCCCTGACGCTGCTTGAAGCGGGGGTTCTTCTTGTTGATAACGTAGAGCTTGCCGTTGCGACGGATGATTTTGCAATCAACGCTACGTTTCTTCACCGAGGTTTTTACTTTCATGACCTTGAAGAGAACGAAAAAAATTTACTTGTAACGATACTTAATGCGGCCCTTTGACAAGTCGTAGGGCGACATTTCGAGCTTTACCTTGTCGCCGGGCAGAATCTTGATGTAGTGCATCCGCATCTTACCCGAGATGTGGGCAATCAGCTGGTGGCCATTTTCCAATTCCACGCGAAACATGGCGTTGGAAAGGGCTTCGAGGATGGTACCGTCCTGCTCGATGGAGGCTTGTTTTGCCATAAGGGCTATTGCAGTGCTTTTTCTATGTATTCGAACGAGGTCAGAATTTCTGCCTTGTCTTTCCTAACAACAACCGTGTGCTCAAAGTGCGCCGCCGGTTTCTTATCGCGGGTTCGGATGGTCCAGCCATCTTTCTCCTGCACTACATCCTTCTTACCAAGAGTAACCATTGGCTCGATGGCGAGAGTCATGCCAGTTTGAAGCATGGGACCAGAGCCCCGCTTGCCATAATTCGGCACTTCCGGTTTTTCATGCAGCTTCGCCCCTACTCCATGCCCTACTAATTCACGAACTACGCCGTAACCTTTAGTAGCTACATGGTTCTGTATAGCAAAGCTGATATCACCTACGCGATTACCGCTGATAGCTTGCTCAATTCCTTTATAAAGAGACGCTTCCGTTTCTTTTAGCAATTGTTGAACTTCTGGTGACACTTGCCCAATTGGGTACGTGTAAGCGCTATCAGCATGGTAACCATTGAGGAATACCCCACAGTCTACCGTTAAGATATCGCCACTAGTGAGTGGTTCGTCAGTAGCAAACCCATGTACTACTACCGAGTTTGGACTCAAGCAGCAGCTATATGGAAAACCGTACAAGCCTTTGAAAGAAGGAGTAGCCCCATTGTCGCGAATGAATTCTTCGGCGCGTCGGTCTAGCTCTCGCGTCGTAACTCCCTCACGAACAAGTTTAGCTACTTCGCCATGAGCACGCGCCAAGAGTTGCCCAGCAGCACGCATCAAGTCTATTTCTTCCTCCGTCTTATACTGAATAACTCCGGTTGCCATGGTGTAAGCTTAGGAGGCAATAGCAACTGGCTGCGAAGGCCGGCCACGTAGTTTGCCAGACTTCATCATGCCATCGTAATGGCGCATCAGCAGGTAGCTTTCAACTTGGTTCAGCGTATCCAGTACTACACCTACCATAATAATGAGTGAAGTACCACCGTAGAATAAAGACAAGCCACGGGTAATACCAAGTTCTGAGGCCAGAGTTGGGAAAACAGCGATTAACGCTAGCGCTACTGCACCAGGGAGGGTAACTCGTGTCAGGATTTCATCAATAAACTCCGACGTATCACGACCAGGCTTCACACCAGGGACAAAGCCTCCACTACGCTTCAGGTCATCCGCAATTTGATTTGGGTTGACACTGATAGCCGTATAGAAGTAGGTGAAGATAATAATCAGCAGAGCGAATACTGTATTGTACACCCAATGCTGAGGTGAGAAATAGGTAGCAATATTAGCGGCCAACTCACTATTTTTATCCCAGGCCGAAGCAGCAATGCTAGGCACAAACATCAACGACTGAGCGAAGATAATTGGCATTACACCAGCTGCGTTAACCTTGAGAGGGATAAACTGACGCTGAGCATCAAGCTGGGTAGCGCCGCCTACTTGCTTGGCGTACTGTACCGGAATGCGACGTACTGCCTGCGTAAGAACGATAACCGCCATTACCACCAAAAACAGTACTACGAGTTCCAACAGGAAAATCAGTGATTTATTGATGCCTTTGGCACCAGCTTCTTCAATCAATGCACCGGGAAGACGTGATACGATACCAATCATGATAATCATGGAGATACCATTACCAATTCCCTTATCAGTGATTTTTTCTCCCAGCCACATACAGAACAGCGTTCCAGCTGTAATGATGAGCATAGTAGAGATAGTGAAGAAGGTGCCAGGACTCATAATAGCCTCGGCATTAATCGTCGCCAAGAAACCCACGGACTGTGCCATCACAATCGGGATGGTGAGCACGCGGGTATACTGGTTAATCTTCTTGCGGCCAGATTCGCCTTCCTTTTGCAGCTTCTGAAAGTACGGCACGGCAATCGTGAGCAGTTGCAACACGATAGAGGCCGAGATATACGGCATAATGCCAAGCGCGAAAATCGACGCGTGGCTAAATGCCCCACCGAGCAGCGTGTCCAGAATACCGAACACGCCACCAGTACCTTGCTTAAGCTGAGTAGGGTCTACACCGGGCAGGACCACGTAGCAGCCTAGCCGGTAGATAGCAATGAAAAATAGCGTATTGAGGATTCGCGTACGCAAATCCTCAATAGCGAAAATATTCTTTATCGTTTCGATAAACTTATTCATTGCCAATCAATAACAATATAAGCTACAGCGTAACTACTTTGCCACCGGCTTTTTCGATAGCCTCAACGGCTGATTTCGAGAAAGCGTGAGCGTGTACTTCAAGAGCGGTGGTGAGTTCACCACGACCCAAGATTTTGATTTTAGCGTTCTTCGACACCAAGCCAGCTTGTACAAAGTACGCTTGGTCCATCGAAGTTACGGCACCACTCTCGAGCAGGCCTTGGAGCACGTCCAAGTTAATGCCTTTGTACTCTACGCGGTTGATGTTCGTGAAGCCGAACTTCGGCACGCGGCGCTGCAAAGGCATCTGACCGCCTTCGAAGCCCGACTTGCGCGAGTAGCCCGAGCGCGATTTGGCGCCCTTGTGGCCACGGGTAGCGGTACCACCGCCGCCCGAGCCTTCACCACGACCGAGACGCTTGTTGTTGCGCGTTGCGCCAGCGGCAGGTTTTAGATTGGAAAGATTCATGACTGGGATAAACGCTTACAGTTCGGTTACTTCCAGCAGGTGCTGAATCGACTTCACCATACCCAGGATGCTGGGGTTGGCTTCGTGCGTAGCAACGCTGTTCATTTTATTGAGGCCGAGGGCCTCTACGGTACGCTTCTGGCGCTCGGGGCGGTCGATGGCGCTGCGCACGAGCTTTACTTGAATCTGTGGCATGGTCGTACTAACCGTTAAATACGCGAGCGAGTGAAATGCCGCGCGCCTGAGCGATTTGCATCGGGTCACGCATCTTGGCGAGGGCAGCAAAGGTAGCCTTTACTACGTTGTGGGGGTTCGACGAGCCTTTCGACTTAGCCAGTACGTCTTTGATACCAGCCGATTCGAACACGGCACGCATAGCACCACCGGCGATTACGCCAGTACCAGCCGCGGCAGGCTGCACGAGTACGAAACCTCCGCCGTAGCGGCCTTCCATTACGTGGGGAACGGTGTGCTTGTACAGCGGCACTTTTACCACGTTTTTGCGAGCGTCATCAATGCCTTTGGCAATGGCGTCGGTTACTTCGTTGGCTTTGCCTAGGCCGTAGCCTACGTTGCCTTTGCCATCGCCTACCACTACAATAGCCGAGAAGCTGAAGCGACGACCACCTTTCACCACTTTGGCTACACGGTTGATAGCTACTACTTTTTCTTTGAAATCCGAATCGCCCTGAACCGAGCTATCGTTGCCGCGGCCACCGCGGTCGTTGCCGCGACGGTCGTTGCCGCCCCGGTTGTTGCCACCGCGGTCGTTTCCACCAGGAGCGCCACCACGGTTGTTGTTGTTATACTCTGCCATGATGCCTTAGAAATTGAGGCCGCCTTCGCGGGCTCCTTCTGCCAATGATTTAATACGACCGTGATACAGGTAGCCCGAGCGGTCAAACACCACTTTCGTGATGCCAGCCTCCTGCGCCTTAGCGGCGATTTCGCGGCCTACAGCAGCGGCCAGAGCCACACCGTTACCACCTTCGGCGGTTACCTTCTTCGACGAAGCGGCAGCCAGCGTGCGGCCAGCCGTGTCGTCGATAATCTGGGCGTAGATGCCCGTGTTGGAGCGGAACACCGACAGGCGCGGGCGCTCCGACGTGCCGGACACTTTCGTGCGGATGATGCGCTGAATGCGCTTCCGGCGAGATGCTTTATCGAAAGCCATGATACTAGATTACTTTTTAGCGGCAGTCTTGCCGGCTTTACGACGAACGATTTCACCCACGAAGCGCACACCTTTGCCTTTGTAAGGCTCAACTTTCCGCAGCGAGCGGATTTTGGCGGCTACCTGACCAATAAGTTGCTTATCGATGCTGTTGAGGGTAACGATGGGGTTTTTACCTTTTTCGGTAACGGCGGTAGCCGATACTTCGGGAGGCATAGCCAGGTATACGTTGTGCGAGTAGCCGAGCGACAGCTCCAGCGACTTGCCAGCAACGGCGGCCTTGTAGCCTACGCCCACTAGCTCAAGCTTGTGCTCGAAGCCGGTGTTAACGCCGGTAATCATGTTGTTGATGAGCGAACGGTACAGGCCGTGCATAGCCTTGTGGCGCTTCTGTTCGGTGGGACGTGTTACCACTACTTGGCCGTCCTCCATAGCTACCGCGATGTCGCGGTCTACAGCCTGGGTTAGGGTGCCTTTCGGGCCTTTCACCGTTACGGTGTTCTCGTTGTCGACCGATACCTGCACGCCGGCGGGCAGTGCAATCGGTAGTTTGCCAATGCGGGACATATAGATACTAGGGCTTAGCAGGTTAGTACACGTAGCACAGCACCTCGCCGCCCACGTTCTCGTTTTTAGCCTCTTTCTCGGTCATTACCCCTTTCGAGGTCGACAGGATGGCTACACCCAGGCCGCTCAATACGCGGGGCAGGTTGTCGGCCGCGCGGTACTGACGCAGACCGGGCGTGCTGATACGCTGCAGGCTCGTGATAGCCGGCGCTTTGGTGGTGGGGTTGTACTTCAGGGCGATTTTAATCACGCCTTGGGCCGAAGTATCATCAAAACGGTAGCTCTGAATGTAGCCCTTGTGATAGAGCACTTTCGTGATTTCCTTTTTGATGTTGCTGGCCGGGATTTCCACCACCCGGTGGTTCGCCTTGATGGCGTTGCGCAACCGGGTCAGGTAATCAGCAATCGGGTCAGTATTCATTTGTTTTTAATTGGCCCACAACTTGGGGCCGCAAAGATAAGAAAATTTCGCAGCAGCAGCCAATAGCCCTACAGCGAAATTTCAGTTAAGACTACTGGACTCGGCTTTCGGAGCACGGCCCATGGTTTCTTTCGGCAACCTGCCAAATAGGGTGAGATAGGCTCACGGGTATTCTGTTTTGGGGTGCAAAGGTACGTCGATGTCTGAGACTTATGCAACCCTAGTGGTGTTAATTTTTGGAGTTGCCCTCGAAAGTATCGCGAGCTTTATAGGCTAGGTGTGAATGCGGCTTCTATCTAGGCTCGCTTACGTAAATGCGAGTTGCACTTGCGCCCGGGTTGAAAAATCTAAGTTTCTCCTCATAAGCTGCATTATTTTACGCCATAGTATGAAGATTTTATTGGTTGAAGATGAAGCTAGCTTGGCATCCTTTATTCAGAAGGGCATTGCCGCTGAGGGCTATGAATTGAAAGTGGCGTTTGACGGAACGATGGGCCAGCGGCTATTCGACCAGCAGCCGTTTGATGTAGTGGTACTGGACGTGAACCTGCCGGGTATGAATGGTTTTGAGTTGTGCCGTTACATCAAGCAGCATTCGCCGCGCCAAGCAGTACTGCTGCTTACGGCGCTCGATGGCTTGCAGGATAAGGAGAGCGGCTTCGGAGCAGGGGCCGACGATTATCTAGTAAAGCCATTCGAGTTTCGGGAATTGCTGCTGCGCATCCGGGCACTTGCCCGGCGCGGCAGCGCCTACGCGGGCCAGCGCACCGTGCTGCGCGCGGCTGACCTGGAGATGGATACCGACACGCGCCTCGTGCACCGTGCCGGCCAGCGCATCGAGCTCACGACCCGCGAATACGCGCTACTGGAGTACCTATTGGTGAATAAAGGCAAGAGCGTGAGCCGCATCGACATTGCCGAGAAAGTATGGGATTTGCATTTCGATACCAACACCAACGTTATCGACGTGTATATCAACTACCTGCGTAATAAGATTGACAAGAAGTTCGAGCCTAAGCTGCTGCATACCATCGTGGGGCGCGGCTACATGCTGCAAGGCTGAGGCTAGCCAGTTGTTTTGTTTCGCATCCCCTAACCCTTACCCATGCAGATTCGCCACAAGCTACTTCTCTGGTTTGCGGGACTGGTGAGCGTGCTGCTGCTGGCCTTTTCGGCTTATGTATACTGGAGCTATGCGGATTTCCGAACGCAGGCCTTTCAGCAGCGGCTGGTGCGTAAGGCCGAACTGCTCTACCAGGTACTTGACGATGAGCGCGTAACCGAGGCGCTGGCCACGCTGCCCGAGCAGGCCGGCTATCTCTACAGCCCGACCGGCCAGCTCCTGTACGCCAGCCCGAATGCCGGCGACTACGCGGCCACGCCCGCTTTCCAGGCTGAGGTGCGGCAGGAAGGGCGGGTGGCGTTTGATTTCGCTAGCCCCCATCACACTTATCCGAAGGAAGGCGTAGCGCTCACCTTTCGGCGGGCGGGCGAGCCGGGGCTCTACCTGGCAGTGGTAACGGCCTACGACAACGCCGGCTTCACCCGCGAGCATACGTTGTTGCTCACCTTATTATATGGGTTCCTGGGTGCGGTGGTGCTAGTATCGGGGCTGGGGCTGATATTTGCCCGCTGGGCGCTGCTGCCGTTCAACCGGCTCATTGGACAGTTGCGGCGACCTAGCCTCACGCAGCCGTTTCGGCTGCGGCCGCTGCACACGCACGATGAGGCGGGCGAGTTGGCGGCGGCGTTCAATGGCTTGCTGGCCCGACAGGAAGCCTTGGCGCAGAGCCAGCAGGCGTTTATTGCGCAGGCTTCGCACGAGTTGCGCACACCGCTCACTACCATTAAGGGCTGGCTGGAAACGTCGCTGGCCTACGACGCTGATGCGGCTAGCCTGCGCGAGGGCATTCGGCAGGCGGCGCAAGAATTGGATAAGCTGACCGCGCTAGCCAATGGCTTGCTGCACCTGGCCCACCTCGAAGGGCTAGGCACCCGGCTGGAGCGCCAGCCGCTGGAACTGATGGACTTGCTACTCGACGTAATCGACACCGTGCAGCACCAGCGGCCAACCCAGCGCCTGGCGCTGGCCGTGGGCGAAGGCGTGCAGCAGCAACTGAGTGCGCCCACCGTATTAGGCAACAGCCACTTGCTGCGCATCGCGCTCACCAACTTGGTGGATAATGCGTGCAAATACTCGGATGGCCAGCCGGTGGCGCTGCACCTCGAAATGCACACCGACCAAGCCATCCGCCTCGCCATTGAGGACTGGGGCATCGGTATTGCGCCGACCGACGCGGAGCGCATTTTCCAGCCGCTGACGCGGGGCGTTAACAGCCAGCACGTAAGTGGCTTTGGTATCGGGCTTACGCTGGCGCAGCAGATTATTCAGCTGCACCAGGGCAAGCTGTGGCTGCGGCCCCGGCCGGGTGGTGGCACGGTGGCCGAGGTAGAGTTGCCGCTGGTGCCCGCGGCGGAATAACCGACTGCCGCAAGATGTTCTAATAACTTCTAATCTGGTGCTAATGCCGGGCTAATATCCCGGCGGGAGGTTTGCGGCATCATGTCCGTACTTCGATTTATCTGGCTAGGGTTGGTGGGGTGGCCGCTGATGGGCTGGGGCCAAGCCCCGACGTCGCTCACGTTGCCACAGGCCCTGGAATTAGCCCGCACTAACTACCCCAGTTTGCGCGCCCGCCAGGCGGGCATTGCCGCCGCCACGGCCGACGTGCGCACGGTGCGCGCCAACTACCTGCCGCAACTCACGGCCCAGGCGCAGGCGCTCGATGGCACCTCCAACCAGGCGCGGGGCGCGCTGCTGGGCGGCATTGGGCCTAATGTATCGGGGGTGCGTAGCTACACCAGCAGTCAAACGTCGTGGGCCAGCCAGGGGATGCTGTACATCGACTGGCCGGCCGTGACCTTCGGCCGCTACCGCGCCGATGTGCAGCGCGCCCAAGCCGGCGTAAGCCAAGCGCAGGCCGACTATGACCAGGAGCTTTTCACCCACCAGGTGCAGGTAGCCGATGCTTACCTGCTAGCCCTATCGGCCCAAAAAGCGGTTGCCCTGCAAGCCGCCAACCTGCGCCGCACCCAGAGCGTGCGGCGGGTAATTCTAGCCGCCACGCGAGCCGGCGTGCAGGCCGGCATCGACAGCTCGACGGCCAATGCCGAGGCGGCCCGCGCCCAATTGCAAGTTCTGGTGAGCCGGCAGCAGGCCGAGCAGCAGCGGGTGCGGCTGGCTGGCCTACTGGGCGTGCCCACGCAGCAACTGGCCCTAGCCGATTCGGCGCTGTTTTTTACCCGGCTGCCGACCTTGCCCCCGGCGGTCGATAGCAGCAATCTGCTGCGGCACCCTACCCTACTAGCATACCGGCAGCGCGTGGCGGCCAGCGATGCCCTAGCCAAAACACTAGCTTTCAACAACCGCCCTACCCTTTCGCTGGTGGGCGCTACTTGGGGCCGCGGCTCGGGCGCGGCTTCGGCGGCCAATGCCGATGGGTCGTTTGACATCAACCCGTCGCTAGGGTCGGGCCTGCCTTTTAAGGTGTACAACTACGCGGTGGGTGCCGCCCTCACCTGGCGCGTGACGGAGCTGATACACAGCAAGCGCGCCGCCACGGCCCAGCTGGCCCGCTCGGAGCAGGCCCGTGCCGAGTACAGCCAGCAGGAACTACAGCTGCGCACCGAGCAGCAAAATGCCCGCCTGCAAATTGACCTGGCTCAGCAAAGCGCCCTAGCCGCGCCCGCTCAACTCGACGCCGCCCGCCGCGCCTACACCCAGGCCCAGGCGCGCTACAATGCCGGCCTCGACAACCTCGTGGTTCTCACCCAAGCCACGCTGGTCCTCAACCGCGCCGAAACCGACCAGGCCATCGCCACCAACAACGTGTGGCGGGCGCTGCTGCTGCGCGCCGCCACGAGCGGCAATCTCGGCGAGCTTACTAGTCAGCTGCCCTAGCGCCTCCCCTCCCCTACTACTTAGTTAGCAACTCATTATGATAAAAGCAGCTCTTGCCAAACCCATTGCCGTGCTGGTGGCGCTGGTGGGCGTTCTCGTGTTTGCGGGGCTGGCCCTGGGGCGCATTCCGGTCGATATTTTCCCGCGGCTGAATTTGCCCACTATCTACATAGCGCAGCCCTACGGGGGCATGACGCCCGCCCAGATGGAGGGCTTCATTGCCACGCGCTACCAGAACCAGATGCTCTACGTGTCAGGCATTAAGAACGTGGAGGTGAAGAATATCCAGGGTTTATGCCTCGTAAAATGCACGTTTTACGAAGACACTAATATGGCTCAAGCGGCCGGCGAAGTCGCCTCGCAGGTGAGCCGGGTGCTCAACTACTTTCCGCCGGGCACGGTGCCGCCCATCGTGGTGCGCTTCGATGCGTCGTCGCTGCCGGTGGGCGAGCTGGTGTTCAGCAGCAATACGGCCACGCTGGGGCAGATGCAGGACCTGGCCTCGACGCGGGTGCGGCCGCTGTTTTCGCAGATTCCGGGGGCCTCGGCGCCGTCGCCGTTCGGGGGCAACGAGCGCACCATCGTGGTGCGCGTGGACCCCGAGCGCATGAAAAGCTACCAGCTCACGCCCGACGCCATCGTAGCGGCCATCGTGCGCAATAACCAGGTGTCGCCGGCCGGCGCCGTGAGCATGGGCGACTACACGGTGCTAACCCCTAGCAACGCCACCATTGGCCGGGTACCCGAGTTTCTGGATATTCCGCTGCGCCAGGGCGTCGGCCCTACCGTGTTTATCCGCGACGTGGCCCGCGTGGAGGATGCCACCGATACGCCGGTGGGCTACGCGCTCATCAACGGCAAGCGCTCGGTGTACATCCCGGTCACGAAATCGGCCGATGCCTCGACCATGAGCGTGGTGCAGGCGCTGCGGGCCAAGCTGCCCGAAATGCAGGCCCTGCTGCCCGATAATATTCACCTGAGCTACGAGTTCGACCAATCGGTGTACGTGACGCAGGCCGTACACAGCCTGGCGTTTGAGGGCGGCCTAGGGGCGCTGCTCACGGGCTTTGTCGTGCTGCTGTTTTTGCGCGATTTGCGCTCGTCGCTCATCGTTATCCTCACCATCCCGGCCTCGATACTGGCAGCCGTGCTGCTGTTGCAGCTCACCGGCCAAAGCATCAATTTGATGACGCTCTCGGGACTGTCGCTGGCCATCGGCATATTGGTTGACCAGGCTACAGTAGTGATTGAGAACATTCACCAGCACCTGGAAATGGGTAAGCCCAAGGCCCGCGCCATTTTGGATGCCAGCCAGGAGGTGTCGTTTCCGCTGCTGCTCATCACGCTCAGCATTTTGGCGGTGTTTGCGCCGTCGTTTTTGATGACGGGCGTACCGCGGGGCATGTTCGTGCCGCTGTCGCTGTCGGTGGGTTTCTCCATCATCGTGTCGTATCTGCTCTCGCAAAGCTTCGTACCGGTGGTGGCCAACTGGTGGCTGAAAGACGGCCACCACGCCGCGCCTACCTCGGCCGCCGAGGCCCGGGCCGAAGCCGACGACGACCTGCTCGAAGCGCAGCCCGCCGCCACGCCCGACGAGCGCGCCACCGGCTTCGAGCGCATCAAGCAGGGCTACCTGCGCCTGCTCGACCGCCTGCTGGCGCACCGGGCGCTGGTGCTCACGGTGTACGGTGTGGTGTGCGCGGGGCTGATTGGCGGCTGCTTCTACTTCATCGGGCAGGACATGATGCCTAAAATCACGCACTCGCGGCAGTTTCAGCTGCGGCTCATCGCGCCGCAGGGTCTGCGCATCGAGCGCACCGAGGCGCGCACCAAGCAGGTTATCAATATCATTGGGCAGTTGGTGGGGCCGAAGAACGTGGCCATTACCTCGGCCTTCGTGGGCATGACGCCCAGCAGCTACGGCACCAGCGCGCTCTACGTGTTCAACGCCGGCCCGCACGAGGCCGACTTGCAGGTAAATCTCTCCGAAGCTTACCAAGTCAAAAACCTCGACGCGCTCAAAGACCAGATTCGCCAGGCCGTGGCCAAGCAGGTGCCCGACGTGCAAATCAGCTTCGAACCTATCGAGCTTACCGATAAAATCATGAGCCAGGGCGCCCAAACGCCCATCGAAGTGCTGGTGGGCGGCAAAGACCTGACCGAAGGCCAAGCCTACGCCGAAAAACTGCTGAAGCGCCTACGCCAGATTCCGTACCTGCGCGACGTCCGCATCAACCAGCCGCTGCACTACCCCACCGTGCAGGTGGAAGTGGACCGTGAGCGCGCCGCGCAGTTCGGACTCACGCCCGACCAGATTTCGCGCTCGCTGGTAGCGGCCACGTCGAGCAGCCGCTTCACGGCCAAAAACCTCTGGCTCGACCAGGGCAAGGGCTTTTCCTACCAGGTGCAGGTGCAGCTAGCGGCCCGCGACATGACCTCCAAGGCCGACATGCTGAGCGTGCCCATGATACCCGGCCAGTTGCGCCCCACCCTGGGCGACGTGGCCACGCTACGCTCGACCACCATCCCCGGTGAGTACGACCGCATTGGGCCGCGCCGCATCATCACCGTGTCAGCCAATATCGCGGGCAAAGACCTCGGCACCGCCACCAAGGCCGTGCAGCAGGCCATCAAGCAGGCCGGCACGCCGCCCAAGGGTTCGGTAGTAGAAGTGCGCGGGCTAGCCCAGCTTTTACAAGAAACGCTGAGCGGCCTGCAAACCGGTCTGGGGCTAGCCATCGTGGTTATTTTCCTGCTGCTGGCCGCCAATTACCAATCGTTTAAAGTAGCCGGCGTGGTGCTCGTGACGGTGCCCGCCGTGCTGGCCGGCTCACTGGCCCTGCTGATGGCCACGGGCCAAACGCTGAATCTGCAATCCTACATGGGCCTCATCATGTCGGTGGGCGTATCGGTGGCCAATGCCGTGCTAGTCGTCACCAATGCCGAAACTCTGCGCCTGCGCTACCGCGACGCCGTGGCCGCCGCCCGCGCTGCCGGTGCGGCCCGCCTGCGCCCCATCCTCATGACCAGCATCGCGATGGTAGCCGGGATGCTGCCGATGGCCTCGGGCCTGGGCGAAAGCGGCGAGCAAACCGCCCCGCTGGGCCGCGCCGTTATCGGCGGCCTGCTAGCCTCCACAGTGGCTGCGCTGCTGATACTACCCATCGCCTTCGCCGCCGTGCAGCGCAAAACCACCTTCGCCTCGGTATCACTTGACCCCGACGACAAGCATAGCCCCGTGTACGACGGCCAGCCTACCGCCGTCGCAGAGTCGGAGCTGGTGGCGCATTAATCAGCGCGGCTCTCCCTCCCTTCTCAGTTTGATTTTCAGCTAGCCTTATGCGCGCTCGTCCTTTCTTCTATCTTCTTTTCAGCGCGGCCGGGCTGCTAGGCGGCTGCTCTTCGGCCGACTCGGCCGACACCGCCACTACCAAGCTAGAAAGCGAGGTGCCCGCCGACTCGCAGCTGGAAGCCGTGCGCGTGACCGCCACCCAGCCCGCTCAATCCTTAAGCCTGCCTGGCGAGTTGGAAAGCTATTTCCAAACTGACATCTCGGCCCGCGTGAGCGCCTACGTGCAGCGCCTGCACGCCGACATCGGCGACCACGTGCGCCAGGGCCAGGTGCTAGCCGACCTAGACGCGCCCGAGCTAACCGCTGCCCTCAACGAAGCCCTATCCAAGCAAAAAGCCGCCGAGGCAGTGCTGCAAGCCAGCCGCGGCACCTACCAGCGCCTGCGCCAAACAGCCCGCACCGCCGGGGCCATCGCGCCGCTCCAGCTAGCCCAGGCCCGCACCCAAGTCATCACCGACAGCCTCAACGTGGCCGCCGCCCACTCGCACTACAACGCCGCCCAGCAGATGACAGATTACTTGCACCTCACCGCGCCCTTCTCCGGCGTCATCACTGAGCGCAATCTGTCGCCCGGCGCGGCTGTGGGGGCTAGCGGCCCCGGCGCCCTGCCGCTTTTCAAGCTGCGGCAGCTCAATCGCCTGCGTCTGCGCGTGGCTGTCCCCGAAGCCTACGTGGCCGACATGCGCCAGGGCAACCCGGTGCAATTCTCTGTTAAGTCGTATCCCGGCCGCACGTTCGTGGGCCGTATCAGCCGCATCGCGGGCAGCGTGCAGGCCGCCACCCGCTCCGAGCAGGTCGAAATCGATATTCCCAACCCCAAGGAAGAGCTGAAGCCCGGCATGTTCGCCTCGGCCAGCTTACCCATCACCCGCCCCCAAAGCAGCATCTTCGTACCCAAAAGCGCCCTAGTCACTACCGCCGAGCGCACCTACGTCATCCGCGTCGCCAAGGGCCACGCTAGCCTCATCGACGTCCAGCAAGGTGACGAAAACCACGCCCAGGTCCAGGTTTTCGGTAAGCTCCAAGCCGGCGATGTGGTAGTGAAAAACGGCACCGAGGATATTGCCGACCAGCAAGCCGTGCAGGTAGCGGTGAAATAGGAAATTGGCCTGTGAATTAGAAATTGCCTGACTACTAAATTATTTTTAATCAAGTACTTGTATACAAAAAAGCCCAATGCAATTGAATTGCATTGGGCTTTCCAAATTTTAGCAGCTTGATAGACTACCAGCTCGACTTCGTCACGCCGGGAATTTTACCAGCCAGCGCCATTTCGCGGAAGCGAACGCGGCTGATGCCAAACTTGCGCATGTAGCCACGGGGGCGGCCATCAATCATGTCGCGGTTGTGCAGGCGCACGGGCGACGCGTTGCGGGGCAGCTTGTCGAGGCCAGCGTAGTCACCGGCAGCTTTCAGGGCCTTACGCTTCTCAGCGTAGCGGGCTACCAGGGCAACGCGCTTGCGGGCCCGGGCTTTGATGGATTCTTTAGCCATTATTCAGCTTCCTTTTTAGCGTTAGCGAAGGGCATACCGAACGCGCGGAGCAGCTCGTAGCTCTGCTCATCGTTTTCGGCCGTCGTTACGAAGGTGATATCCATACCGGAGATGCCTTTGATTTTATCAATCGAAATCTCGGGGAAGATAATCTGCTCCTTCACGCCTAGGGTATAGTTACCCCGGCCGTCGAAGCCCTTATCGTTGATGCCTTTGAAGTCACGTACCCGGGGCAAGGCTACGGTCAGCAAACGGTCCAGGAATTCATACATCCGCTCGCCGCGCAGCGTTACGCGCGCACCGATGGGCATACCCTCGCGGAGTTTGAAGTTAGAAACCGAACGCTTTGCGATGGTCGGAACAGCTTTCTGACCAGTGATGGTCGTCAGCTCCTCTACCCCGTTGTCAACCAGCTTCTTGTCAGCAACAGCGGCACCGATGCCACGGTTGATGCAGATTTTGGTGATGCGCGGTACCTGCATGATGCTCTTGTACTGGAATTTCTCCTGGAGCGCGGGTACCACCTCTTTCTCGTATTTATCTTTTAGACGGGCCATGGTCGTAGTGCGGATTAAGCGTTAGCCGAATCAACCTTCTTCACGTTCGACACGTGCATCGGGCTTTCGATTTTGGTAATGCCGCCCTGGGGGTTCTTCGCGCTAGGCTTGTTGTGCTTAGTCACCAGGTTGAGGCCTTCTACGATGACGCGCTGGGTCGAGCGGTTCACCGACTTGATAACGCCACGCTTGCCTTTTTCGTCGCCGGCAATTACGAGTACGTTGTCGCCCGTCTTCACGTGCAGCTGAACGGGGGCTGCTTTCAGTTTCGTTGCCATAACTTAAATTACTTCGGGGGCTAACGATACGATTTTCATGAACTGCTTCTCGCGCAGCTCGCGGGCCACCGGCCCGAAAATGCGCGTGCCGCGGGGCTCGTCGTTGTTGTTGAGCAGTACGGCAGCGTTGTCGTCGAAGCGGATATAAGAACCGTCCTTGCGGCGGATTTCTTTCTTCACGCGCACGATAACGGCCTTGCTAACCGTACCCTTCTTGGCGTTGCCCGAAGGGATAGCCGACTTAATGGCTACCACGATTTTATCACCAACCGTAGCGTATTTCTTGCCCGTGCCACCCAGTACGCGGATGCAGAGCACTTCCTTGGCGCCGCTATTGTCGGCTACCGTGAGGCGGGATTCTTGCTGTATCATCGTTCAGGATTATTTAGCACGTTCAACAATTTCAACCAGGCGCCAACGCTTGGTCTTGCTCAGGGGGCGGGTGCTCATGATGCGCACCAGGTCACCTTCGCCGCACTCGTTTTTCTCGTCGTGGGCGTGAAACTTGGTGGTCTTGCTCACGAACTTGCCGTAAATCGGGTGCTGGTGTTTCGCAACAACGGCTACCGTGATGGACTTGTCCATCTTGGAGCTGGTCACCTTGCCCACGATTTCTTTCCGCATGTTGCGGTCCGAAGCGTTATCGTGAGCCGGCAGCAGGTTTTCTTGAGTCGGTTCCATTACTAGGCTTTGTTAGAGGCCTGCTCATTGTTCCGACGCGAAAGCTCCGTTTGCAGGCGAGCAACGGTTTTGCGGTTGGCCTTCAGGCGGCCGGGGTTTTCGAGCGGGCTGATAGCGTGCGCGAAGCGCATCTGCTGGCCATTGGTTTGCTCGGTCTTAATCTGAGTGCGCAGGTCGTCGAGCGACAGGGCGCGGATTTCTTCGTTTTTCATCGAATTAAGCAGCGTTCTCTACGTAGTCGCGACGAACTACAAATGAGGTACGAACCGGCAGCTTTTGAGCCGCCAGACGCAGCGACTCTTTTGCGGTTTCGAGGCTCACGCCATCCGATTCAAACATGATTTGGCCAGGCTTCACGCAGGCTACCCAGTACTCGGGCGAACCTTTACCCTTACCCATCCGCACTTCAGCAGGCTTCTTGGTAATTGGCTTATCTGGGAAAATGCGAATCCATACTTGCCCTTCGCGTTTCATGGCACGGGTCATGGCAATACGAGCAGCCTCAATCTGGCGAGCCGTAATCCAAGAGATTTCCAGTGACTTAAGCGCGAACGAACCGAAGTCTATGGAGCTGCCGCGGTAGGCTAGGCCTGTTACGCGACCCTTTTGCATCTTGCGATACTTGGTCCTTTTCGGTTGTAACATCTTGAGTAAAAAAAGAAAACTTGAAAAATATTAGCAGTGAACCGTACCCTGAACGAAAAGATTCAGGATACGGCTCAGACTAGTTTAGTATACCCTAGCGACGGGGACCGCCACCTTGGCCGCCGCGGTTGCCACCGCCAGCGGGGCCGCCACCTTGACCACCACGGTTGCCACCGCCTTGACCACCCTGGCCGCCACGGGGGCCGCCAGCAGCGCCGTCACGACGCGGGCCACGGTCGCCATCGCGACGCGGACCACGGTCGTTGCGGTCACCATCGCGGCGCGGGCCACGGTCGCCACCACGGCCA
>Ga0268353_100068_pt1 | contig 17086 bp, 9 predicted proteins | sample G5R2_NF_18SEP201_FD_190168 | JGI IMG/M metagenome (GOLD analysis project Ga0268353, IMG submission 190168) | Phyllosphere microbial comminities from switchgrass, GLBRC, Michigan, United States - G5R2_NF_18SEP2017_LD1 | ecosystem: Host-associated > Plants > Phyllosphere > Phylloplane/Leaf | place... | reverse complement strand
CCCAGCACCGTGTTGTAGCTGATGACGGGCTTCTGATTGAGGGCGCCCTGCTTGGTGGTCACGAGCAGCACGCCGTTGGCGGCGCGCGAGCCGTAGATGGCGGCCGAGGCGGCATCCTTGAGCACGGTCACGCTCTCGATATCGTTGGGGTTGATAGCGTTGAGCGAGCCCGCGATGCCATCCACGATAATCAGCGGCGAGGCATTACCCAGCGTGCCCACGCCCCGGATGTTGATGTTGAGGCCCGCACCCGGCTCGGCGCTGTTTTGCTGAATGGTGAGGTTAGGCGAGGTGCCTTGCAGGGCCTGCGCCACGTTGGCGACGGGGCGGTTTTCGAGGGCGGCCCCTTTCACAGTGTTGATGGCGCCCGTCACGTTGGCGCGCTGCTGGGTGCCGTAGCCCACTACCACCACGTCGGTCAGGGCCTGGGCCTCGTCGGCGAGCGTCACGGCCAAGTTGCTGGTGGCGCCGGTCACGGGCACTTCCTTGCGGGTGTAGCCTACGAAGCTGAATACGAGCACGCTATTCTCCGGCGCTTGCAGGTTGAAGCCGCCTTCGGCGTTGGTCGTGGCGCCTTGGGTGGTGCCTTTCACGATGACGGTCACGCCCGGCAGGCCCACGCCTTTCGAGTCGGTGACGCGGCCGGCGATGGTGACATCGGCCAGGGCCAGCGGCTGGCGGCTGGTCGAGGCCAGTAGCGTGGGCGCGGTTGGCGGTATCTCCACGGGGGGCAGCAGGGCGGCGCTGTCCTTGGGCTTGGGCGTGATGATGTAGAGGCCGTCTTTAAGCAGTTCAAACTGCAAGCCGCTCTGCTGGCTCACGTAGCGCAGGGCCTCGGGCAGCGACTTGAAGGCGGGGTGCGCCTTGGCCAGGTACCGGCCGGTTATCAGCTGGTTGCGGTACAGAAAGTTGACTTTGTAGGTGGCTTGCAGCTCCTGGATAAAGCTTTCCAGGGCGACCCGGCTGGTGGCCGAGGCGCGGGCCGAAGCCAGCGGCGGGCGCGGGGTTTGGCTGGCGAGGGCTAGCGCCCCCTGGGCGCGGCTGGCGCCGGGTACGGCGCCCAATAGCAGGGCCAAGCGCACGTAGCGGGTAAAGTTTGCCATATGATGGGTGGGAAAAAAGAGGAGAAGCGAGCAGCAGGAGCCTAAGACCAGCGTTACTGGGCCAGGGGCTGGAGGCGCACGACGTTGCCGGTGCGCGTGACCTGCACGCCCAGCGACTTGGCCAGGGCGGGCAGGAGGAGGTCGGGGGTATTGGCGGGCAGGATGCCCGTCAGCGTCTGATGCAGAATGGTCGAGTCGGTAGCTTCTACCTGCCAGCCGTAGGCATCGCGGAGCAGCTGCACGATGTCGCGCACCGCCGTTTGCTGCAACTGAAGCTGGCCCTGCGTCCAGGCCGAATACAGGGCCGGCTGCACGTGCCGCCGGGCCAGGTGCGGCGCGGCGGCGGAAGTTTCGACGAGGTCGCCGGGCTGCATGAGCACGTTTTCAGTGGTAAACCAAGCGTGGCGGTCCACGGCGACCTTGCCGGAGGTGAGCACCACCTTGGTGCCGGCCGGCTGGCTGTTCACGTTGAACTGCGTGCCCAGCACCGCGATATCGAGCCCGCCCGCGTGCACCACGAACTTGGTACCAGCCGGGGCGGTGGCGATGTCATGCACGGCCGGGGCCGCCAAGTGCGTCACCCGGAAGTAAGCCTCGCCGGTCAGCCACACTTCGCGGGGCGCGGTGGCGGTCCAGCGGGCGGCCGTGGTGAGCGTCGCGTTGCCATTGAGCACCACCACCGAGCCATCGGGCAGCGTAACGGTGCGCTGCTGCTGAGGGCCCGCCGCGTACTGCGTGGTGGGGACGGTAGCGGTGGGCCACTGCCACCAGCCCACGGCGGCCAGCACGGCCACCGCCGAGGTGCCCACCAGCAGCCGGGTGCGTCGCTGCCAGCTTAGCCAGGGCTGCGGGCGGGGAGCGCAGAGGGCCTGCCGCAGGCGCAGCAGTTCCTGCTGCTTGAGTTCGACGGGCACCGGAAAAAGCTGGCTAGGGCCGAGGCCCTGCACCAGCGCATAAGCTTGGTCAACGTCGGCTTTTTGGTCGGGATGCGCGGCTAGCCACGCCTGCCAAAAGCGGCCCGCTTCCGAGTCGGCATTGGCTACGTAGGCCTGAAACGACTCATCCGCCACGAAGTCATTAAGTGAATAATTCGTAAAATCCATAGGCGAGCAAGCGGGAGAAACCTAACTTTTCCTGACCACGAACGACGGCTGATTTTGTACTCTATCGAAAACAAGTTTTCTTGAAAATATTTTTCAAGTTTCTGTATTACAGTTGCTTAAAAATGAAAGGCTACAAAAAGTCGTTGTCATGCAGAGCGCAGCGAAGCATCTCGCTCGCTTCGTTGAATGGTCCTAACGGCGTGAGCGAGATGCTTCGCTACGCTCTGCATGACGTTCTTTTTTAGCGGTACTGACTTCGTGAGTGGCTTTTGTTAAAGCAAAAAATCGAGGAATATCCCGTGCAAAAGCAGTAGCAAAGAGGTAGGCAGCACCTGGCGCATTCGCTTGATGGCCTGGTGGACGAGGTTGCGCACCGACTGCTGGTTGAGGTCCATAATCGTGGCGATGCGGTCGTAGGCGAAGCCATCGAAGAACTTGAGATACAGGGCTTCGCGGTGGCGGTTGCTGAGCTGGTTGAGCGCCGCCAGCAGCTGGGCCTGTTGCTCGGTGGTGAGCTGCTGGGCAATCAGAAAGTCTTCGGGCGAGTGTTCGGCGGCTAGCTCGGGGTAGCCGGTTTGGAGGGCGGAGCGGCGCTTTTGCGCCCGCATTTCGTCGGTGATGTGGTAGCGGAGGGCAGTGAACAGGTAGGGCCGGATTTCCTCGACGGGCCCGAGCACCTTGCGGCGCTGCCAGAGGCGCTGAAACAGGTTTTGGATGCAGTCTTTTACCACCTCCTCGTCGCCGGTCAGGCGCATACCGTAGCGAAAAAGGTCGTCGTAGTGCGCCAGGAAAATGCGCTCGAATGCCTGCTTGCTGCCCGCCAGAAAGTCATTCCACAGCGAGCCATCAAGCAACGTCATATCGGTCAGGAAATTAGAAGGAAAACCACCACCGAGGAGCCAGGTTACTGGTCAGTGCTTAAACGTATTAGCTACTACGCGCCAAGCGGCCAGTGGGCTCCTCTCCCCTACTGCCAACCGCGCTCAATCTCTTCCAGGGTCCGGCCCTTGGTTTCGGGCACGGCCCGCCACACAAAGCCGAAGGTGAGGGCCGAAAGTACCGCGTAGAGCCCAAATGCGCCCGCCAGGCCCGCCGCCTTCACCAACGATAAGAAGGTGAAGGAAATACCGGTGCAGGCTATCCACAGCGCCACCGTGGCCAGCGCGGCCGCCCGGCCCCGCACAGCATTGGGGAAAATCTCGGTAATCACGACCCATACGCCCGGCCCCAGCCCCACTGCGAAGCAGGCCACGTACAGCATAATAAGCCCCAGCAGCCACGGCCCGGCCGCGTGTAGCTGCAAGGCCACCACCAGCGCCCCCAGCGCCAGCGCCATACCGCCCGAGGCAAAGAGCAGCAGTGGCTTGCGCCCCACCCGGTCGATGACGAACAGCGCCACGATGGTGCCCGCGAAGTTGATGCCCCCGATGAGCGCATTGGCCCCGATAGCCGAAGCGGCGCTCTGCCCGCTGTGCTCGGTGAGGATGATGGAGCCGTAATAAAGAATGGTATTAATGCCCGTAACCTGCTGCAAAACAGCTAATACTACCGCAATACGCAGCGGCCGGCGCAGCCGCGGCTGGCGCAGGCTGGCGGCGGCACCTTGCTCTTCGGCCAGCGCGGCCTGAATTTCCTCGGCCTCGGTGGTGGCGGCCGCGGGACCGTTGAGGCGGGTGAGCGTGGCCAGGGCTTCGGCGTAGCGGCCCTGGCCCAGCAGCCAGCGCGGGCTTTCGGGCACCAGCAGCAGCGTGAGCATGAAAAGCAGCGAAGGCACGGCGGCTATCGCAAACATCCAGCGCCACGAGGCCAGCCCCAGCCCAGCCAGATAGTAGCTGGCCACGTAGGCCAGTAAAATACCCGACACGATGGCCAACTGATTGAGCGTCACCAGCCGCCCGCGAATGCGGGCCGGGGCGATTTCGGCGATGTAGAGCGGCACCAGCAGCGAGGCCACCCCGATGGCTAGCCCGCCCGCCAGCCGCGCCAGCACAAACTCGGTGAGCGTGCGTGGCACCGCCGCCGCCAGCGCCGATACCGTAAACAGCGCCGCTGCCCCAAACAGCAACCGCCGCCGCCCGTAGCGGTCGGTGAGCCAGCCGGCCAGCGCCGCCCCGGCCACCGCCCCAAATAGGATACTGCTGGCCGCCAGCTCAGTCTGCGCATCACTCAGGTTGAAGTCTTTTTTCAAAAAGACCAGCGCCCCATTGATGATGGCCGTATCGAAGCCGAAAAGCAGCCCGCCCAGCGCTGCCACGGCCGCAATCAGGTACACGTAGCCAGCGCTGCCGCCGGGGTGAGGCGCGGGTGGCGCCGGCCCGGCGGCAGCTTGGGAAAAAGGAAGATTGGGCGCAGCTTGCGTAGGCATAGCGGGGTGGGGAAGGATTGGTAATCAGAATAAAATCAGCCTATTGCGTGTGGCTGGCTGGCAGGGGGAAAACTGCGCAGGCAGGGCAGCCTGTTACTAGCCCTCACACCAGCAGCACCTCGATACCTAGTTCGCGGAAGGGCGCCACCTGCGCCTCAGTCGCGCCCGTGTCGGTGATGAGCTGGTGGACCTCGGCGATGGGGCAGATGAGCGACGTGGCCACGGTGCCGAGCTTGGTGTGGTCGGCCACTACGATGCGGCGCTTGGCCTGCCGCACCATCACCTGGATGATGGCGGCTTCTTCGGGGTGCAGCGAGGTGAGGCCCTTCTGGGCGTCGATGCCGTTGACACCGATAAAGACTTTATCCACAAAAAACTGGCTGAGGGCCTGCGCGGTGGCAGGCCCCACCAGCGAAAACCAGCCGCCGGTGAGAAAGCCACCGGTGACGAACACGCGCACATCGTCGCGGTGGCTCAGCTCCATCGCCACGTTCACGGTGTTGGTAACGACCGTGACGTTGGCGCCCGGCCGCAGGCTGCGCGTAACCTGCGTGGTGGTAGTGCCCGCCGTGAGCGAAATAATCTCGCTGGGCTGAATGAGCGACGCGGCGGCTAGCCCGATGCGCCGCTTCTCGGCCAGGTTGCGGTCTATCTGCTCGTGAAAGCTGGAATCGTAGCGGAAAGGCTCGTAGAGGAGGGGCTCACGCGGCACGGCGCCGCCGTGGGTGCGCCGCAGCCGGCCGCGCTGCTCCAGTTCCATGAGGTCGCGCCGCACGGTAGCCACCGACACGCCAAATTGCGCGGCTAGCTCGTCCACGGCCACGGTGCCGGTGTGCAGAAGCTTTTCGACAATGGTTTGGGCGCGGACCGCCGCGGCATTGTCGGGAGTTAATAGGGTGGACATAGGGGAAATTTTGAAAGCGATTGGGCCGGCAAAGGTGGCCGCTGCGCGGTGGTTTTGGCCCCGCTAGGCCTGGGTGCGCACGTAGGCTTTCAGGGTGGCGCACTCGGTGCCGACGGCCGGGCCGTGCGGCCGGATGGTGTAGGCCCCCACCGCCGCCGGCACGATAAACGTTTCGGCGTAGTGCACCACGAAGGGCTCGAATGCCCCGTTTGGGCTCTCCACAATGGCCTCCGCGCCCTGCACCAGGTTGAGGACCTGCACGCCGCCCTGGGTGTGGTGCGGTACACGCCCGGTAAACCAGTGGCGGCGCGTCTCGATGAATTCGCGCTCGTGCAGGCCGGTGCGCTCCTCGCGCCAGCCGGGGCCGCTGGCTACGGGCACTACTTGGTTGACCAAGTTTTGCGCTACCCAGGCCGTGGTGCGCTCGGGCTGAATATTGGCCGCGCCGTGGGCCAGGTGAATGGGCCGGGGCCGGCCGTCGAGGCCCAGCCGGTCCCAGTCCCAGAGCTTGAAGGTGAAGATGAACGGGGTCGCCGAAATCTCCAGCACCATGCCATTGGCCCCCGAGCAGTGGATGGTGCCCGCCGGAATAAGAAAGTGGTCGTGCGGCCGGGCCGGAAACTCGTTGATGTATTGCCCGGCTGGGAAGGGAGCCGCCGGGTCGTCCTGCGCCCGCTGCAAATCGGCTAGCATGGCCGGGAAATCGGCGTTTTCCTTCATGCCCAGGTACACCACCGCGCCCGGCTCGGCGGCCAGCATGTAGTAGCTTTCGTCCTGGGTGTAGGCCAGGCCAAACTTATCCTGCGCGTACTCGGTGAGCGGGTGCACTTGCAGTGAAAGATTGCCGCCGCCCATGGTATCGAGAAAGTCGAAGCGGATGGGAAACTCGGTGCCGAAGCGCCCGTGCACGGCCTCGCCCAGCAGCTCGCGCGGGTGCAGAAACACAAGGTCAATACTCGGGATTTCGACCCGCGCCTCGCCGAAGCCCAGCAGCAGCGAGTTTTCCTCGGGCACGCAGTCGAAGCACCAGGCGTAGTTGGCCGGGCCGTCGGGCAGGTCGCACACCTCGCGCATCCACTGCCCGCCCCAGGGACCAGGGTCGAAGAACGGCACTACCCGAAATGGCCGCCGCACCGTGGCCGCCAGCCCGGCCCGCAGGGCCGCCCCAGTAACGAGCTTGGGGGCGGCAGGGTCGTTGGTGTCGAGCAGGAAATCAGCCTTGGGCAGGGCTTGCTTTTTCAGGCGGTCGGCGGCCCGCCAATCTACAAAAAAAGCCCGTTTGTACTTGAGACTGGCCTTTTCGGTGAAGTTATCTGTGCCCAGGTTAGCGATTTCGCCGCGCCGCTGCCGCTGCTGAATTTCCCAGCGGGCCAGGTCGGCGTAGACCAGTACCGTGGGCGCGGGGCATACCAGCGTGGCCCCGGTGCCCAGGACCAGCACCAGTTGGCCGGCCGCGGCGGCTAGCCCGGCCTGCGCGGTGCGCAGACGTTGCGGGTCCATAAAATCGACCACCGTCAGCCCGTTGAGCCGGCCAAAAACCGGGTCGTTGGTGAGCGGGCCGGCCACCAGCGCGTCGAGGGTGGTGGCGGGGTAGTAGAGGTCGTCGGCCAGCAGGCAGTGGGCCGGCCGCAGCACCGGCGTTAGCTCCTGTTGCAGTTGCTGAAGGTCGGTGCCGGGGTAGCATTCCACGGCCAGCACTAGCGGCTGGCCAGCGGCTACCGGCTGAGCCAGCAGCGCCGCCTGCAAAGCGGCGGCGATGGCGGCCCAGCCCGTTTGACAAGCGTTGGCTCCGGCCGCTACCGGCACGAAGGGAAACTTGTCATAGCTGGAAGTGCGCATGCGAGTAAGTGACTAAGAGAAGAAGGGCAAGCAGAAGGCTACGGGACTTGCTAGCTTTCTTTTGCAAATATTGATGGTAAAAATGTTTGTTTTGTAACTAAACGAGCAAAATAATTTTTATCTTACCCAAAACATTCGTTTACTTTGCCAGCAGCTTGTTGCTGAAACCCAGCGCCGCCGTGCGCCTCAACCCAGGCTAGCTACAGCCTCTCTCCTATTCTCACGCCATGATTCTGATAGCAGACGGCGGCTCTACCAAGACCACCTGGTGCCTGGTTGATGCCCACACTACCCGCTCGTTTTTTCACACGGAGGGCTACAACCCGGAGTTTATCAGCACGGCGGGCATCATCGCCTCGCTCCAGCAAAACCTGCCCGACACGCTGGCCCCGGACACCATCACGGACCTGTATTACTACGGGGCTAGCGTAGTGTCGGCGGCGCAAGTAGCCACCGTGGCCGATGCCATGCGGGCCGTGTTTGCGCGGGCCCGGGTGTTTGTGGGCCACGACCTGCTGGCGGCGGCGCGGGCGCTGCTGGGCCGGCAGCCGGGGTTTGCGGCCATCCTGGGCACGGGCACTAACTCGTGCGTGTACGACGGCGAGCGCGTGGCCCACAACGTGGACTCGCTGGGGTATTTTCTGGGCGACGAGGGCAGCGGGGCGTTTATCGGTAAGGCGCTGCTGCGCGACTACCTGCGCGGAGATATGCCCGCCGGCCTGGCAGCCGAATTTCACGCCACCTACGGCCTGGAGCGGGATGATATCCTCGACCATCTCTACAACAAGCCCTTCCCCAACCGCTTCATCGCCAGCTTCGCCAAATTTGCCTACGACCATAATAACGTGAGCTACTGCCGGCAACTAGTGGTGGAGTCTTTTGACTTGTTCTTTCGCAATATCATTGTCAAGTATCCTGATTATCAATCACATACCTTCAACTGCGTGGGGTCGGTGGGCTATAATTTCCGCGATGCGCTCACCGAGGTAGCCACTGCGCACGGCATGCGGGTGGGCAAAATCATCCGCTCGCCCATCGACGACCTGGTTTCCTACCACCTGGCGGCGGCCGGCTAGCCGCCCCGCACCTGCCTTCTATCCTACCGTTCCTTTTCCCACCCCTTAGCTCCGCGCGCGATGATGCACTTTTTTACCCGCCAGCGTCGGCTGGTGCTGCTAGTGGCCGGCTGCCTATTTACGGCTCCGGCCGCCTTCGGCCAAAACAAGTACCAAGTAGCCGGCGAAGCCATCCTCGACAAGCTCAATACCAAGTTCTACAACGCTAGTAAGCAGCTTTACGTGGAGCAAATTGATGGCAACGAGCACGTTATCGTGGAGCGCGGCGGCGCCAGCTACGTGTGGCCGGCCTCGCACATGCTGCGGGCGCTGCGCTACGGCGCCCTCGCCAACCCGGCCAAGTACACGGCCCGGCTCAAGTCGTATGCCTACGCCCTCGACCAGTACCAGCAAAATGGCAAGTATGCCTCCGACATTGTGCCCGGCGCCGACCCGCTCTACGACGACAACGCCATCATTGGGCTGGCCCTGCTCGACGCCTACCAGCAGGTGCTACCCGCCGAAACCGGCCTCTACGACCGTTCGCTCATCGGCCTCACCTACTGCCTGAAAGCGCGGGATAACAACTGGGGCGTGCCGCAGAAGGAGGCCGAGCTGGGCTGGGGCAAGTTCTACTCGCAGGCTACCATTTTGCCCGCCTTGCAGTGCGCCCTTATTGCCAAAGACAGCCCCGACCCCAACTACTTAGCCATCGCCAAACGCTATTACGAGGTTATCAATGACCCGAGCCGACGGCTACGCGACAGCGGCACCAACCTGCTCAACCAGTTCTCCTTCAACAACAACGGCACCTGGAGCCTCACCGGCCACGGCGAAAGCGGCGCCGGCTACCGCGCTTACCAGACCACGCCCAACATCCAGCTGGCCCTGCGGCTCTACCAGCGCACCGGCGACAGCCGTTACCTCGACGATGCTACCCTTATGGCCAACGCCTGCCTCAAGCAGTGGTATACGCCGGGCAAAGGCGTCAGCGAAATCTCCTTTTGGGGCGGCAGCGACATGGTAGAAATGTTGGTCGATTTCTATGAAGTGGACCAAAATCCCAAGTGGCTCGCTGCGGCACGCAACATCGTGGATTACCTCATCGACTACGGCCGCGACCAGTTGGGCTACTACCCCGGCTCCTACAACGACGCCGACGGCACCTGGAACCTCGACCGCCGCTACCTTTTCCCCGCCTCGGTGCAGATGATGGGTCAGGCCTGCGCCGCCGCCGCCATCCTGCGAGTGGCGCAGGTGGCTGGCACCAGCACGCCGCTGGCTTCCACCGGCGCCACCACCCTGGCCACCGACCTGTTTCCCAACCCGGTAGCCAACCGCCTCACGCTGCAAACCAACCACCGGCCGGTAGCCGGCAACGTCACGGTGGCCAATGCCCTAGGGCAAACGGTGCTCACGACCACCGCGCCGGCCGCCACGCTTGATGTGTCGGCCCTGGCCCCCGGCGTGTACACGGTGTCCTGGCTAGCCGACGGCCAGCGCCTGACCAAACGCTTCGTGAAGCAAGTTGACTAAGCCAGTAGCGCGGGCTCTCAACCCGCGCATCTTCTGCACTATTTGCTAAAACGTTTTACCAACATGTTAGATAAGATGCTCCTTTTAAGCTTACGTATTCGCTACCTGCTCACGCTCGCCGGGCTAAGCGTTTTCTCCTGTGCCAAAGTGGTGCCGCCCGCGGGCCGCAGCCAGGCCGGCCCTGCCGTGGGCGGCCCGGCGCAGTACGTTAATCCGCTCATTGGCACGGCCGCCTTCACCGACCCCAAGCTGGTGGGCTACGTGGCCCCGCCCGGCTGGCACGGCGTGTGGGCCGGGCTGGCGTTTCCGGGCAGCTCCCTGCCCAATGCGATGGTGCAGCTGAGCCCCGTCACGGAGTTCAATACCGGCTCGGGCTACCAGTACGAAGACTCCGTCATTCAGGCGTTTGCCCACACCAACAAGGGCCACTGGAACCTGTGCCACCTGCCCGTGCTGCCCGTGGTGGGCGCGGCCGATGCTAGCGGCGGCTACGCCTCCCACTTCTCCCACGCCACCGAAACGGCGTCGCCCGGCTACTACGGCGTCACGCTCAAGGACTACAACGTGCGCGTGCGGCTAACCTCTACCCTGCGCTGCGGCCTGCACCAGTACTACTACCCCCGGCCGGCCGGCCGCAGCCTCGTGTTCAAGCTGGGCCGCTCGAATGAGAACGTGAACGACTGGAGCATCGAGAAGGTGGGGGCGTCGGCCGTGCAGGGTTTCCAGAAAACCGGCGACCAGACCGCCTATTTCTACGCTGAGCTTAATGCTGATATCCAAGATATTGCCATTCAGGGCAAAGGCACCAAGCAGGGCCTGGCCGTGGTGAAGCTGGCCAACGGCGACCGCAAGCCCGTGGAGCTGCGCCTCGGCCTCTCCTTCGTGAGCATGCAGAATGCCCGGCAAAACCTGGCTAAGGAGCTGGGCAGCCGCTCCTTTGAAGAAGTGCAGCGCACCGCCGCCGCTACCTGGAACCAGTTGCTGACCCGCGTAGCCGTGAAGGGCGGCACGGCCCAGCAGCAAACCATGTTCTACACCTGCCTCTACCGCTCATTTTTGTGGCCTGCCCTGCGTAGTGACACTAACGGCGAGTACACCGACATCAAAGGCAACGTGAGTAAGGCTGATTTTCAGTACTACACCCTGCCCTCGCTCTGGGACACCTACCGCAACAAGGATGTACTGATGAGCATGCTGGAGCCGGGCGTCACGACCGACATTATCAAGTCGATGCAGGATATAGGCGATAAAACGGGCTTTATCCCGACCTTTTTCCACGGCGACCACGCGGCGTCATTCGTGGCCGGCGCCTACCAGCGCGGCGTCACCAATTTCGACGTACAGGACGTGTACCGCCTGCTGCTGCGCAACGCCAACGTGGAGGGCGGCACGCGCCCCCACATCAAGGAATACATTCAGAAGGGCTACATCGCCACCACCGAGGTAGCCGCCCCCAACGTGGAAACTCCCGGCACCGCCGGCGTCTCCAAAACCCTGGAATACGCCTTCGACGACTACGCCGTTGCCCAGCTTGCCCAGGCCCTGCACGACACCGCCCAGTACCGCGTGCTGATGGCGCGCTCCAAAAACTACCGCAACGTCTTCGACCCCGGCACCAAATTCATGCGCGGCCGGCAGGCCAACGGCCAGTGGGTCAAAAACTTCAATCCGCAATATCCCTACTACGAGTACATGTATCGTGAGGCCAACGCCTGGCAGGTTTCCTTTTTTGCGCCGCACGACATGCCGGGTTTGGTGGCTCTATACGGCGGCCCTCAGCCCTTCGAGGCCAAGCTGGATTCGCTCTTCACCGTGCCCTGGAACCCAGCTTACATTGCCCGCAACGTATCAGGCTTCATCGGCCAGTACTGCCACGGTAACCAGCCCGACCACGAAACGCCGTTTTCCTACTACTTCGTGGGCAAGCCCGAGAAGTCGCAGCGGCGGCTCGACGAAATCATGGCCAAGTTTTACAATACCGGCGAAAAGGGCCTGGCCTTTTCGGGCATGGACGATGCGGGCGAGATGTCGGCCTGGTACGTGTTCAGCGCTGCGGGCCTCTATCCGCTGTCGGCGGCCAATGCGCGCTACCTGGTCACGGTACCCGTCTTCGACGAAGTGCGCTGGACCATGCCTAATGGCAAAATATTGACGGTAAAGAAGTCGGGCGCCAGCCGCGACCTGAAGAGCATTCGGGTGAATGGTGCCGCCAACGCCGGCTACTTTGTGCCCCATCAACTGCTCAGCGCCGGCGGGCAGCTAGACATCATTACCAAGTAGATAGCTAGCCACTGGCACTGGCGTCAGGGCCAGCGGCTGCTAGTGCGCACGTTAGATTGCGCGCTACCGGCCGCTGGCCACTTGGTGTTTAGCCAGCCAGAAAAGGACTAATGGTACCCGAGTGCGTCAGCGTGAGGCGGTGCATGGCCCGGGTGCACGCAATGTAGAGCATGCCCTTATCCACTTCGGTACTGTAAACCCGGGCCGAAACGAAGGGCACGATGACCTCGTCAAATTCCAGCCCCTTCGCCAGGTGGGCGGTGGTAATGACGACGCCTTCGGCAAACGCCGTGGACTCGGCCGTGAGCAACTGCGCCCCGGGCGCGGGCAGCGCCTGCTGCACGGCGGTAGCCTGGGGCAGAGTTTTGCAGATGATGCCCAGCGACTGCTTGCCCCCGCTCCGAAACGTCGCGACCAGGTCCTGAATGGCCCGCAGTTCTTCGGCCTCGTGGTCGAAGCGCGCTACTACCGGCGCGGGCCCGTGCCGCTCCAGGGGAATGAGGTCGGGGTTGGGTGTGATGCGCTGGGCGAAGGCAATTATTTCCAGGGTAGAGCGGTAGCTGCGGTGCAGCTTTATTATTTCGGCCTGTGGAAACACGCGCTCAATGGTTTCGGCCGATGAGGCACTGTAGGGGTTAACCGTCTGGCTCACATCACCCAGGATGGTTTTACGACAAGTAAACAGGCGAGCCAGCACCGCATACTGCACGGGGGTATAGTCCTGCATTTCATCCACCACCAGGTGCTTCACTTGCTCGTAGGCGCTGAGGCCCTCCAGGCGCAGGCGCAGGTAGAGAAAGGCAAATACGTCGGCATACTCCAGGTAACGGCGCTGAGCGTCGTAGCGAAACAACTCGGGCCGGCCCAGCCAGCGGTAAAAATCCTGGTAGAGGTCCAGCACCTGCGCGAACCGGAACATGCGCGGAACTCCCTCACCGATGCTGGCCTTTTCCTGGCCGGTCAGCTTGCGGCCGGTGGCATTGCGCACGTGGTCGCGCACATCCTGGGCCACCTGCGCAAAGCGCTTCAGCATCGGCACGCGGTGGTAGGCCTTGAACCTAGCCAGCGTGAACGACGCGGGTACCACTACCCTGCCCACCCGCAGCTCACTGGCGGCGAAGTAGTTGTTCTCCACGTGCAGCAGGTATTGGTTTAGCTGACGCAGAAACTCTCCCGAAGACTTAAATTGGATGCGCTCGACAAAGGTGGGGTCCGGGTTGTCCAGCAGCGCCGACACCTGCTCGAAAAAAGTCTGGAACGGGTGCTGGTTATGAAGCAGGTCGGCCGCCAGCTCGTCCAGACCCAGCTCGGGAATGTGCTCCTCGCCCAGCTCGGGCAAGACGTTGGAGATATAGTCGGCGAAGACCTTGTTGGGCGAGATGATGAGGATGTTGCGGGCGGCAATTATGTCGCGGTAGCGGTAGAGCAGAAACGCGATGCGGTGCAGGGCAATCGACGTTTTGCCCGAGCCAGCCACGCCCTGAATGACCATCACCGACGCGGTTTCGTTGCGAATCACCGCGTTCTGGTCGCGCTGAATGGTGGCCACAATAGTCTTCATCTTGTCGTCGGAAGACTTGGCCAGCTCGCGCTGGAGCACGTCGTCGTGAATATTCACGTCGTTTTCGAGCATAAACTCCAGCTGGCCGTCGCGAATCTTGTACTGTCGCTTCAGGTCGATGGTGCCTTGGATAGGGCCCGACGGTGTGGTGTAAGCGGCCTCACCCAGCTCGTAGTCGTAGAACAGGGAGGAGATGGGCGCCCGCCAATCGTAAATCAGGTTTTGGCGCTGCTGCTCATCCAAAAAGGAATGCACGCCGATGTACACCGGCGCTTTGGCCTTGCCAAGCGGGGTAAAATCGAGGCGGCCGAAATAGGGCGACTGGCTCAGCTTGAGGAGCCGGCGCTTGCGGGCCACGGCCGCTTCGCCCGTAAAGGCCATGCGGTTGATGGACTGGTCGGCGGCCACCAGGTCGGCGTCGTCCAGGCTGGACTGGTGCTCGTGGAGGTACTGCTTTTTCTGCCGCAATTCGGTTGAAAACTGCTTTACGGCCTCATCGCCGCGGCGGATGGCCAGCGCCAGTTTCTCCTTGATTTCTTCGAGGTAGGCTCGTTCTTCTTGCTCCGTTGCGTTCATCCCAGAGGGGTTCTTGGCTGATGGGTGGTGCGCAGGCTAGCGGCCGGCGAGTACCCGGCGGGGCCTATTTTCCAGCGCGCCGCTGCCCCTAAAATTACATCGCCGGCCGGCCACCGCGCCGGCATCTGCGCACGGCTACCGGCGTCAGGCTGCCCGGTGCAAGTACTTCTACTGGCTGGCAACGGCCGCACGGTAAGCAGCCTATAGCGTGAAGGCGCGCCAGCCGCACCGGGCAGCCAGCCCCCAGCAGGGCGCTAGTAGTCAATAAGCAAGGTCCTTACCGTGGCACCACCCGAGGGGGTACCACAGCAAGGACCTCGCTTATTGGTCTGACCGCTAAAGGCACCTAAGCCAGGCTACTAGATACCGCTTGTACAGCTTAGAGCACGACGGCCCAAAAGTATTTTTAATAAGCTCCGAACACGCTCTTAATTTACAGTTGACGCAGGGCTTTTCACGTACTTATTCAGCCACGAATCCATTTCCCAGAGCATGTGGAGCAGGTTTTCGCGGGCGGCGTAGCTGTGGGCCTCGGCGGGCAGCACTACGTAGCGCACGGTGGCGCCCTGGCCCTTGAGGGCGGCGTAGAAGCGCTCGCTCTGAATGGGGAAGGTACCCGAGTTGTTGTCGGCCTCGCCGTGGATGAGCAGAATGGGCGTCTTCACCTTATCGGCAAAATTGAAGGGTGACATGGCATCGTACACACCCTTGGCCTGCCAGTAGGTGCGCTCCTCGCCCTGGAAGCCAAAGGGCGTGAGCGTGCGGTTGTAGGCACCGCTACGGGCGATACCCGCCTTGAATAAATTGGAGTGTGCCAGCAGGTTAGCCGTCATGAAGGCGCCGTAGCTGTGGCCCATCACGGCCACGCGGCTGGGGTCTACCACGCCCAGGCGCTGGCCCTCGTCGATGGCGGCCTTGGCGCTGCTTACCAGTTGCTCGGTGTAAGTGTCGTTGGGCTCGGCGGTGCCCTCGCCCACGATGGGCACAGTGGCGTTTTCGAGCACGGCGTAGCCCTGCGTTACCCAGTACACAGGCGAGGCCCAACTCACGCGGGTGAAGGTGTAGGGCGAGCCGCTCACCTGCCCGGCATTGGCTTTATCCTTGAACTCTACCGGGTAAGCCTCCATCAGCGTAGGCAGCGGGCCGTCGGTTTTCTTGTAGTTCGGGGGCAGGTAGAGGTTAGCGGTGAGGGCCACGCCATCGGCGCGCTTGTAGTGCAACACCTGCTTGCGGAAGCTGCCGCCAAATTTGGCGTAGGGGTTGGCGAAGTGCGTGAGGGCCAGCGGCTGGCCTTTTTTGCCTAGCTCGCGCAGGTAGTAGTTAGGGTTCTGGTCGGCGGCTTCACGGCGGGTTAGTAGCCCTACTTGGCCTTTTTTGCCATCGAATAGCGCTACCGGCACCTCGTAGTAAGGCGCTTCGGAGCGCCACAGGCGCGCCGTTTTCCTGGTTTGCAGGTTCAGCTCATCTACAAAAGGCCGGTCGCCCTCGGGCGAAGCGCCCTGGCCGGTGAGGTAAAGCGACTGCCCGCCTTGCCCCAGCCGCAGCACATTGCGGCCCTGCGCATTGCGGCGCGTGGCCGGGGTGCCGGGGTTGTGGTAGGTATCCTGCGAAGAGCCGTCGAACAACACTTTCAACGGCTGGCCGGGGGCGCTGGGGTCGAGCTGCCAAGTGGTTTCGTGGCGGTCGGCCCAGCGGTAGCCCTCCACCAGCGCCAAATGGTCGGTGCCCCAGCTGATGCCGGCGTAGCGCAGCGGCAGGGCCGCCAGTTCCTGCGCCGCGCCGGTGAAGGGCGCAACCAGCAGGAATACCTTATCGCGCACGGCAGTTTTCACCTTGGGGTCGCCGCCGTCTTGGGCCTCGGCGTAGCTGAGGGTGGCGGGGGCATCGGTGCGCCAGCCGTGGTCGCGCGGGCCGGTGGGCACAGCGTCGAAATTGGTGGGCACGTTGTCGGCCAGCGGCAGGTCGGCAATGGTTTTCGTCACGGCGCCGCTCGCCAGGTTCAGCACATCAATACGCTGCGGGAAGCTGCTGATGGGCAGTGTGTAGGAATACGGGCGGTGGGCGGTGCGCACCAGCACGTAGCGGCCATCGGGCGAGGGAGACACCGAGCGTAGCACGCCCGGCTGGCCCAGCGACTGGGCGCTGCCATCAGCCAGCTTCACTTTCACGAGCTGCGCGGTGGCATAGTACTCGAAAATGCGCTCGTCGGCGGGGTTTTTCAGCAAATCCTGGTAGGTGCGGGCACCCGATTTTTTACCGCCACCGGCTTCCTGCACGGCGGGGCCGGTGGGCGTAGCATCGGCGGACGGAGCGGCCCCCCGCCCGGCGGGCACCACCCTAGCCAGCAACGTCTGGCTGTCTGACACCCATTCGAAGGCATTGCCAAATACGTCGTTGAGCGGCGTAGCCAGCAGACGACGGGCGGCATTGGTCGCCACATCGGCTACCCACAGCTCCACGCGGCCGGGGCTGCCATCGGCAGCCGGCGTGGTGAGAGCAAAGGCCAGGTGTTGGTTATCGGGCGACCAGCTGGGGCTGCTGATGCGTGCCTGGGCGGGCAGGCCCTGCACGGGCGTTTCAGCTCCGCTGGGCAGGCGCTTAAATGCCAGGCCCACAGCGTAGCTCACACGGCTAGGGCCATTGGTGCGCGGGTTGAGGCGCAGGCCAGCCAGCCGCAGTTCGGGCTGCGACAACTCGGCAATGGTGGGGAAGTCCTGCACGGCCAGCACAGCTAGCACGCTGCCATCGCCCGAGAGAATAACGC
>Ga0268353_100067_pt1 | contig 17104 bp, 12 predicted proteins | sample G5R2_NF_18SEP201_FD_190168 | JGI IMG/M metagenome (GOLD analysis project Ga0268353, IMG submission 190168) | Phyllosphere microbial comminities from switchgrass, GLBRC, Michigan, United States - G5R2_NF_18SEP2017_LD1 | ecosystem: Host-associated > Plants > Phyllosphere > Phylloplane/Leaf | place... | reverse complement strand
TAGCGCGGGGCCTACTTGCTGCCAGCGCTTCCCATTCCAGCGCACGACCCTGCTCTGGACCCGGCCCGAGTCTAGAAACACAACGCCCGCCGCCAGCAGCTGGCCGTGGGGCGCCGCGACCAGGGCCGTCAGGATGCCGAAGTGGCCGGGGCCGGCGCCCAGGGCCAGCCAGCGGCGGCCGTCCCAGCGGGCTACATGGTCGGCGCCTGGCTGCCCGCCCGCATTGGTAAAATTGCCCCCGACTATAACGTCCCCACTGGGCCGCACCAGCACCACCGTCGGCTCCTCATTGAGGCCCGGCGAGTGGAAGCCGGGCCGCCAGCCCTGCCCCCAGGCGCCCGTGGTGAGAAGCAACAGCCCAAGCAGCAACCCGTGCCAGCCGCCGGAAGCGGTAAAAAACCAAGTACGCATAAGAAACCCACTAGCCAACGGCCGCCGCAACAGCCGCGCCCGCTGCCTCGATGCTGGCCGGCCCGAAAATGCACACCGATACTGCTACGCGCCTGCTACTGCGGCACGCTTTCCAGCACGGCCGCGAACACCTTCTCGGCTGGCAGCTCCTCCATGCAGCTGGTGCCCAGCCGGCAGGTGCCCCGGTAAAAGCACACGCACTGGCGGTCGGGCCCCACGAGCTGGCCCCGGCCGTAGAGGTCAAATTCGTGGGGGTTGAAGATGTTGTTCATCAAGATGGTAGGCTTGCGTAGCGCAATGCTGATGTGCATGCCCATCGTCACCTGCGTCACGATGCCCTGCATCTGGTTCATCAGGTTGATGAACTGGGGCAGGGGGAAGGTGCCGAGGTAGGTGGCGCCAGTGGCGGCTTGCAGCTCCAGGTTGCGCGGGTGCTCGGCTTCGCCGCCCAGCAGCACGGGGGCGTAGCCGGCGGCTTGCAGCTGGGTTATCAAGCCTATCCACTTCTCGGTGCTCCAGAGGCGGGTGGTCCAGCGGTCGCCGCAGCCGGTGTTGAGGCCGATGCGCGGGCCGGCCGCGGCCGGCGGCAGGGCGGCCCAGTCGTAGCCCTTGTCGTCGTGGGTGTCGAAGACGTACTCCTCGTCTTGAAATTCGAAGCCGCACAGCTCGAATATCTCCTGCACGTAGGGCTTAGTGTTGCCCAGGCTTAGCTGGTCGAATACGCCGGTGAGGTACTTGTGGTCGGCCAATTCGTTGATAGGCCACGGTACGCCATCGTAGGGCCGCAGGGTATAGCCAAACTTGGCGGGTGCCTGCACGGTAAGCAGCAACGCGCAGGCTTCCTTCTCCTTGTCGAGGTTGATGGCGATGTCGAACTGCCGGGCTTGCAGCTGTAAGGCGCTGGCGTAGTCGAACTTCAGTACCTCCTCAATCTCGCCCTGCGGCAGGATGGCCGGCGTGAGCGTGAGCCAGGTGATGTAGCAGCCTGGGTGCTCCTGCCGCAGCCGCCGCAGCAGCGGCGTAGTGCGGATAACGTCGCCGATAGCCCCGAGCTTGATGAGCAGAATGCGCTTCGTTACGGGCTCGTACACGGGGCAGTCGCCGCACAGGTAGCCGTGCTCTTTATTGGGCCGGCAGGGCAGGTCGCCGCGAAAAAAGCGGCAGTCGGGGCGAACGGGGATGTCGTGAAGAAGCTCGGGCACGAGAAAAAGAAAAGAGGCAAGCAACAAAAATAGTCCTGCCCGTGCCTAGCCCCGTATTCGCCCGCCAAATAGCCTGCTCCCAACGCCATTGGTTAGCCCCAGCAACTCACCCGCCTGGCAATGCCTGGCCGGATTGGCTAAGGTGGCGAATACCTGCTATATCAAATCGAAAGCGCGGGCGTATTGACTCAGCTCAAACGCCGACTCAGCTTGTAGCTTGCGACGCAGGTTGCGGCGGTGGGTTTCGGCCGTTTGGGGCGAGATGAACAGACGCTCGGCCATTTCGGGGGCCGACTCGCCCAAAGCCACGGCCCGCAGCACCTCCCGCTCACGGGTGGTGAGCGTAGCAAAGCGCCCGCAGTTGGCCCGCAAAAACGCGTTTTCCTCCAATAGCCGCCGCACCTTGTGGGTGACGTGGCTGGCGGGGTCAATGGGATGAGCTACCGTGAGTAGCAGCAGCGGCGCGCCCGCGGAGTCGCGCAGGGTGATGCGCACCGCGCTCAGGTACCAATTGAACGACTGGCCCGGCCCAGTGCGCACCTGCTGAAAAAAGGAAATCGTCTGGTTCAGGTCATTCGCCTCCAGCAGCGCCAGCAGCTTGGGCACGTATTCATGGGCGTCCTCGGGATTGAAAAACCGCTCGTGGTAGCGCGGGCCGAGGGCCTGCAACTCGGCTAGGCTCGTGTCTAGCAGCTGCAAGCCCCGCGCCGACATATACTCTACCCGGTCGGCGGCGCGGTTGTGCACGATAATCACGCCCGGATACAAGTCGGCCGTGGCCGCGATTTCGCGCAGCTTGGCTTCGATTAAGTAGCTGTTTTTCATAGGCAAGGAGAAGCGCCCGCTCGGTTGAGGCAGTGGCCGCTTCTCCCCGCTAAGTAATGAATAAAGTATGAATATTCATAATGGACGGCTAGCGCCCCACGTAGTCACTGGGCGTAAGCGCCCGCAACTCTACTTTCACACTTTCCGGCACATTCAACTCTTCCACAAAGCCGGCGATAGTAGCGGCCGAGATGGCCTCGCCAGTGCGTGTGAGCTGCTTGAGCGCGTTGTAGGGGTCAGGGTAGTTTTCGCGCCGCAGAATGGTCTGGATGGGCTCAGCCAGCACGGCCCAGTTCTGGTCGAGGTCGCGGGCCAGGGCGCTTTCATCGAGGGCAAGCTTGCCCAGGCCGCGCGCAATGGCGCCCAGCGCAATGAGGATGTGGCCCAGCGGCACGCCCAGGTTGCGCAGCACCGTGGAGTCGGTGAGGTCGCGCTGCAAGCGCGAAATCGGCAGCTTGGCCGCAAAGTGCTCCAGCAGGGCATTGGCCACGCCCAGGTTGCCCTCGGCATTCTCGAAGTCGATGGGATTCACCTTGTGCGGCATGGCCGAGGAGCCCACCTCGCCGGCCTTCAGCGTCTGCTTGAAGTAGCCCAGCGAAATGTACTGCCACACGTCGCGGCATAGGTCAAGCAGGATGGTATTAATCCGTTTCCAGCCATCGCAAAAAGCCGCCAGGTTGTCGTAGGGCTCAATTTGGGTGGTGGGGAAAGTGCGGCTCAGCCCCAGCGTGTCGTTCACGAAGCCCTCGGCAAAGCCGTGCCAATCGATAGCCGGGTACGCCACAACGTGCGCGTTGAAGCCGCCCGTAGCCCCGCCAAACTTGGCCGAGTAGGGCACCTGCTGCAACAAGGCTAGCTGGCCCTGCAGGCGCGCCGTGAACACGTGCAGCTCCTTGCCCAGGCGGGTGGGGGAGGCGGGCTGGCCGTGGGTGCGGGCCAGCATGGGGATGGCGGCCCAGCCATCGGCCAGGGCGGCGAGCTGGCTGACCACGGCCGCAAAGCGTGGCAGCAGCACGTCGGCCATCGCCTCCTTAAGGCTGAGCGGGATGGCCGTGTTGTTGACATCCTGCGAGGTGAGGCCGAAGTGAATAAACTCCAGGTAGCCAGCCAAGTCGAGCTTTGTAAACTCGTCGCGCAGGTAGTATTCCACGGCTTTTACGTCGTGGTTGGTCACGGCCTCGTGGGCCTTGATGGCCTGCGCTTTGGCCTCGCCAAACTGCTCATACAGGCCGCGCAGCGCTGGGAATACGCTGGCTGGCACGCCCGCTAGCTGCGGCAGCGGTACCTGGCACAGGGCAATGAAGTACTCGACTTCGACCCGCACGCGGTAGCGCATCAGCGCCAGCTCGGAGAAATAAGGCCCCAGGGGGGCAGTTTGGCGCTGGTAGCGGCCGTCGAGCGGCGAAAGGGCAGTTAGCATACGATAGGCGGAGAGCTGGTTTGCGGCCACAAAACTAGCGGGCAGCCGGGCGCGGCCGGGGCTGGCCAGCCAGAAAAGTGCCGACGGCCAAATCGAATTAGCCCCAAAAACCGCCGTGCCCGAACCCAAAAGCCGAAACCGGAAACCGCCGCCGGGGTAACTTTGCGGGTATGCGCGTATCCGCCCTTGCTAAAAAACGAATTATTTACGGCCTGGCTGGCCTGCTGGCGGTGCTGCTGGTGGCCCTGGGCGTGTTCTTGTGGAAGCGCCAGCAGCTGCTCAACTACGCCCTGGTGCAGGTCAAGGCCAAGGTCGAAGCCAAATACCCCGTCACGCTCACGCTGGGCCCCGCCCGCTTCACGGGCCTCAAAACCGTCGAAATCAACGGCATGAGCCTGGTGCCTACCGCCGCCGCCGGCCCGGCCGCCGCCGGCGATACCCTGCTCACCGCCCGCCGCCTGCAAGCTGGCCTCAGCCTGCGCTCGCTGTTTGCGGGCCGCCCGGTGTTCAGCGAGTTGCAGATTGAGCGCGCCAACCTCACGGCTAATAAGGATGCGAAAGGCGGCAACAACTTTTCCTTTCTGCTGAAAAAACAGGGTGCCGCGCCGGTCGTGCAGCGCGACACCGCCCAGGGCCGCAACTACGGCCTGCTGCTTAACCAGGTGCTCGAAGCGACCTTCGGCAACGTGCCGGATGCGGCTGATTTCAAGCAGTTTGTGGTGAGCTATGCTAGCCCTCACCACCGCGTGCAGCTCACTATGCCTAGCCTGCGCATCGACGATGGCGAAATAGAAGCACGCCTCACCGCCAACGTAGACTCGGTAGTGAACGAGCTGGGCGTGAGCGGCACTATCGAAGCCGGCGACGATGCCTTAGACTTGCGCCTGTTTGGCGTAAAAGGCTCGGTGCAAGTGCCCTACGTAGCGCGTCGCTTTGGTGCGCTAGTGTCGTTCGATACCATTCGGGTGCAGCTGGCGGGTAAAGATTTCAAGGCAGATGACCAGACGGGCGGCAACCTCACGGTGCGCGGCTCGGTGGCGGCCCGCAATTTTAGTTTTTTCCACAAGCGGCTTTCCTCCGAAGATATCGTGGTGCACCGCGGGCAGCTCGACTTCGTAGCTACGCTGGGTCGCGGCACCGCGTCGCTCGACCCCGGTACCCGCGCCGTGCTCAACCAGCTCATATTTCACCCCGAAATCGCGGTGCGCCTCAAGCCAAAGTTGGCCGTCAAGCTCAAAGTTGATTCGGACCCCACGGAAACCAACGCGTTTTTCAACTCGCTGCCGGCGGGCATGTTCGACGTGGTGGCTGGCACGGCCGGCACTGGCACGCTAGCCTACCACCTTCAGGCCGACGTAGACCTGGCGCGCATCGACAGCCTGCACCTCAACTCATCGCTCCAGCCAAGCAAGGATTTTAGCATCACCCACTTCGGGGCCGAAGACCTGAGTATGCTGGAACGTGAATTTCCCTTCACGGCCTACAACGACAAGGGCGACTCGCTGCGCACCTTCATGGTAGGCCCCAGCAACCCCGATTTCACGCCCTTCGGCCAGGTGTCGCCCTTCATGCCGGCCGTTATCCAGACCACCGAAGACCCGCAGTTCTTCAAGCATAAAGGCTTTATGGAGAAAGCCTTCGTGAACGCAGCCATCCAGGACATCAAGGAAAAGCGGTTTGCCCGGGGCGGCAGCACGCTGAGCATGCAGCTGGTCAAAAACGTGTTTTTGAGCCGTGAGAAAACTATCGGCCGCAAGGCCGAGGAAATGCTGATGGTGTGGCTCATTGAAAACTGGCTGGTCGACCGCACGCACACGCTCACCAAGCAGCGCATGTTCGAGATTTACCTCAATATCGTGGAGTGGGGACCCACCGCCTACCGCTGGCCCAGCGGCAAGCGCGGCGTGTACGGCATCAGCGAGGCGGCGCTGTTTTACTACGCCAAGCGGCCCAGCGAGCTGAACTTGGGCGAGTGCATCTACCTGGCCAGCATCATCCCCAAGCCGAAGTACTACCGCGAGTCGTTTAACGTGTACGGCGAGCTGCGCGGGCCCACGCGCTGGTTTTTCCGCTTCATCGCCGACATTATGCAGAACAAGGGCCTGATTACGCCCAATCAGCGCGATAACCTCAATTACTCGGTGAGCCTCAAAGGCCCGGCCAACAAGTATATCGTGCGGGCCATCCGCGACACGGTGCGCGCCGTGCAGCCCGGCGACACCGCCGAACTGGCCCCGCTCAACCTAGTGGACCTGCTTAATACCGGGGCCCAGCCCGCCTCCGCGCCCGCCGCTGGCAACGCAGCCCCCACCGCGCCGGGTACCCGTCCTTAGCATGCCCGCTAGCCCCGGCCAAACCTCCGGCCCGGTTCTTGGTTATCAGCAGCTTTCACGTTTATAATCACCCCTTCCCTCCCATGAAATTTACTGCTCTGGTCCTGGCCGCTGCCGCTACGCTCAGCCTTGCCTTCACCACCCACCGCCCCGCGCCTATGCATCCCACCGAAACTGCCGCTACCCCTGGCACCGTTTACGACTTCACCGTGAAGAGCATCGACGGTAAAGATGTGAAGCTAAGCAAGTACAAAGGCAAGAAAATCCTCATCGTGAACACTGCCTCCAAGTGCGGTTTCACCCCCCAGTACAAGGAACTGGAGGAACTGTCGAAGAAATACGGCAACAAAGTGGTCGTCCTCGGCTTCCCCTCCAATAGCTTCAACCAGGAGCTGGCCTCGAACGAGGAAGTGTCTTCCTTCTGCGAGAAAAACTACGGCGTGACCTTCCCGCTGTTTTCCACCGTAGCCGTGAAGGGCGACGACGCCACCCCGCTCTACAAGTTTCTGGCCGACAAGGATAAGAACGGCGCTGTAAGCGACGCCCCGAGCTGGAATTTCTGCAAATACCTGGTTGATGAGAAGGGCCACGTGGTAGCCTTCTACCCATCCAAAGTGAAGCCGCTAAGCGACGAGATGGTGACGGCCATCAACAAGTAATACCCCCAGATTCTAAGTAAAAAGAACGTCATGCTGAGCTTGCCGAAGCATCTCGCCCGAGTCGTTGGTTTTCAAACCTAGCGGCCCTTGCGAGATGCTTCGGCAGGCTCAGCATGACGTTCTTTGTGATGACTGCTCATTGCCAACTGATAACTGAAAATATGTCACCCTGGATTTCCGCCTTCCGCCCCCGCACCCTGCCGCTCGCCCTGGCTAGCATCCTCACGGGCGGCTTTCTGGCTAAGGCCGCCGGGCAGTTCAACGGCCCGGTAGTGGGGCTGGCGGCGCTCACCACCATCCTGCTCCAAATTCTGAGCAACCTCGCCAACGACTACGGCGACTCCCAAAACGGGGCTGACAGCGTACACCGCCAGGGCCCGCAGCGTGCCGTGCAGAGCGGGGCCATCACGCCCGCCGAGATGAAGCGCGCCATGTGGGGCTTCGGGGCGGCGGCGCTGGTGAGCGGCGTGGCCTTGTTGCTGCTGGCCCTGGGGCTAGCGGGGGCGTGGGTGCTGGGGGCGTTTCTGGTACTGGGGCTGGCGGCCATCTGGGCGGCCGTGAACTACACGGCGGGCAGCAACCCGTACGGCTACGCCGGGCTAGGCGATATTTCAGTGTTCCTATTTTTTGGGATTGTGGGCGTGTGCGGCACTTACTTTTTGCAGGCGTATTCGCGGCAGCACGAGGTAGCACAGGCGCTGCCGCTGGCCGTGCTACTGCCCGCCGCCGCGCTGGGCTGCTTCGCCACGGCGGTGTTGAACGTTAACAACATCCGCGACATCGTGTCGGATAAGCTGGCTGGCAAAATCACGGTGCCGGTGCGGCTGGGGCCGCAGCACGCCCGCCGCTACCATTGGCTGCTGCTGCTACTGGGCGTGGGCGCGGCTGTGGTGTACGTGGCGCTCACTTACCACTCGCCCTGGCAGTGGCTGTTCGTGCTGAGCCTGCCGCTATTCGCCTTCAACGGCCTGCAAGTGTGGCAGCGCCAGGAGTCGATGAAAATCGACCCGCTGCTTAAGCAAATGGCCCTGAGCACGCTGGTGTTCACCCTGCTATTTGGCATTGGGCAGATAATATAGAAGATGCTACTGTATTAAAAATAAAAAAGGACGTCCTGCTGAGCTTGTAGAGGCAGGACGTCCTTTTTTAAGCAGCTTTCTCCCGCCTAGTCGATTTTGCCCGTGCTTTTATTCAGGGCGGGTACTGGCACGACGAGGTCGCGCAGCCAGGTGGGGCGCGGCTGGGGCTGCTTGGCCAGCTGGGCGCGCCACTCCTCATCGGTGAGGCGCGAGCCGTTGGTGAATTCGTAGTAGCTGAATACAGCCCCGCGGGCTAGCACCGGTACCCCGTTGATATCGACTACCACGTAGAGCGCGTCGGCCGTGCCCACAGCCTCTTCCAACACCTGCTCGTTGTAGGCATACACGTCGGCCACCACGCCTATATGGCGCTCGCGGTCGGGCAGTGGGTCGTAGCTCTCCATTTTCAGGGTGCGCAGGGTTAGGCCTTCCACCTCGCCGCCAATGGAGGTGAGGTCATTCATCTCCTCGATGGTCAGGTTTTGGTGCGCCACTTCCTTTTGGGCTAGCTTTTGCAGCTTTACCACTAGGCGGCTCAGGTCCTTATTGAGACTGTCTAGGTGCGGCGTGTTGGCGTGCAGGCGGTGCAGGGCCTGGTTTTGAAAAGCCAGCAAAGCCACGGCGCGGTCCCAGAAGGGCAGGTTGGGCTCTACGTAGCCGAGGTGGTGGGGTGCGGGCGGGCCGCCGCCGCCGCCGCCCTGCTCGGCCCCCATTGGCTGCTCGGTGTAGAGTAGCAGGTCGTGCTTGAGCTCGGCCCAACCACCGAGCGCGGTGCTGAGGTTGCGGCGCTGCCAGGCTGGCGTGCGGGCAAAGTAGGGCGGGTTGGGGTCGGGGCTGGCTGCATTCAGGCCCAGCAGCGCCTGCATGGTTTTGGTGTACAGGTTCTGGTCCCAGTTAGTATAGCCAGCAAACTGCTTTTGCACCGCCCGCAGCGTGTCGGGGTAGGCGGGCCAGCGGGTGGCTTCCTTATAGTGATTGAGCAAAATATCCTCCGCCGTGCGGTTGCCGAAAGCGGCAAAGGCGTCGAGCCCTTTCGGAAACGGCCGCTTCGGCTGGGGATTCAATACCTCGGTGAGGCGAGACAAAATCTCGGCGTCAAAGGTGTAGCGGCCGGCCGTGAACAGCAACGTGGGCCGCTCCAGCGCCACCGTGGCCACGGCCGATGCGCCCTTAGGCCGGATGCGGTCGGTGCCGGCCGCCACTAGCTGCCGCCGCAGGCGGGCCAGCGTGGCGGGTACGGCCAGCTGGTCGAGCGACTGCTCGGCGTAGTCAGTCTTCAGGATGCGCAGCAGGTGCGTGAGCGAGCGGTTGTCCTCGTCGCCCACCAGCACGTCGAGCACGTGCGTGAGATTGGCAAAGCCCTGGGCAGCCTGTGGGCTGGCCGCCAGCGCCTTAGCCAGTGCCACCGCATGCAGCAACCCGGCATCCGAATCCAGAAAAACGGGGGCCGTATTCAGCCACTTCACCGTGCGGAAGTAACGCCGCGTGGTGTCGTTGCGGGTGTAGATGCCGCGCGGCTTCAGGATGCCGTATTGAAAGAGTGAGTCTTGCAGAAAGTTAGAGCCCTTGCCGTCAGCTGCCGTGCCACGCGCCACCTCCGTGGCTACCTGGCCGGCGTAGGCGCCGGTGATGGGTGCGCTGCCGCCCGTGAGTAGGTTGCGGCCGATGGCATAGTAAGCGGCGGCCCACTCGGCGGCGTCGCGAGCGGCGGGGTTCTGGCTTTTGGTGGCCAGCGCCTGGGCCTGGGTGGTGCCCTGGCGCAGCATCTGGGCCACAATGGGCGCGAGGCGTACCTCCTCCACATCGTTGAGGATGCCGTTCAGGTACTTGTGCAGCAGCTGGAGAATGAGGTCGGTAGTGACGAAATTGGGCGTATAGCTGTACTCGTTCTGGTCGTAGAGGTAGAACAGCTGCTCCTCACGGGTGGGCACGATAACGAAGTTGTTGCGGGCCAGCACCGGGCGCATGGCCGGCGTAAACGGCTCCTCGCGCTGGTTCACCACAAAGTCGAGCCCGAACATGGGGTAGCCGCCCTGCGGGGCCACGCGGTGCGCCAGCAAGGCCAGCTCCTGGGCGTGGATTTTGGCGGCGAAAGCGGCTTCCTGTTTGTTGAGGGGTACCTTAAGCGGAGCGGCCTTGGCCGATAACTCCCCTTTATCATTGTACGTATCGTATTCCCACACTGGCCGGTACCACTTGCGCTTATCAAAGTAAGAGCGCACCGTGCTGTTCATGAAGCAGTAGCCATTGCGGGCGTACAGCTCGTTGCGCAGCAACAGCAGGTCGAGGTAGGATTTGCCGGCCAGCGGCTGGTTGAAATCAAGCGGTGGGGGCGTGGCCTTGTGCGTGCCTTCTATTTGCGCAAACTCGTTGTCGCCTTCGCCATACTTGTAAAACTCGGCGATTTCGGGCCGTTGGTAGAGCTTGGCCAGCTGAGTTTTATCCTCGGTCAGGACCACGGGTACCAGCTCGCCAAAGCCGTTGTCCTGGGCAGTGTCGGAATAGGTAGGCGCGGCGCCGGTGGTAGCTATTGTGCCTGTCTGCGTGGCCGGCCCCGTGCTTGCCCGCCGCCATTGGTAAATGCCCAGGCTGACCAGTACCAGGGCCAGCACCCCCAATACCACGAGTAAAGGTTTATTTTTCATCAAGCAGAAAGAAAGAGAAAACAAGGCTAGCGAGCCTGCACAAACGCCCGGTAAGCTCCCGCCCGCGCCAGCCGCCGCGCCAGAAACTTATCGAGCACCAGCCCAAAGCCCTGCCAATGATACTGCCCAATGCAGTAGCTACCACCGGGCTCTTGCTCAATCGTCTGCACATAAGTACGGCTATGTTTAATCACTGCTTTGAAATACAGGATGTTGAACATCAGCTTTGAGCCGCGCCAGCGGGGCCGCAAGGCACCCGTGCTATCGAGGCTGTATACGAAAAGCCGCCGCCGCACCACCGTATCAAGCGCTGTGCGCTTGACGGGGCCAATGAGCACATCGGGCCGGCCATCGTTGTCCACGTCACCCTGCGCCAGCCGGTACACCGGGAAGCCCAGCGGCAGCACGGTTTCGGCATCGCCGGTGCGGGCTCGTACCTGATACTGGCGCATGTGAGGCAGGTAGCGCAGGTGCACGGTGGTGCGCGCGCCGGCCGGGCCAGCCAGCACGAGGTGAGGCACGAGGTAGGTGGGCTGCACATCGGCTGCTACGGCCGGGGCAGTGGGCTGGGCTAGCCAGCCGCCGTTGGCTTGGGCTAGCAACTGGGTGCTTTTATTAATAGGAGTCAGCCGCGCCAGCAGTGCCGGTTGAGTGGCTGCATCGGCGGGCTGGGGGAGGGGGCCAACTAGCTGTAACGGTCGCAGATAGGTGGCTATAACTGTGCCCGCTCGCACGTCAAAGTCTACCTGCGTAGCTAGCGCGGCGGCCCCGCCGCGCTGGTCAAATAAAAAGTTGCCCACGCTGTATACAATGGGCCGGCCCCGGTAAAACTCCACGGGCTGCACCACGTGCGGGTGCGCGCCCACCACCGCCGCCGCGCCCGCATCAATCAGGTCGTGAGCCTGCTGGCGCTGCCCGGTGCTGGGCTGAGCGACGTACTCGGTGCCCCAATGCAGGTACACGAGCACGGCCCGCTCAGGAAAAAGCGTTTTATAGGTAGCCACGCGCTCGCAGAGCGCGGGGAAGTCGCGCCCGCACACGCAGCTTTCGCCATCAATGCGCTGCGGGAGAGCCGAATAAGCAAATAGGGCTACGCTGCTGTCGGCCCCTAGCACCGTAGGTAAGCAGCCGGCCAGCGAATCGGGCTGGTAGCCTAGCTGGCCCAACCGGGCCTGCCGCAGAGCGCGGCTAGTGGCGCGCAGGCCCGGCAGGTGCTGGTCGAGGGTGTGGTTATTAGCCAGTGAAAGGTGCGTAAATCCTAGCTGGCGCAGCCACGCCGCCCAGCGCGAATTACCTTGAAAAACAAAGGTTTTGCGCACTGGCTGGGCCGTGTCGGTGAGCGGGCATTCGAGGTTGCCGATGACGTAGCGGCTGCCGGCCCACAGTTGGCGGGTGCTGCGGCGCAGGGCCGCGCTGTCGCGGGCCAGGGCGGCGGGTACGGCGCGGGCCAGCAGCACGTCGCCTACCACGCTCACCCGCACGGCCGACGGGGGCGCGGTGGGCGATGCACAGCCTGCCCCCACCAGTAGTGCGGCTAGCCACCGCGAGCAGCTAGCTACTCGCTTAGAAATCAGCATCCAGCCCCAGCCGCTGCTTCATTTCCTGCAAGGCAGGATACTTCTCGGCCAGGTAGGCAAACTTGTCATTGGAGGTATACAGCTTGCGGCCGGTGGGCGCGGCGGTGGCTACCTCGGTCTGCACCGTGAGGCCGGGGTGGCCGGTGCGCCGCCGCAGCTCGGCCATAAACTCGGCCCGGAAGTCGTTGAACTGCACCACCTGCACCGGGTTATCCACGGTGAGGGTGATGACGTGGTCGGCCCCAGCCTCCACGGGCCGATTAAGTACCATAAACTCGCTCATCTTGTCTTGGGCCTTGCGCTCATCGGCCAGTTGCTTCCACACGCTTTGCAGCAGCTCGGGGGCGATGGGCGGCAGTGGGCCGGTGGGTATGGCTGGTGCGATTTCGGCTGCCACCGTGGCGGTGGGCCGGGCAGCGGGCGCGGTGGGCGTGCCTACGTCGCGTAGGCCAGGCAGGCGGCCCGGCAGGCTCGGCAAGCCAGGTAGCTTGGGTATCGCCGCCGGGGCTGGCGCCGGAATGGTGCCGGGGCGCACATCCGTTGGCCGCTGGGTAGGCTCCAGGCCCTGCATACTGGGGCGGCCGGTTTCGACGTGCGGCAGTGTGTCGCGCACCTGGTGGCGGGGTGTCACGGGCTCCGTCGCCTCGGGCTCGATGCTGGGCGTGGGGTGCAGCTCGCGCACGCCGTTTTCGACGGGCAGCGGCTCGGGGCCGTCGGCGGGGGCGTTGGTTTCGGGCGGCTGGTTGCCAGCGGCCGGAGCCTGATTAACAGGCGCTAAGCTGGGAGCATTGGGTGCTGTTGGCGCCGGGGCCGGCTGGCTAGCTGGGCCGGCGCCTAAGCTGCTAGTTTTTTTTTTAGCCTCGCCGCCCGAGCCCGGCGTGAGGTCGCGCACAAACTGCACGGCGCCATTGAGATACGCCAGCTTCATAAGTGTAAGCTCGACGTGTAGGCGTTGGTTTTTGGCCTGTTTAAACTCGCGGTCGCACTGGCTCACCAGGTTCAGGGCCGAGAGCAGGAAGGGCAGCGGCGCGGCCTGGGCCTGGCGCACGTACTGCTGCCTGATATTGTCTGACACCTCCAGCAATTGCACCGTCACGGGGTCTTTGCACACAAGCAAGCCGCGTAGGTGTTCAGCGGTGCCCACCACAAAGTTGTGTAAGTCAAAGCCTTGCTGCATTACTGAGTCGAGCAGTAGCAGCGCCTGCGACAGGTTTTCGCGCAGTAGCGCATCCACCAGTCGGAAGTAGTAATCGTAGTCGAGGATATGCAGGTTTTGCACTACCTCCTTATAGGTCAGGTTGTTGCCTGCAAAGGTTACTTGCTGGTCAAACATGGAGAGCGCGTCGCGCAGGCCGCCATCAGCCTTTTGGGCCAGCAGGTGCAGCGCGTCGTCGTCGGCGGCCACGCCCTCGCTCGTGGCCACGTAGCGCAGGTGCTCCCTAATGTCCTCAACTTTGATGCGGTTGAAGTCAAATATCTGGCAGCGCGATAGGATGGTGGGGATAATCTTGTGGCGCTCGGTGGTAGCCAGAATAAAAATGGCGTAGCTCGGTGGCTCCTCCAGCGTCTTCAAAAAGGCGTTGAAGGCCGCGTTCGAGAGCATGTGCACCTCGTCGATGATATAAATCTTGAAGCGGCCCTGCTGCGGGGCGTAGCGTACCTGCTCCACCAGCGAACGAATGTCCTCGACCGAGTTATTAGAGGCCGCATCCAGCTCGTGCACGTTGAAGGAAGCATTTTCCTGAAACGCTACGCACGAGGTGCACACGCCGCAGGCCTCGGCCTCGGGCGTGAGGTTGGTGCAGTTGATGGTCTTGGCTAGGATGCGGGCGCAGGTGGTTTTGCCTACGCCGCGCGGCCCGCAAAACAGGAACGCCTGGGCCAGGTGCTGGCTCTGAATGGCGTTTTGCAGGGTGGTGGTGACGTGCTGCTGCCCCACCACGCTCCGAAAAGTGGCCGGACGATACTTACGGGCCGAAACAACAAAATTTTCCATACGCGATACTCCACAAAGATACCCTAGCCCCGGCGTCGGGCGTGCCCCGATGACCAGTAAAATGGGGCCGCGGCGGGCTAAATCCTTGCGCTGTAATCGGAACAAAATCCGGCCTCAAAACATTTACTTCCCCAAGCACGTATCTTTGTGACCCGACGCTCTTCACGGAGCAGCGGTACTCGTTCTTTCTAAATTGGGGATGACCGGAATTGACAGCTTGCGCAAATTGCGGGTAAGCGTGCCAGGAGTTGATGGAAGCTCTCCTGTCAAAAAATCTATCAAACAACAATCGGCGACTATTCGTACGCCATGGCTGCCTAGTTTAGAACTAAGCACTGCCATCGTGCCGCCCGGGTAAGTTTTTACACCTGGGAGTTCGGCGCGTCGTAAGTAAGAACTAGCCTTCGAAGAGCTGTGATTCGGGGGCGAAAATCAACTGCAGCTAGGGGAGTCTCAAAGGCCTGATGTGCGCCCGAGGCTCCATGAAAATCCAAGCATAGATACGCACGTAGAAAGCACGTTGATTTCCTTGTCTGGACCAGGGTTCGAATCCCTGCATCTCCACTGAAAACCCGCTCAGAGACATTCTGGGCGGGTTTTTATTTTTTTAGGTAAAACATTGGTAAAACGCCCACCCGTTTTCATGCCTTAGGCTACTAAATAGCCATTTTCTGAAGCCGCACTTATCCGCGCTCTTTCCTACATGGACACCCTATACAGCACGCAGTACCTCAATATACTGCTGCACAAGACCACGCACAATACCATTGAGCTACAGTGGCTCGACTTTGTCCCCAGCGCTGATTTTCGCTCCTCTATGGAAGAACTCATGCGTCTGGCTCATCAGTATCAGGCAAAGGCTCTCATCGCCGATAACCGGCTGCTGCGGGCCCTGCGCCAAGCCGACCTAGAATGGAGCGGGAACCTCGTCTTCAAAGGCTTTAGCGGTCTGGGGGCTGGACGCTTCGCAGTGGTGGAGTCACTGGATGCGATGAACCGCATGGGTATTACTGCTTTGGTCGCAAAAGTTATCCCCAACACGCAGCTAACTAACCAGGCATTTCTTTCCATTGAAGAGGCCCGCGCCTGGGCCACGAAGCCTTACTGAAGTCGAGCAGGGTCGCATTTATACCAAAGCCTCTTCCCTAAAAAGACGGATAGCTAAACTAATCTTATTTAATGGCAGCGAAAATTATTGTAGATGAGTCCTACGTGTTAGTGGTAGCAGATGAGCAGGTGCCTTGCATTATAGTAGAGGTACGGGCATTTGCTAACCGTGACCAGTTCAAAGATTTTATGACGGCCGGGCTGGCCTACTTTAAAACCCATTACCTACCGACGCGGCCCTGGGGCTGGGTGGCTGATACACGGAATATGAGCGCCATCCCAGCTGAGGTGCAACGCTGGCTAGCCGAGGAATGGAACGTGCAAGCCTTCGACGCAGGCCTGCGCGAGATGAGCATCGTTACCTCGCAGAATGTAATGGGCCAGGTGGCTACGCAGCAGTATGCGCAGAAAGCAGTCCTCGACCCGGTGTATTACAGTTCGCTGGAGGAAGCGAAAAGGGGAGCGGCTAAGCGCGCTGCTTTTAACGCTCATGTTTAATAACGCAGCTGGCTAGCTGCCCAACTGGCTCAGGTGGCTGCGAGGCACGCCAACCGTACCACGCGGCGGCTAGCAGCAGCACGATGGCTAGGACAAAGGCTAGGCGGCGGGGCCAGCGGGTGAGGTATCGATGGCGACGGTGAGAGATTATGAAACAGAAGCAACTTTAACTTGCTTCATGCCGTCTTTTTACTTAGTAAAAGAGCTGGCACTAACTCCGTTGGCAGAAAATACCCACCTTTGCCTATCTGTTAGCAATTGATTGGCAACCTCTTACGAAGTATCCTAGTATTTGATGTAACTTTGCGTACATTCGAGCCTTCTTAACCTTTAAATGGCTCCAGTGCTCGATAACGACTGACCTGGACATGTGGGAGTGTCCAATGGCAGGCGATATAACTTTCAATAGTTTTTCAGATTTTGCAGACAGTTTCCTAAAGCTTTTTTCAGTGCTTGGGTGGGCTAAGGCACTGACAATATGCTTCTTTTTTCTCCTATTTGGAGTGGTAGCCTACTTGTTACGGATGGTTATCGCTGGTAAGAATGAGGAGATTGATAGACTACGAGCCGATAATGACAGGTATAGGGAGGTATACCTGCGCCAAAACGATGAAAAGCAAGGATTCATGCCGCCTAGTAAACAGCGTTCACCCTCAAAAAAGCCCAAGCCATGATGCTGTACTTAATTTTGATTCCTGGCATAGTAGGTGAAATATTCCTAATAGGATACCTAGTTCGCGTCCGTCGTGAAGACAGGGTATTAGCAAATTTTTGCCGAGTTAGAGAAGATGTTATTGCCTTTTTAGCTACTGAGAGTGGCCAAGAGTTAACGCGCCAGCAGTACAGTTTTGCACGATGGCTGCTTGAGGCAAATACAGTGACAGTTGATAAGTTTAAGTCAATAAAACACCGTTTTAATATTATAACTGCAATCAAGGGGTTGCGTCACATTGACCACAGCGTTGTTATGCCTGTGCGGGAATCTCCGCAAACAGACAGCTTGAAACTTCAAGAGTTATATCACAAATTAATTGGTGCAACTCTCCTCGGATTCTTTGCATATACCCCGTTTCTGGGTTCTAAATTACTATTCAACCTATCCTTATCTGTGGCAAGGTTGCTCGCAAAAAGCGGTATAAATTATATCAAAATTCGAGCGCAGGAGTTTGCAGAAAGATGGGACAGTATAAGAGAAATAGAAGCGCATTACTGCCACGCGTAATGAAAAAGCCCCGCTAGCGAGTACTAGCGGGGCTTTTTCATACTTACCCCTCCGGTAGTTTTACCACGTGTCCATAATCCTCCATCGGCACGCTACTCACAAAGCTCCTGAGTAGGACCGCCTGCCCCTG
>Ga0268353_100066_pt1 | contig 17168 bp, 11 predicted proteins | sample G5R2_NF_18SEP201_FD_190168 | JGI IMG/M metagenome (GOLD analysis project Ga0268353, IMG submission 190168) | Phyllosphere microbial comminities from switchgrass, GLBRC, Michigan, United States - G5R2_NF_18SEP2017_LD1 | ecosystem: Host-associated > Plants > Phyllosphere > Phylloplane/Leaf | place... | reverse complement strand
GACTCGGTGCTGGAGCTGTTTTCTATCCTGCACGACCTCTCGGCCTCGCGCAACATGCGCGTGCTCTCCGACTCGTCGTTCAGTAACGAGCAGCCGCACTACAGCAGCCGCCGCATCGAGAAGGTCTTCGAGTACCTCAACGCCCACTACAGCCGCCCGATTACCCTAGCTGAGGTAGCCAAAATCGCCAACATGCCCGAGGCCTCGTTCAGCCGCTTTATTAAGAAACGCACCGGCAACACCTTCATCGACAGCCTCAACGAAATTCGGCTGGGCCACGCCTCGCGCATGCTCATCGACACGACCCACAGCATTGCGGAAGTGGCCTACAAGTGTGGCTTTAATAATATCTCCAACTTCAACCGCATTTTCAAGAAGCGCAAAAACTACACGCCCAAGCTGTTTCGGCAGAGTTTCTCGGGCACGCGAGTGTTCATCTAGCGGGTTTTTTAAGAGCTGACTAGCAATTTTTTAGCAAAATATAATTCATTTTTAACGCCTTGGGTGGCTGGGGGCGCGGCGGTAATTTCTTTGCCCGCACTTCTTCCCACCCGGCGCGCCCTAGCGGGCAATGGCGGCGGGTGAGGCCGGAGAAAGCAGTATTTCTCACTTCCTTTTCCCACCCATTGTATGCGTTTCATTCGCTACGCGGCAGCCCTGCTAGCTGGGGCCGTGCTGCACCTGCACGGCCCGGCGGCCCAGGCCCAAACGGCTTACAAAAGCCTCAACTACCTGTACTCGATTTCGGGGTCTAAGACCGCCTCGGGCATGCACAACCGCGAGCCCAACTCGGCCCCGGCCACCTGGACCAACCGCGTGCAGACTACCACCGGCCAGTACCCGGCCCTGTGGAGCGGCGACTTCCTGTTTTCGTCGTCCGACGTGGCTAACCGCCAGACGATGATAAACGAGGCCAAGGCCCAATGGGCGCGCGGCTCGCTTATCAACATTATGTTTCACGCCTGCCCGCCCACGCAGGCCGAGCCTTGCCAGTGGGAAGGCGGCGTAAAAAGCACCCTCAGCGACGCCCAGTGGCAGGAGCTGATTACCAACGGCACCACCTTGAACACCAACTGGAAGCGCCGCCTCGACGTGGTGGCTGGCTACCTGCAAGACCTCAAAAACAGCGGCGTGGAAGTGTATTTTCGCCCCCTACATGAGATGAACCAGGGCGTGTTCTGGTGGGCTGGCCGCCCCGGCGCCAACGGCACGGCCAAGCTCTTTCAACTAACCCGCGACTACCTGCGCAACACCAAGGGCCTCACCAACCTCATCTGGGTCTGGGACTTGCAGGATTTCAGCTCACTCTCCTCCGACCTTGCCAACTACAACCCCGGCGCCAGCTACTGGGACGTGCTCGCCCTCGACATGTACTACAGCGATGGCCAGGGCTACACCACGGCCAAGTACAACGCTATGGTGAACACAGCCGGCAGCAAGCCCATTGCCATCGGCGAGTGCGAAGTGCTGCCCGCGCCCAGCCTGCTGGCCGCGCAGCCCAAATGGGCCTTCTTCATGGGCTGGTCGGAGCTGGTGTTCAACAAGAACTCCACGGCGGCCATTCAGCAAGCCTACGGGGCTAGCAACGTGGTGACGCAGAACGAGATGCCCGGCTGGGCCAACGTCGGCAGCGGCACCTCGCCCAACCTCGCCTACCAGCGGCCCGTCACGGTTACCTCGACTTACACCAGCGCCAACGCAGCCAGCAAGGCCGTGGACGCCGATGGCAACACCCGCTGGGAAAGCGCTTACGCCAACAACCAGTCCATCTATGTAGACCTGGGCGCCACTTACGCCATCAACCGCGTGCGGCTGGCCTGGGAGGCAGCCTACGCCAAAGACTACCAGGTGCAGGTATCGACCGACGGCAGCACTTGGACGACCATCAAGGATGTGTGGGGCAAAACCTCGGCCGCGGCCGACGACCACACCGGCCTCGGTGCCACGGCCCGCTACGTGAAGGTGTACTGCATCAACCGGGCCACCACATATGGCTTCTCGCTCTACGAGCTGGAGGTGTACGGCACGGCCAGCGGCGCCCGCCTCGCCCTGGCCGCCCCGGCCCCGAACGAGGCTGGGGAGCTAGCCATCTACCCCAACCCGGCCACCGACCAGCTTACCATTCGGCTAGGGCAGCACGGCTCGGCGGGCGCCAGCCTGACGCTTACCAATAGCGTGGGCCAGGTGGTGCGCCGCCAGGCCGTACTCGGGCCGCAGGGCAGCGTTGCGCTGGCGGGGCTGCCGGCTGGCATGTACGTGCTCACCCTCACGGGCACAACTGAACAGGTGAGTCGTAAAGTATTTATCAGCAAGTGAATGTGCTAAAGCCTCCGGCCTGTTCTGGTATAGAAATCATAAAGGCCGGAGGTTCATTTGCCCAAAGCCTAGAGCTATAATGATTTTATAACCAGGGTACGGTCGAGTATGTAGCGCGGACTTTCAGTCCGCCGACAGCAAGCCGCACTACTCGCGGACTAAAAGCCCGCGCTACTGCCGGTGAGCCGCCGCGAGCCGCAAGTCGTCAGGCTCCAGAAGTAGATGAAATTCGGGAGTTGTTTGATACTATTTTGCCAACTTCGAGCGGTTTCTTTGGACTAGGTAAAAAGGCGGGTAATTTGCGCTACCTATTCCTTTTCCCACCTGCTTTGTATGAATCGGCGACTTGCCCTTAAACACGTGGCGCTGCTGGCCGGGGCGGCCGCGGTGCTGCCCGGCTGCCTGCCACAGGCCGAGCGCGAGCCCGCTGTCACGGCGCTGAGCGCGGCCCAGCGCCAGCTCGTGGCAGAGGTGTGCGAAACCCTGCTGCCGCGCACCACTACGCCCGGCGCCCACGACCTGGGCTTGCCCCACTACGTGCTGAAAATGCTGGCCGACTGTACCCCGCTCCCGGAGCAGCAGCTTTTTGTGGCCGGCCTGGGCCAGATGGATGCGGCCGCGCAGCGGCAGCACGGGCGCTCATTCGGGGCGAGCAGCCTGGCCCAGCGCGCAACGCTGCTCCAGCACCTCGACCAGCAGCCCGCCGATTTCTCAAATGAGCTAGCGGGCTTTTACCGCACGACCCGGCAGCTGACGATAGACGGCTACACCAATAGCAAGTACTTCATGACCAAGCAGGTCGTGTACGAGTTGGTGCCGGGCCGCTACAACGGGCATTATCCGGTAAGCAAGGTCGATTTAGCAAACCCGCGTCATGGCCAATCTTAACATCGACAGCGTAAAAGCGCGCACCTTCGATGCCATCGTCATCGGCTCGGGCATGAGCGGCGGCTGGGCCGCCAAGGAATTTACCGACAAGGGTTTGAAAACGCTGGTGGTGGAACGCGGCCGCCAGGTCGAGCACAACAAAGACTACCCCACTACCAACCTCAACCCCTGGGAGTTTGCCCACAACGGCAAGGTGCCCCAGGCGATGCAGGAAGCCAACCCGATTGCCAGCCGCTGCTACGTATTCAAGGAGGACGCCATGCACTTCGTGGTGAAAGACCAGGAGCATCCCTACGTGCAGGAAAAGCCGTTTGACTGGATTCGGGGCTACCAGGTGGGCGGCAAGTCGCTGCTGTGGGCGCGCCAAACCCAGCGCTGGAGCAAGTACGACTTTGAGGGCCCGGCCCGCGACGGCTTTGCCGTGGACTGGCCTATTCGCTACGACGACCTAGCCCCTTGGTACAGCCACGTGGAGAAGTTTGCGGGCATCAGTGGCAACCGCGACGGGCTTGCCGAGCTGCCCGACGGCGAATTTATGCCGGGCTTTCCGCTCAATGCGGTGGAGGAGCATTTTCGGCAGCGCGTGCAGAAAAGCCACCCCGACCGCCACGTCATCAGCGCACGCTGCGCCCACTTGTCGCAGCCGCAACCTATTCATTATGAGCAGGGCCGGGTGCAGTGCCAAAACCGGACGCTGTGCCAGCGGGGTTGCCCATTCGGCGGCTACTTCAGTAGCAACTCCTCTACGCTGCCGTGGGCCATGAAGTCGGGCCACCTCACCCTCAAGCCCGATTTGGTGGTGCAAACCATTCTCTATGATGAGCAGAAGGGCCGCGCTACCGGCATCCGGGTAGTTGACACGCACACCAAGGCGACCGTCGAGTACTACGCACCCGTAATTTTTGTAAACGCGGGAGCGTTGAATACCAACTTATTGCTGCTCAACTCCACTTCGCACCGTTTTCCCAACGGCCTGGGCAACGACAGCGGGGTGCTGGGCCAGTACGTGGCCTTTCACAACTACAGCGCCCGGGTGTTTGCCGAATACGACGGGCTGCCGGACCTGACCACCGACGGGCGCAACCCGGCGGGCGGCGGCTACCTGCCGCGCTTCCGCAACGTGCGGAAGCAGGAAACCGACTTTTTGCGTGGCTACGCCACCAGCTTCGGCGCCTCGCGCGACCTGGTGCAGCCCGCGCACGGCCTGGGAGCCAGCCTCAAGCAGCAGCTTGAGCGCCCGGCCCTGGGCCCCTGGCGGGTGCACGCGGGTATGATGGGCGAAACCATCCCGAAGGCCACTAACTACGTGCGCCTCGACTCCACGCGCAAAGACGCCTGGGACATGCCTTTACTCTCTATATCAGTGGATTATGACGACAACGACGCGAAGATGAAGCAGGATTTCTTCGAGCAGTTCACCGACATGTTCACCCAGGCGGGCTTCACCAACATTCGGCCCCAGGACTCGCACCAGGCCCCGGGCCTCGACATCCACGAGATGGGGGGCGTGCGCATGGGCCGCGATGCCAAAACGTCGCTGCTCAACCGCTGGAACCAGCTACACGCCTGCCCCAACGTGTACGTGACCGACAGCGCCTGCATGACTTCGACCTCGACCCAAAATCCCTCGCTGACTTACATGGCCCTCACAGCCCGCGCGGTAGACCACGCCGTGCGCGAGCTAAAAAAGCAGAACCTATAGTTTTTTGCCACTCCTGACCATGACTGACCGCCGAAATTTTATAAAGCAAGCGGGCCTGCTAGCTACCGCCGCCTGCGTGCAGCCCGCCTGGGCACTTGCCGCTGCGCCTGCTTCCTACAAAGCTGGCTTGCAGCTGTATAGCCTCCGCGACTACATCGGCCAGGATGTCAAAGGGGTACTGGCCAAGGTGGCCAAAGCCGGTTATCAGCAGGTCGAAACCTACGGCTATAACCCCGAGAAGCACTTTTGGAGCCTACAACCGACAGAGTTCAAGGCAGTGCTCGCGGCTAACGGCCTCGCGACCCCTAGCGGGCACTACGACCTGAGCGACTACCTGCGCACTGGCAACGAGGCGCTGCTGGCGCCTATCATCGCGGCTGCCAACGCCTGCGGCCAGCAGTACCTCATCGTGCCCTACCTCGACGAGCAGCTGCGCGCCACGCCGACCGACTTCCAGGCCCTGGCTGCCAAGCTCAACAAGGCCGGTGCCCGGTGCAAGGCCGCGGGTTTGCGCTTGGGCTATCACAACCACGACTTCGAGTTTAAGCCCCTCGGTGGCACCACCCTCTACGAGGTTCTGCTGAAGGAAACCGACCCGGCCCTCGTGGCTTTCGAGCTGGACATCTACTGGGTAGTGCGCGCCGGCCAAGACCCTGCCAAGCTGATGCAGGCTCACCCTAAGCGCTTTCCGCTCTGGCACATCAAGGACATGGACAAGGCCAACTCTGACCTGAACACCGAAATCGGCAATGGTTCGATAGACTATCGTAAGCTGATGACCTACGCCAACACGGCGGGCCTTCAGCACCCTATTATGGAGCAGGAAAACTTTGGGCTGGATGCCTACCAGAGCATCACGCAAAGTGCCACCTACATGCACAAAAACCTGTTTGCCAAGAAGTAAGGCATAGCTAAGCAGTTGCCAGGCTAGCGAACCAAGCGTTGAGTAGCAGCTTCCTGCCGGAACAGCGCGCCCATATAAAAAACCCCTGCAACCCGTGACTTCCTCCCGATTACTGAGCCGGTTGGAAGTAGAGCATCGGGCGTTAAATTCTGTAATGAACTGTGTGGCCGGAAGCCATTGTACTCCTGGCGCCACTGCTCGATTTTTGTCTGGGCGTCGGTCAGCGATAAAAACCAGTGCACATGCAAGCACTCGTCACGAAAGCTGCCGTTAAACGATTCAATGTACAGATTATCCGTTGGTTTGTCGGGCCGCGAGAAGTCGAGCGTCACGTGCTGGTCGTAGGCCCAGCGGTCGAGGGCCTTGCTGATAAACTCGCTGCCGTTGTCGACCTGCATGCGCTCGGGCACCACGCCTAAGTGCTGGTGTAAGCGCTGCATCACGGCCACGACATCTTCGCCTTTGAGCGACTGGCCCACGTGAATAGCCAGGCACTGGCAACTACAACTTATCGACTGTAGTCAAGGCGCGAATTTTGCGCCCATCAAAGAGATTATCGGCCACGAAATCCATGCTCCGGCTCTGGTGCAACCGCCCCAGCGGAAGTCGTTCCAGCCGGTGGGCAGCGGCGCGATTGCGTCTGGGACGCTTGCTGTGTAAGTTCAAGCCTTCCAGGCAGTAAAGGCGGTGAACGCGCTTGTGATTATCCGGCCATCCCTCCCGGCGCAGTAGGATATAGAGGCGCTGACTACCATAGCGTACGCGCACTTGCGCTAGGCAAGCGCAAGCGCTGGCGCAGGACCGTGTCATCCCGCCAGTGTGCCTGGTAAGCAAAGCTGGCGCGTCGCAAGCCAATGACTCGGCAAGCGCGCCGGGCTGAAATGCGGTAGGCGTCGATAAGGTGGTGAGCCGCGTGGCGACGCTGCACGGGCTTCAGAACTTTTTTTGAACACATCTGCAGTATCTGCTTGTCGAGGCTCAAGTCAGTCACGAGCTGTTTGAGGTGCTAATTTTCTTCCTCTAACTGCTTGAGCCGGCGCGACTCAGGTACGCCTAAGCCGCCATATTTTTTCTTCCAGTTGTAGTAAGTGGCTTCGCTGATGCCCATATTGCGGCACACCTCTGCCACAGTTATCCCCGTGTCAGCCTGGCGCAGGGCGAACACGACTTGAGCCTCGGTGAACCTGGTCTTTTTCATGACACTGTCTATTGCTTTAAGGTATGACAAGTGCCCGATTTTTCTCTACTTTTCACCGGCCTAGTTTTCTGGGAGGAGGTCAGCCTCGCGCTAACACTTCTACTACCTGGCCATCTTTACTGGCTCTTACTTTCCTTGTGCAACAGCCACAGAAATTATGAAACGCGTAAAAACTTGCTTTTGATGTTAAGGCAGGTTTTTGCTTCCAAACACGTCCTTAGTTAGACGTAGTAACCGTCATGTTTTTGAATGTAGCCGTGGCATTATCGGCAAACAGACCCCACGAGCTCTGGGGCGCGTGGTAGACCCGGCAGGTTAGGGCGGCGGTGTTGTTGAGGTATACTACTACGACCGAATTTTCCTCCACTATATCAACCGTGTAGTCGGTGTTGGGGCTCAGCTTAAAGGGCACGTCCACCGTAGTGGAGCTGATAGTCACGTTGCGGCGGTCGGTTTTATCGAGGCTGAACCGATTTTGCGACGGGATGAAGCGCAGGCTATAAAAGCCGTTGTAGTTGTCGCAGGCCCCCAGCACAAACCCAAAATCCTTGTCGGCGCTAGCGTAATTTACGGTAGTGCTCACCTTAAAGCGGGGGGCCGTGATGGGGTCAAACACCACGCTGTTGAGGAAGCTGCCCGCGGCCGAAGCCAGCGTAAAAGTATTATTAGCCCCGGTGGTAATGGTGCCCGCCTGCGCATTCACGTGCAGCGCCAGGGACTTGGCTTCGAGGTTGGCCTTGAGCGTGTGCGGGATGGTCAAGGCCAGGTCGCCGTTGCTTTGCTGGTAGAGCTTGTGCACTACCAAGTTGCCGGCGTACATGCGGTTGCCGGTATCGGAACCCCCCTCCTGCCGGTTTGCCCAGCCCATCAGGTAGTTGTCGCCATACTTGTCGGTGATATGCTTGGCCGCGTAGAAGCTGGTGCCATCGAGCCGGCTGGTGCCGCTAGGGGCGCTCCAGGGACCGTTGAGGGACGTGCTTTTGCGGTACACCACCCGCTGGCTGCCCTGGTCCGAAAACAGCAGGTAGTAGGTGCTGCCGAGCTTAAAGAGGTCGGCGCACTCCATATTGAAGAAGTTATCGTTGCCACCGTCGTAAAACACGCCCTGGTAGCTCCAGTTGAGCAGGTTGGTCGAGGTGTATTGGGCTAGCACGCCCTTCCAGTTGCCGCCGCCCACGTCTTTGCGGGCCGTTACCAGCATCAAATATTGGTTGCTGGCCGCGTCGAAGTAGACGAAGGGGTCCCGGAAATTATCGTTGAAATCGTAGCTCAGGTTGCTCGGCGCATAGATGGTGGCGAAGCTGGGCTGCTTGGTGAACTTCTGCGTGGGGCTGGTCGAGGTGGCCAGCATAATGCCCTCTTTCTGGCCGGTACAGCTGTTGCCGTTGTTGCCGGTGTAGAAGAAGTAATACGTACCGTTACGCTGCACCACGCTGCCCGTGCCGACGGCAAAGTCCTGCGCGCAGGTAGCCGAGTTGCTACTCAGCACTTCACCCGCCGCAGTCGGTGCGTAACTCACAAAATCAGTAGTAGTGAAGGTATTAACCGGGTGATGCTGGGCGGTGGCATCATTCCAGATATCGCGCAGGTAGTAGATGTAGGAGGTGTTGGTGGCCGCGTCGTAGTAGGGCATCGGGTCGCCCACGCCCGCGCCACCGCTGCCCAGCGGGTAGATGCTGTAGTTGGTGCCTTCGGCCGGGGCAGCGCAGGCAAAGGCGTTGAGGGGCTTGGTCGGGTCAACCTCGGGCGAGGTGCCGGAGTCCTTCTTGCAAGCGCCCAAAAAGAGCACAGCAAGGCTAGCCGCGCCGAGCGCGGAAGTGAAAAAGGCTTTCATAAAAGAGGTGGGTGGGAATGAGTTAGCGCAGGCCGACTACGGCCGGCTTGCCAGATTTGGGTACCAGCGGCGCATTACTGATTTCTTGAAACACTACCCCTTTAGCGGCGCGCAACTTAATAGAAGTCAAGGGCTTGGTGGCAAAGAAGATATCGGTCATGGCCGTCAGACCATTGTCGGCAAACAGCTCGACCGAGGCCGCATCGAAGTACAGCGTGAGCGTGGTGCCGGCCGCCGGGCTGAGGCGCGGGGCCGTGGCCCGGCCCGTAAACTTGGGGCTGAAGCTGGCGGGCCCCGCCTTGCTGCGGTCAATAAAATACTGATTAGCAGCTTTATCAAAACCCACTACCAGTTCCTCGCCCACCGCGTTGCCCAGCACTAGCTCGAAGCTGCCAAGCTGCTGGGTGCGCAGGGTCAGCTGGTGCTTGTCGGTGGTGCTGCGGAGGCGGGCGGTGAGGTCTAGCGGGGCCTGCACGGTTACGTTCTTCAGCGTGGTGGCTTTGGCCGCCAGGCGGTTAAGCTCGGCGGCGGGCTGCGAGGTGAGGTAAATTTCGCTACCCTCCTGGCGCAGGCCCAGCTCGCGCGGGATGGTCATGGCACTGCGCCAGGGCGCGGTAGGCACCTGGTTGGCGTATTCCCAGTTGGTCATCCAGCCCAGAAAGAGGCGCCGGCTGCCGGTGTTGGCCCACGTCACGCCGGCGTACTCGTCGGGGCCGTAGTCAGCCCACTTCGTCTTGTCGTTCAAGGGCTTGAAGGTGTGGCCGTCAAAGCCGCCCACAAAATACTGCGTGGCCGAGCCGCCATTGGGGCCGCCGGGGTTCAGATTTACCAGCAGCACCCAGTGCGTTTTGCCGTTCAGGGTGAGCGGAAACAGGTCGGGGCATTCCCACACGCCGCCGTGGGCGCCCAGCTGCTGGCCAAACTCGCTTTCCTTGGTCCAGTCCTTGAGGTTGGGGGAGGAATAGAACGTGATGCGGTCGAGCGTGGCCAGGGTCATTACCCAGCGCTGCGTAGCCTCGTGCCAGCTCACCTTGGGGTCGCGAAAATCCTTGATGCCGGGGTTTTTCAGCACGGGGTTTTGCGCGTACTTCGTCCAGGTTTTGCCCGCATCGAGGCTGTACGCCAGGCTTTGATTTTGAAACGTATTGGTGCCCGCCTTTTCGCCCTTGGGGTCGTGGTGGGTGAAAATGGCCACCAGCGGCACCTGCCCGTTTTTGCCGAAGCCACTGGTGTTTTTGGTGTCAACCACGGCCGAGCCGGAGAAGATGTAGCCCAGGCTATCGGGGGCCAGCGCCACGGGCTGCTCCTGCCAGCTCAGCATATCGGGGCTGGTGGCGTGGCCCCAGTGCATGGGGCCCCAGGTCATGCCCCCCGGGTAATATTGAAAAAACAGGTGGTAGGTGCCCTGGTAGTACACCATGCCGTTGGGGTCGTTCATCCAGTGCGCGGCGGGCGTGAAGTGATACGCCGGCCGATACTGGGGCGTAGGCACGGGGCTAGACTGCGCAACGGCCGCCGTAGCGAGCAGCGAGCAACCGAGCAAGGCAAGAAACTTTTTCATGGTCGGAAACAAGGGTGGGAAAAGAAAAAACGCGGGCTAGGTAGTTTGCAGCGCCAGTAGCTCAGCCACGTCGGCCGCGGTGAGCGCCGGCGTGGCCCCTTGCTGCGTGGCTACCAGCGCCCCCGCCGCGCAGGCAAAGCGCAGCATGGCGGCCGGCTCGGTGCCCGCTAGCCACCCCGTGAGCAGGGCCGCCAGAAACGCGTCGCCACTGCCAATCGTGTCGCACACCTCCACGGATAGGCCGGGGGCCTGGTAGAGCTGGCCGCCGGTCCAGAGCAGGGCCCCGTCGGCGCCGCAGGTCACGCATACGCCTTGCAGCTGGTAGCGCTCGGCTAGCCACTGCATGGCTTCGGCCCGGTCTTGCACCGGCCCGCGGCCAAACCATTCCATCACCTCTGCCAGCTCGTGGTGGTTCATTTTCACGAGGTTGGCCTTGCTGAGCAGATACTTGGTTACTTCCTTGGTGTAGTGCGGGGGGCGCAGGTTCACGTCAAACACGCGCAGGCGGGCGTGGGGTAGCAGGCGGTAGAGCGTTTCGCGGGTATCGACCTGGCGCGCGGCCAGGCTGCCGTACACGAGTACGTCGGCATTTGCCACTAGCTCCGCTAGCTTGTCGTCGTACTGAATATAATCCCAGGCTACCGGCTGTACTATCTTGTATACCACCTCGTTGGCATCGTCCACATTGGCCTTGACGATGCCCGTGAGGTGCGTTTTGCCGCGCTGCACGTGGACGGTGTCGATGCCTTTGGATTCGATAAACGCCAGCAGCTCGCGGCCCAACTCGTCGTCGCCCACCCGGCTGATGAGCTGCACCGGCTGGCCCAGCTGGTGCAGGTGCACCGCCACGTTGAAGGGGGCCCCGCCCGGCTGCTGCCCGGTAGGCAGAATGTCCCACAGGATTTCGCCAAAGCAAATAATGGACTTCTGCATCTGATAGGTAAGAATTTAGTAGTGAAGTAGTAAAGGCACGGCTAGCCCCCTAGTGCAGCACCAGCACCCGGTCGGCTTCCTCCAGCGTTTTGCCCTTGGTTTCGGGCATCAGCTTCCACACGTAGAGCAGTTGGAGCACCATCATGGCGCAGAAAAAGGCGAACGTATTGCCCCCGCCCAGCTTCTCGGTCAGGGCCGGAAAGATGAAGGTGATGACGGCCGCCAGCACCCAGTGCGTGGAGGAGCCCAGCGCCTGCCCCTTGGCCCGCACGGCGCTGGGGAAAATCTCGGAGATGAACACCCAGATAACGGCGCCCTGCGAAAAGGCGAAAAAGGCGATGTAGGCGAACAGCAGCAGCGGCACCAGCATGCCGCTTTGCTTGGTATAAAAGGCCCAGGATACCAGCGCCAGCGTCGCAATCAGGCCGTACGAGCCCACCAGCATCAGCTTGCGGCGCCCAAACTTGTCGATGATGTTGACGGCCACCAAAGTGAAGCAGAAATTGACCAAGCCAATGCCGGCCGACGACAGCAGCGCGGCGGCCTGCCCGATGCCCGTGAGCTCAAAAATGCGCGGGGCGTAGTAGATAATGGCGTTAATACCAGCCAGTTGATTGAACATCGCAAACAGGATGGCCAGCATCACCGGCCGCCGGTACTGCGGCGCCCACAGCGACTCGCCGGGCCCTTGCTCGGCCGCGTTGGCCACCAGGATGGTCGCCACATTTTGCTCGGCCGTGGCCGGGTCGATGCGCTCGAAGATGGCGCGCGCCGCCGCCGTTTGCCCCTGGCGCAGCAGCCAGCGCGGGCTTTCCGGAATGCGGAACAGCAACAGGAAGAAGATGATAGCCGGCACGGCCTGCACGCCCAGCATCCAGCGCCAGGCGTCGGGGCCAATGCCTTTGAGCAGGTAGTTGGACAGGTAGGCTAGCAGAATGCCGAATACGACGTTAAACTGAAACATGCCCACCATGCGCCCCCGCGAGGCGGGTGGCGATACCTCCGAGATGTAGAGCGGGGCCGTGACCGACGAGGCACCCACGCCCAGCCCACCCAGAAAGCGGAAAATCATGAACGGTACCCACGCCGGCGACAGCGCCGCCCCCACCGCCGAAACGAGGTAGAGCACGGCAATCCAGCTGAGGGTGGTGCGGCGGCCCAGCGCATCGGAGGGCAGGCTGCCAAAAACAGCCCCTAGCACGGTGCCAATGAGGGCGATGGACATGGTGAGGCCGTGCTCCCAGGCGCTGAGGTGCCACACCTGCTGAATGGCCTTTTCGGCCCCCGAAATAACGGCCGTGTCGAAGCCGAACAGCAGGCCGCCCAGCGCCACTACTATCGACCAGAAGAAGACATTTCTTTTCACGAGAATACGTTAGAATGTTGAATAGATGCGCTTTACCTTACCTAATCCGCTAGGCCCCGGCATCGCGGCGCGGGCCCTGGCTGGTCCCACCCGCCCGGGCCGGTTCGCAGCGCCGGGGCCTAGCGGCCAGGCCCTTACCAACCTTTATTTTGCTTGTAGAGCCCCTTGCTCAGGTTGATTTGGTTGAGCGGAATCGGCATGTATTCGTCGCGGCCCGCTGTGAACTTGGCCGTGGACAGGTACTGGCGCAGGTTCTTCTCCTTATCGAAGTAGGCATTCATGTAAGGAGCGCTGATGCCCCAGCGCACCAGGTCGAAGAAGCGGCAGCCTTCCATGGCAAACTCCATCCGGCGCTCGAAGCGCAGCGCTTCGCGGGCGTAGGACTGCGAGAAACCGGCCGTCGGGTAGAGGCCAATCTTGTAGTTGGAGGTCGCCGCGCCGCTGGCTTGCTTGAGCAGGCCGGTGCTGTTCATGGCCCGCTGCCGAATCTGGTTGATGAGCGGCAGGGCGTCGGCTGGGCGGTTCAGCTCAATCAGCGCCTCGGCCTTCCACAGCAGCACGTCGGCGTAGCGAATGATGGCCCAGTTCTTCGACGAGCTCATAAACGGCGGTGTTTTCTGGAAGCTCGGGTCGGTGGGCAGCACGCTCTCCTTCATCGAGAGGTTGAAGCCGTACACCTGCGGCACGCGCACCCACGAGTTGTCAAACACGAAAGTGGGGCTGTACTTAAACGGGTGGCCCACAACGGCCACGGTGTGGTCAACGCGCGGGTCAACGGTGGTAGCCAGGAAATCACCCGCCGTCACGAGGTCGCCCGACGTGTTGAAGTCCGTGAAGCGCGGCAGGCCGTTGGCGTCGGTCTTGAAGGCGTTAATCAGGTTCTGGCTGGGCTGGTGAAACGAGCAGCAGCCGTAGTCGGGGTTCATGGGGTAGTTTAGCTCGTTACCCCGGTCGGTGCGGCCCTTGGGCGTGCCGTCGTTGCGCGAGAACTGAATGGCAAATACCGACTCCACCCCGTTGTCGCCGGCCGTGAGGAAGTTGGTGGCAAAGTCGCTGTGCAGGCCATACTTACCCGAGGCAATTACCTGGTCGCACAGCGAGTTTACTTCCGCCAGCTTGCCGGCATCGATGCCCGTTACCGCGTTGTTATCATCCTGGGTGTAGGCCTGGTATAATAGCGTTTTGGCCAAGTAAGCCTGCGCGGCCGACTTATTGGCGCGCCCGATTTCGGGCTGGGTAGCCGGCAGCGCAGCCACGGCGGCGCGGAAGTCGTCGGCAATCTTGCTCCAGAGCGCATCGTTGCTCAGGGCCACGTTCGATACGGTCGGGTACTGGTCGGTAGGCAGGTTTTCGTCGATGTAGGGCACGTACTTGAACATCTCCTTCAGCAGGAAATAGAAGTGCCCGCGCAGAAAGCGCATCTCGCCCTGGCGCACGGCCTTGTTGGGCATCGCGCTGGCATCCACGGCGTTGAGGCGGCGTAGGGCATCGTTGCAACGCGAAATGCTCAGGTACATGCGGTACCAGAACTCGTCAGTGTTGCTGATATCGACGCGGTTGAAGGTGAAGGTTTCGTAGAAGTGAAACGCGTCCACGTCGGCCGTGCCGCCCCCGCCCTTGTAGGCATCGCCGCCGCGCACGTTGCCGTAGGGCCACATTGAGGTGTAGGGCACGTAGTAGATATCATTACCAAGCTGTGAATAGGCAGCAATAACTTGCTTATCAGCGTTTTCGGGCGTGTTCAGCTGTGCATCGCCCAGCGCGCCGGTGGGGTCTACGTTGAGAAATTCTTTGTCGTGGCAGGCCACCGACAGCGTACTCAGCGACAGGGCTAGCAGGGAAGTTTTGATAAATTTCATGGGAATTCTGGGCTAGCAAACCGTTAGAAAGAGACGTTGAGGCCGGTGGTGAACACGTGCGGAATCGGGTACTGGTAGTTGGTTACTTCGGGGTCGGGGCCGGAGAATTGCTTGCTCTTGAGCGTGAAGAAGTTCTGGCCCTGCACGTAGACGCGTACGCCTTGCAGCCGAATCTTGCTCACCAGCGCGGTGGGCAGGTTGTAGCCCAGCTGGAAGTTGCGCAGCTTCAGGTAAGAGGCGTTCTCCACGAAGTAGGTCGAGGAGCGCCCTTCGTTGTTGGAGTTGACGAGCGTGGGCGCCGGAATGCCCGAGCCGGTGTTGGTCGGCGACCAGGCGTCGAGCAGGCGGGTGCCCCAGTTTTCGCCCGAGGCGAGCGAAGAGAAATCGGTGCGGAATTTCGAGTTGTTGAAGGCATAGATGCCCTGCACGCCTTGCAAGAAAATCTGCACGTCGAAGCCCTTCCACGAGGCCCCCAGGTTGAGGCCGTAGTTGAAATCCGGGATGGCTTCCGAAATCCAGGTTTGGTCGAAGTTGTCAATTTTGCCGTCGTTGTTCAGGTCTTTGTAGCGGATGCGGCCGGGGGCGGCGCCCACCTGGGTGGCCGCGCCGCTCACTTCACCAGCAGTTTGAAACAGGCCGTCGGCCACGTAACCGTACACCGCGTTTACGGAGTGGCCCAGGCGCGTCACGTCCTGGCCATTGCCGCCGTAGGCATTAATCACCTCGTCGGGTAGGTAGGTGAGCTTGTTACGGTAGGTGGCGAGGTTGCCGGTGATGTTGAAGGCCAGCCCGTTGGCTAGCGTATTCTGGTAGCTCAGCAGAAACTCCCAGCCCGAGTTGCGAATGGAAGCGCCGTTGACAAACTTATCGCCGCCCTCGCCCACCACGCCGATGTAAGGCAGGTTCACCAGAATATCGGTGCTGTTCTTGATGAAGTAGTCGACCGAGCCGGTAAGCTTGTTTTGCAGGAAGCCAAAGTCCGCCCCAATGTTGGTCTGGGTGGTGGTTTCCCACTTCAGGTTGGGGTTGGCCTGCTGCACGCGGCGGTAGCCGGAAGGCAGGTTGGTATCGTTGCCGTAGATGTCGTAGGCCGTGCCAATGTCGTAGGCAAAATTGGGGTCCAGCGTACCCAGCGACGATTGGTAAATGGCCCGCGAGGCGAAGTTGGCGATGTCCTGGTTGCCGGTCTGGCCCCAGCCGGCGCGCAGCTTCAAGTCGGAGATGAAGGCCACGTTGTCCTTCAAGAAGCTTTCCTCGCTCAGGCGCCAGCCACCCGATACGGCCGGGAAGATACCGAACTGATTATCAGCCCCGAAGCGCGACGAGCCATCGCGCCGGATAGTGCCCGAGAGCAGGTACCGGTCGTTGAACGCGTAGTTGACCTTGGCAAAATACGAGGCTAGCCGGTAGGAAGTGGCCGAGCCGCCGTTGTCCTTGTTGGCCGAGCCGGCATCGAGCACGATGTAGTTGGGGTCCTGGCTGGCGAAGTTGGTGCGCGACGCGTAGAAGCTCTCGTTGACGTAGCTCAGGCGCTCGGAGCCCAGCAGAAAGCTCATCACGTGCTTACCATCGCCCAGGGCCAGGTCGTAATTCAACGTGTTCTGCCACACCCAGTTACCAAAGGTGCTTTCGTTGTTGGTTACCCGGTTGTTGGCGTTCGAGAGGTAGCCCGCCTGGAAGGTCTTGTACAGCTCGTTGTACTTATACAGCGAGTAGTCGATGCCGAAGCTGGTGCGCAGGTGCAGGCCCTTGAGTATTTCTGCATCGGCGTAGGCATTGCCGAAGGCGCGGTAGAGGTCGGCGCGGTTTTGCTGGTTGTCGGTGAGCAGGCGCACGGGGTTGTCGCGGTCGCCAATGCCGTTGACCGGGCCGCCCCAGCCCACGCCGTCCACGGTGTGCACCGGCACGATGTTGAGGAGCTGGCTGCTGCGGTCGCGCACGTTGTTGAGGTCAAACTGGGCGTATTGCAGCTTGCTCACCGCTAGGTTTTGTCCAATTTTCAGGCGGTTGCCAAACATACCGTAGTCGGAGTTGAGGCGCCCCGTCCAGCGCTCGGAGCCGCTGTACTTGAGCGTGCCCGTGTTCTTGTAGTAGTTCAGCGAAAACAAGACCCCGCCGTGCTCGCCGCCGTTGCTCACGTTCACGTTGTACTGCTGCACAATGGCCGTCTGCTGCGTTTCCTTAAACCAGTCGGTATCAGCAGTGCGCTGCGTTTTGGCGGCGTCCAGAAACTCCGGCACTACCACCTTATCAAGCACCGGCTGACCCGTAGGGCCCTGGTGCGACTGAAAGCTGTAGAACGGAATATTCGGCGTGGTCCCGTCGTTGATGGAGGCCTGCCAATAGATGCGGCCGTAGTCCTGCGTGTTGAGCATTTGCAGGTGCGGTCCCGGCGTTTGGGCCGATACGAAGCTCGTGATATCCACCCGCGTCACGCCCTTTTTGGCCTTCTTGGTAGTGATGATAATCACCCCATTGCCGGCCCGCGAGCCGTAGATGCTGGCCGCCGAGGCGTCCTTCAGCACCTGGATGCTCTCGATGTCATTCTGGTTGATTTGGTTGATGCCCTCCTTGGTCGGGATGCCGTCGATGACGTACAGCGGGTCG
>Ga0268353_100065_pt1 | contig 17228 bp, 14 predicted proteins | sample G5R2_NF_18SEP201_FD_190168 | JGI IMG/M metagenome (GOLD analysis project Ga0268353, IMG submission 190168) | Phyllosphere microbial comminities from switchgrass, GLBRC, Michigan, United States - G5R2_NF_18SEP2017_LD1 | ecosystem: Host-associated > Plants > Phyllosphere > Phylloplane/Leaf | place... | reverse complement strand
CGCGATACTAAGATGTACACCACCACCATTGCCGCGAAAGGCCAGCCCAGCAGCAGTGAGGCCAGCAAGGCCAGCGTTTCGAACAGCCACACGAGGTGTAGCAGTTCGGGCGTGACGGGCGGCGGGGCCTCTAGGCCGCCAATGCTGCCCTCGTCGCGGTCGTAGTAGGAGTTGTAGCCATTGGAAGCCGGGTACACCAGCAGGTGGAGAATGGCGAACACCGCCGCCGCCCGGCCCCAGCCGAACGGCTCGCGCAGCGCACTCAGCCCAAACCAGAAAATGGGCATTAAAAATAGCGAAAACGGCAGGCGCAGCAGCGCGAAAGCTCGGCGGTAGGCGGGCGGCAGCATGGGCGAAGGTAGGCAGGCTAGCCAGCGACGGCGGCGGGCCAGCCGATGAGGTAGGTCACGCGTGGTCCCCACCAGTGGCGCAACTGCCCGGCCTGCCAGTGGTAGCGTCCGGCTGGGTCGGCGCGATGGGCCAGGGCCAGCAGCGCCTCGGGCGGGTACATGCGCAGAATAGATACTGAGCCGTCCCACATGGTAGCCAGTGGGATGATGGGTAACAGGTAAGTGAAAACCAGGCGGCTAAGCCGGAAGGGCCGGAAGAAAGGCGTGAGCAGCAACTGCGCTACGGGTAGCACCGTGAGCGCCAGCCCAATTTCCAGCCAGCTCTTAGCCGCGCCCTCAAACACGCCGATGCCCACGCCGCCAGCTACGGCATCGCGCAGCAGCGTTTCAGCCTGAGGCGGCGCAAAGTGGTGAAAGGCCGAAAAAATTACCCGAAACCCCGGCAGGTCGGCCGGCACGGCCAGCGCATCGACGGGCGCGGCGTGGCCCCGAATGGCGCCGGCCGTGCGCCGTGCTACGTCGGCCCAGGCGGTAGGCTGGGGGTAGAGGTCGGTGAGGGTAAGGGTGACGCCAGGCACTTGCTGGGCGCGCAGGGCGGCGAGCACGGTTTCGGTACCGCCGCCCGCCCCGGCACCTAGCTCCAGCAGGTGCGTGGCTTGGGTGCGGCGCAGGCCTTCGGCCAGCAGCGGGGCTACGGGCCGATAGGTGCCCAGCCACGAAATCATGAAGCGCAGGTAGTCCATCATCCCGGCCCGGATAATGGCTGGAAACCACGGCAGGTCCTCAAACTCGAATAAATGTAGACGCAGCTTCACGAAAGGCCCTTACGGACGGCGGGCCGGGGAGGATGGGGCCAGCCGTAGAAACTGCTGCTAAAAACCCGTTTGTCACGCACCAAAACGTCTGTCCTGCTGCTGCAGGCAGCATCTTATCGCGCCAGAACAAGTCGTGGCAGCTTTATAAGATGCTTCCTGCGTCAGCAAGACAGACGTTTATAGGCGAAGAAGTACTACTTACCACCGATGCCGAACACCTTTTTCAGCAGGGAGGTGGTGCGAGCTACCGGGTTTTCGCGGATATCGGCTTCCTCCTGCGCAATGAGGGTAAACAGGCCATCGATGGCCTTGCTGGTGGCATACTGGTTGAGGTCAGTTTGCACGGGTGTAACGAGCGGGAGTCGGTTGTAGGTGGTGCTCAGGCTGGTATAGTATTTCGTGGCGTCCACTTTGTCCAAGCTTTGCTGCATGATGGGCATGAAGGCCGTGGTGAGCTGCGAGGTAGTAGTGCGCTTGAGGTACTGGGTAGCCGCGTCTTTCTGGCCGGTGAGAATATTCCACACGTCGCTGAAGGTCAGCTGCTTGATGGCGTTGATAAAAATTGGCTTGGCGCTTTTAGCTGCGTCTTCGGCGCCTCGGTTTAGCGACAGCTCGAATTTATCGACCTGGCTGCCCAGGCCGATTTTGCGGAGCGTGGTGGCCATTTTCTGGGCATCGGGCGGGAAGGGGATGCGGATGAGGCTGTTCAGGTTGAAGCCATCGGTTTTGGAAGCCTGGTCCGAGCCCTTCGAAATGCCTTGGATAAGCGCCTCCTTGAGGCCGTTGGCCGCCTCCGTATTGGTAAGGCCGGCCACGCTGGTGGTCGTGGTGGTCGTAGTCGTCGTTTTTTTGGTGGGCAGCTTAAAGCCGCCGATGCTGCTGGGCAGGCTGAACTGGGCGTGCGCGGTAAGCGACAGGCTAGCCAGTACGGGCAGGGCAAGGAGCAAACGTTTTTTCATGACGGAAGGAAACGGGGAAAACTAGCCGGCAAACCACCGGATTTGGCAGCCTGTGCCATTGCTTTAAGGTTGGGCACGGGCTATCAGTTTCCAAAACACGTACCAAATTCAACGGCCACCGCATTTTTTCTGCCAACGCCCGAAGTTTGCCGATGAGGCCCCGCCGGCCGTGAAAGTCAGCGAAGCCAACGGCAATAAGGTTGGTGGTAGGTTTAAGGAAAAAGTATAGGCACTACTATGGCTGGTCATCCAATGCGGGCTGTGTGGGGTTTCGCAGCCAGCGCCGGTAAAGCCAACCGGCCGCCACTAACCCGGCTACGTAGTAAGCCGCACCAATTTCCAGGATGGTGCCAGTTTTGCGAAAGAACGTGTCGTGCTGAAGCAGAGCACACACTAGAGACGTAGTGAGCCCCGCTGAAATACTTTGTACCGCCAACAAGCGCAGCCAGCGCATACTTATACTAGCCTCGCCCACGGCCCACCCCATAAAAAGCAGCAGGAAAAGCAAAGCTGGTAGCGAGACGAGCCCCGCAACGGCCCCCACGTATAGATGAAAGGCATTCGGCCCAAATTGGCCCGAGCCAGAAGCCAGCGTAAAAGCAATAAAAAGCGTGCCTAGGCCAATACTAACTAGCCAAAAGCGTACCGCTCGCCAGTAAGTAGGAGCTTCTAGGGACTCAGAGGAGTACATAACGGGTAGGGAAGAAGGAATGGAATCCACGAAAAAGAAAGCCGCGGCCACAAACATAAGCGGTTTGCGTAGTAGCTTTGCATCACAAAGTACTTCAATCACCCGCATGAAGCCCGCCGCCCAAGACCCCCTGGCCCAGCTCACCGAAATCCGCGCCATTATGGAGCGTAGTTCGCGCTTTATTTCCCTGAGCGGCTTGAGCGGGGTAGGGGCCGGCGTGGTGGCGCTGGCGGGCACCGTAGTGGCGCACTACTACCTGCTGCAAGAGTATGGCAGCCAAGAATATGGCGCGCAGGGCTACGAGCGCTTGTTTCAGACCTCCATGGCTGAGCGGCTGGAGGCGCTGCCGTTTTTGGCGGCGCTGGCTGTGGCCATGATAGTGCTGGCGCTGCTGGCGGCGGCGTTTTTTACGCTGCGCCGTACTCGGCGCGACGGCCTGCGCTCGCTCTGGACGGCCCCGGCGCGGCGGCTGGCCGTAGCACTGCTGGTGCCGCTGGTGGCGGGTGGGCTGTTTTGCCTGAAGCTCTTTCTCAGCGGTGCGCCCGAACTGGTGGTGCCGGGCATGCTGGTTTTTTATGGCTTGGCCCTGCTCAACGGTAGTAAGTATACGCTCGATGAGATTAAATACCTGGGGCTGACGCAAATAGCTCTGGGGCTGGTAGCGCTGCTGGTGCCCGCCTACGGCCTGCTACTATTTGGCGCCGGCTTCGGCCTGGGTCATATCGGCTACGGCCTGCTGATGTATAACCGCTACGAACGCGCAACCAGCGCGAACTTTACGGCCTCGTGAAGTACGCTATCCACACCCTCAACAAAGCCTTCGACCACCGCGTGCGCCTCGGCGTGATGGCCGTGCTCCTCGCCAACGACTCGGTGAGCTTCAACGACTTAAAGGAAAGCCTCGACCTCACCGACGGTAACCTGGCTAGCCACGTAGCAGCCCTGGAAAAGGCAGGCTACGTACTGGTTAACAAGCAGTTCGTCGGTAAAAAGCCTAATACCACCTACACTGCCAGTGCCGAGGGTAAAGTGGCCTTCCAAGAGCATCTGGCGGCCCTCGAAAAACTGTTGCGCCCTTAAATAAAAGGGCCCGGCCGGGCGCTGCCTGGCCACCACCTGCCTAGCCGAGCGGCTTTTTTTTGCTTCACATACTTTGTAAAACAAAGTTCTTTCAAAAATGAATAGTATTGCCTTCTGGTCCGCTGGTGCTAAAAAAATCAGCCCATCGGCCCGCATTGTTTCAACTCGGCTGGCTAGCCTGCTGGCAGTATCAGCTGTGCTGAGCGACTACTTGTTCTGGGAAGAACAGGCGGGGGTGAACGTGCTGGTTTACTTGCTGTTTCTGGTGGGAGTGCACTTGGCGCTGCTGCCGCGCTACGCCCCGGTGCGGCGCAGGGCGGGCTTTTGGGTGGCCATAGGTGGCTGCTTGCTCAGTGGTGCGCTGGTAGCCTGGTACGGCTCGAATGCGGCCGAACTGGCCGCGCTGGCCTCGGCGCTGCTGCTGGCGGGGCTGGTAAACCAACCGCAACTGCGGCTGGCCGGCTCGGTAGTGCTCACGGCCCTGGTGGGTGTGCAGCGGGCTGTGGTAGTGATAGTGAGTGGCCTGCACGTGCCCGATGGGCTGGAAGACCGGCTGCGGCGCAGCTGGTACTACGGGCGGCTGCTGGGACTGCCGCTGCTGGCGCTGGTGGTATTTCAGGCTCTGTTTGCCATTGCCAACCCTCAGTACGCCGCGTTGAGCGTAGCGGTGTGGAATGCCGTGAACGGCTGGCTGGCCCACTTGCTGGCCGCTATTTCGGTGCCGCACCTACTATTTCTGCTGCTATGCGGGGTGGTGTCGATAGGCGCACTGGTAACCGTGCCGGTGCATTATTTCCTGGATTATGAGTCGCGTTTCGGCGAGTTTGTGCTGCGGCAGCGCGACCGGGTGGCCTCCTTCGGCGTGCGCCACCCCAATTTTGACTATTCCAAGCACTGGGCGCTCGACTTACGCAAGGAGTGGCTGGCGGCAGTCATCAGCTTCGGCTTGCTCAATGCGCTGCTGCTGGTAGTAAATGCCGTGGACATTCACTGGCTGTGGTTTGGCTTTAAGGCTGCGCCGGGCTTCGACCTCACGCAATTTGTACACGAAGGTACTTACGTGCTGATTTTCAGTATTATGCTGGCGGCGGGCATTATGCTGTGGTTCTTTCGGCGCAACCTCAACTTCTATAAGCCGGGCCTGCCGCTGCTGCGCTGGGGCGCTACGCTGTGGGTGGCGCAAAATGCGGTGCTGGCCGTGTCGGTGGGGCTGCGCAACTACTACTACATCGAGGCTACTGAGTTGGCTTATAAGCGCATTGGCGTGTATGGGTTCTTACTGCTCACGTTGTTTGGCCTGGGTACGGTGCTGCTCAAAATCTGGCAGCGGCGCTCGGCCTTCAGCCTAGTGCGGCTCAACTCGTGGGCGGCCTATGCGGTGCTACTGTTGCTGGCGGCCGGCAACTGGGAAATCTGGATTGCCGGGTACAACCTCCAGCCCCGCTTCACACGCCTCAACATTGGCTTTCTACTCACCATGCCGCCGCGCGTATTGCCGGTACTGGCCGAGCGTGAAGAGTTGATTGACAAGGCTAAAGAACTAGTGGAAGAGGGCGACGACGGCTACTTCCATACGATAACCCCCGAGGCCGCGCACCAAAAGCTGCACGCCCGGCTAGCCACTTTCCGGGCCGAGTACCCGCAGCGCGACTGGCAAAGCCGCACGGGTGCGGCGTGGCGCGCTTACGAGGCGGTAAAGTGACGCGTTGAAACGTAAATCTACTTGACTAGCACCATCAATTCAACTGGTAAATTCCATGACTTTCAGCGATTTTAAAACTTACTTTGAGGCCAATCAGGGCCACTACGCCGACCTCGCCTGGGACGACCCCCATCAGCTCACGCCCAGTGAACTACGGGCCGTACGCTCGTCGCTCCAGACCTTTCAGCGCGGCGAAAGCTCGGAGGGCCACTACCTCTACAGCCGTGCCAAGCAGCTCGGTGACCCTGAGTACACCGCCGCTATGCGCCTGTTTATCAAAGAAGAGCAAACCCACGCGGCAGTGCTCGGGCGCTTTCTCGACCAGCAGGGCATCCCGCGCCTGCGCGGCCACTGGCTCGACGACGTATTCCGGGGCTTGCGCCGGGTTCTGAACCTAGAGCACACGATACGGGTGCTGCTTGTGGCCGAGGTGGTGGCCGCCGTGTACTACCGGGCGCTGTTCAGCGCCACGTACTCGGGGCTGTTGCAGCAGCTATGCCGCCGCATCATGTTGGATGAGGAAATGCACCTTAATTTTCAGTGCTTTACGCTGCGGCAGTTGGCCGCGGGGCGCGGCGGGATGGGGGCGTGGCTGCGCCGCCAGGCCTACCGCGGGCTCATGGCCGGGGCCGCGCTGGCCGCCTACACCACCAGCCGCTCGGCCATGAAGGCCGGGGGCTACGGGCTGTTCAGCTTCCTCACGGCTATCGCCGCCGAGTACGCCCGCACCGAGCGCATGCAGCGCGCCGACGGCCTCATTGCCGTGCGTGGCGGGCAGCCGGCCGCGCCGGTGCAGCCAGTGGGGCCGGTGGGCGCTTGGCAGTGGCCCAGCCAGCAGCTACGCGCCGCCCAATAGGCAGTAAAGTAGAAGTGGGTGGTGAAAACCGAGGTTGGAATTTTTTACTAAATGCGGTTTCGGAATCGTGGTCTGGTAGCGCGGGTGTTTAATCCGCGCGTATCCAAACCACCTAACTCGCGGACTTAAAGCCCGCGCTACTTGGTGGGCAGTACAGGAGGCTGAAACTGCGTTAGGTTATTGCGCAACCAGAAGCACTACGCTAGGCGGTAGCCAGCGGGCAATTTGGGACTACGGCGCCAGCCCGTAACTTGCCAGCAGTTCACCCGCCGCGCCATGCCCCACCACGCTAGCTCCATGCTGCCGCAGCCCAAGCAGCTCTCGCCCTTCGGCCGGGGGCTGGCCGCCGCGCAGCTGGCCAAAGAGACATTGACCATTGTGCTGCTAGGCGTGCCGCTGCTGCTAGAGCAGCCTTTGCTAGCCGTGGCGGCCTTGCCCGGGCTGGTATTATACCTGTTTCGGTGGGTGATGGTGGGGGGGCGCATGCCCCGCCGGGCGGCTACACGCCTCTGGGTATTTACGTTGCTGGATGAGCTGTGGGGCCTGGTACTTTACTTGCATGCCTATGATGCGCCCACTGCCCGGCAACTGCGCTACCTTAAATGGAGCGTTGGGCTAGGCCTGGTTTTTACGCTAACCGCGCTGGCCGAAATCGCTTATCAGCGCTACGGCGAGCGCCGCAACTTGCGCCGGGCACTGATGCGGCCGGCGTAGCGTTGGCCTTGGCTGGTATCTTTGCCGCTTCCTGCTCCTGACTTGCCGTTCATGGCCGACGAAAAATTGCCGCCTGCTGCTCCCAATTCCCAACCCCGCCGCGTGCCCGCTGCGGCCGGCAAACGGCCGGGCCGCGGTACCCGCCGCCTGGTGCGCGTCGCCTGGACGGTATTCCTGGTGGGCATCGGGTTTTTCCTGGCTTACCCGCTGCTGGTGCGCAGCAATTTCCTGTTCTTATTTGGCAAGTCACCAAGTCTAGAGGAGTTAGAGAATCCCAAGGTGGAACAGGCATCCGAAGTTTTTACTTCCGATGGCGTGCTAATCGGCCGCTACTTCCGCGAAAACCGCTCGCCGGTGCCACTTAATCAGATGTCGCCGTGGCTGACTAAGGCGCTCATTGCCACGGAGGACGCGCGCTTCAGGGAGCATTCGGGTATTGATGCGCCCTCGCTGGTCTCGACCATTTACTACGGTCTGCGGGGCGATAAGCGCGGTGGCTCGACCATCAGCCAGCAGCTTGCTAAAAATTTGTACAAAACCCGGCGCAGTGAAAACTGGGGCGGCCTCAGTCACATTCCCGGCGTGGGCACGGTAGTAGCCAAAACTAAGGAGTGGCTCACGGCCGTGGAACTGGAGCGGCGCTATACCAAGGACGAAATTCTGCGGATGTACCTCAATACCGTAGAGTACGGCTCCAATGCATTCGGCATCAAGGTAGCGGCCAAAACGTTTTTCGGTACCACGCCCGACAGCCTGACGGCCGTGCAGGCGGCTACGCTCATCGGTGTGCTCAACAACCCCACGGCCTTCAACCCGAAGTTTCACCCGGCCGCCTCGCGCCGCCGCCGCAACGTGGTGCTCCAGCGCTTGGGCCAGGCTGGGGAGCTGAAGCCCGCTGAGGTAGCGGCCTTGCAGGCGTCGCCCATTGTGCTTGACTACCAGATAGAAAAGCACATTGACGGCCCCGATACGTACTTCCGGGGGGCCATTAGCCAGACGGTGAACAAGTGGTGCGAGGCCAATGGCTACGATATGTATCGCGACGGCCTGCGCATCTACACCACCATCGACTCGCGGATGCAGGACCACGCCGAAGACGCCGTGCACAAGCGCATGAAGCAGCTGCAACAGAGCTTCGATAATTTCTGGCGAAACCGCCACCAGGACCCCTGGGTGGACGAGGACGGTAATGAAATTCCGGATTTCATCGCCACCCAGATGAAACGCACCCAGAGCTACAAGAGCCTGGCTGCTCGCTACAAAGGCCAGCCCGCCCGCCTCGACTCGGCCCTGAACGCCAAGCGCCCGATGAAGGTGTTTACTTGGAAGAAGACTGATGGCGATACCACCTTAGTCATGTCGCCGCTCGATTCGCTGGCTTATTACAAGCGGTTTTTGCAGGCCGGCATGATGACGATGGACCCCTACACGGGCTCTATCAAGGCGTGGGTGGGTGGCCTGGACTACCGCTTCTTTCAGTACGACCATGTGAAACAGGGCAAACGTCAGGCCGGCTCCACGTTCAAGCCCTTCGTGTACCTCACGGCTCTCGACAATGGCTACTCGCCCTGCGACCGCATCCGCGACCAGCGCGTGACCATCAACTACGTTGAGAAAGGCCAGCCGATGCAGTGGCAGCCGGACAACGTGACCCGCGAATACACCGGCACCAACATGACGCTGCGCACGGCCATGGCCCGTTCGGTCAACTCCGTCACGGCGCAGCTCACCGAGAAAGTAGGCTGGGACAAAGTCGCCACCTACGCTCACAAAGTGGGCATCACTAGCCCCTTGCTGTCGGTGCCGAGCATCGGCCTGGGCTCGGCTGGCGACGTGAGCGTGTATGAGATGGTGGACGCTTATTCCACGTTTATGAACAACGGGTTCCGCTCCGAGCCGCGCCTCATTACGCGCATTGAGGACCGCAACGGCAACGTTATCAAGCAGTTTGACCCCGTGCAGAAGCGTGCCATCTCGCCCGAGACGGCCTGGCTGATGACCTACATGCTGCGCGGCGGCATGGAGGAGCCCGGTGGCACCTCGCAGGGCCTCTGGGACTTCCAGGACCTGTGGCACAAAGACAACCAGATTGGCGGCAAAACCGGTACCACCTCCAACTACTCCGATGGCTGGTACATGGGCCTCACTAAGGACCTCGTGAGTGGCGTATGGGTGGGCGGCGAAGACCGCAGCATTCACTTCTTCCGCACGCCACAGGGCGAGGGCGGGCGCATGGCGCTGCCGGTTTTTGGGCGCTACATGGAGGCTATTTACAAAGACAAAAGCCTCAACTACGACTACGGCCCCTTCCCCAAGCCGCCATCCAAAATCAACCGTAAGTACGTGTGCTACACCGAGTACGAGCCGCGCCGCCGCCGCGAGGCCATCGACACCCTAGCCGCCGACAACCTGCTCGACCAGTTGAACCGGGGCGGTAAGGATAGCGTGCGCTAGGTTAGGTGATGTTAGTTGGATGTTAAAGATTTAGGCAATCCTAGTTTTCTTGCCAATTCCTTTAAGGTGGCTTGGTAGTATTTGTTAGATTTTGAACGCGCTAATTCGCTAACGAATAAATCTGCCGCTGCTTCCTCATAGCCTGCTCGGAATAAAACTTGAATTTGGACAGATGGAAAATCTGCCCGGTGGCCGGCGAGTAAGCGTGCGTAGATATCATCCTTATTGATTACAGCGGCCAAATAAGGATGGATAAATTGGGTAAACTCACTAGACAACCGGCCGAACAATTGGTCTTTGTCTGTGGAGTCTATAACCTCAACCCATTCATTGGCCGGCTGGCCCGTAAACTCGTTAATCCGCTTCCGCACTACGCAAGCAGGTTCTTGAAACTTCTCCCCAGTTTGCTGTCCGCATAAGCAATAATCGTAGTCTAGCAGGTAAAGGCCAATATTGACGGTGAAGGATAACTCAGTAGCGGAGTTGAATTGCGACTTTTGAAACTGCACAATTTTACCCCAACCACTCGAATCATAATAGCGGAAATTGTTGCCTGACTTTTTATAGCCTAATGCTTTAAATGAAGGCCATAAAAGAGTCCTTACTAAATCGTCGAAGGTGGCACTTGGTGCAGCCATTAGTTAGAATCTCTTGAGGTACCAAAAAAGCGCCCGGCCCGCACGTAAGTGCAGACCGGGCGCTTAGCATAAAACCGAGCTAAAACCTACTGGCGCTCAACCGCCGTGGCGGTGCTGGCCGTGATGGGCGCAGCGGCCGACTTGGCCGAAGTGTAGGCGGGGCAGGTCTGCTTATTGCAGGCACCGAGGCCGAGGGTGGCGGCCCCAACGGCGAGGATAAAGAGCTTCTTCATAAAAAGGTATTGGTTGAGAGAGACGCGGTTAGGTTTCAAAGATAAGGCTTGTCGGCCTTAAGCAATTACGGGTACAGAGAGTTTCTGCAAATAGTACTTTTCTTCCTGCCTAACCTCCAACTCTGCCCGATTATTATTCGGTGTAGCCCAGGATTTTGAGCATGCTGCTGGCCTCCTGCTTGGGGGCAAACACGGTGTCGGTGAGCGAGCCGTCGGCGGCGCGGTCGAGGATGACGTGCTTGGGCGCGGGGATGAGGCAGTGCTTAATGCCGCCGTAGCCGCTCAGGCTTTCCTGGTAGGCGCCGGTGTGGAAGAAGCCCACGTAGATGGGTTCGGTGCTGGCAGGCTGATTGCGCGGGGCTTGCAGCTGGGGCAGGAAAGTCTGGTAAATGTGCTTCTCGGCGTTGTAGTAGTCCTGCGAGTCGCAGGTGAGGCCGCCGAGCTGGATTTTGCGGTAGGGGCGGTTCCAGCCGTTGAGGGCCAGCATGATGAAGCGCTGGTTGAGCGCCCAGGTATCGGGCAGATTGGTGATGAACGAGCCGTCAATCATGTACCACAGCTCCTTGTCGTTCTGAAGCTTTTCGTCCAGGATGGAGTAGATGGTCGCGCCGCTTTCGCCCACCGTAAAGATGCCGAACTCGGTGAAGATATTGGGTTCTGGCACGCCCTCCTCGGCGCAGATGCGCTGGATGGTGCGCAGGATTTCGGCAATCATGTACGGGTAGTCGTACTCCAGCTGAATCGAGGTCTGGATGGGCAGGCCGCCGCCGATGTCGATGGTCTGGAGCGTGGGGCAGATTTTGCGCAGCTCGCAGTACTTGTGGATGAAGCGGCTAAGCTCCGACCAGTAGTAGGACGTGTCCTTGATGCCCGTGCTGATGAAATAATGCAGCATGGTAAGCTCAAAGCGCGGGTCTTCCTTGATTTTTTGCTCGTAGAGCGGCACCGCGTCGGCGTAGCGAATGCCCAGGCGCGAGGTGTAGAACTGGAAGCGCGGCTCTTCGTCGGAGGCTAGCCGCAGGCCCATTTTTACCTTAGTGCCGTCGTTGACGTGCGCGTGGTAGTAGTCGACTTCGTTGGGCGAATCGAGGATGGGCAGGCAGTTGGCGAAGCCGTCGTTGAGCAGCGCCGTGATGTCGCGCTTGTATTCCTCGGGCTTGAAGCCGTTGCAAATGATGTACTTAGTCTTGTCGAACTTGCCCTGCTCGTACATCGAGCGGATGATGCTGATGTCGAACCACGAGGAGGTTTCGAGGTGCACGTCGTTCTTCAGCGCCTCATCGAGCACGAAGCGGAAGTGCGACGACTTCGTGCAGTAGGCGTAGGAGTACGAGCCGGTGTAGCCGGTGCTGGCGATGCCGTCGGCAAACCATTTTTTGGCCCGCTGAATCTGGGAGCTGATTTTAGGCAGGTAGGTGAGGCGCAGCGGGGTGCCGTGCTTCTCGACCAGGGCCATCAGGTCGATGTCGTGAAAGAACAACTCGTTTTCGCGCACCTGGAAATCGGCGTTCGGAAAATCGAAGGTTTGGGTAATGAGGTCCTGATAGGTATCCATCGAAGGCGGAAAAACGGCGATAATTTCCGACCTTTACGGGCCGGCGTACCAAAAGTACCGCCGGGGGCCGGAAACCATCCGGCCGCGCTCGCATCGGCCCCCGATGAAAGGAAGCGACATGGCTACGGCGCACGGGCGCCGCAAGGCAGCGCTCGCTGGCGCCCCCGCACCGGGGCGCCGGCGGTACGATGCAGCCCAGCCATTTCTTCACTTTCTCCCACCCGATGAAACGTATTAAGTTACTGGAAGTCCGCTCCGAACTGGGTGCTGGCACGCGCGGGGCCAGCCTGGGCGTCGATGCCCTGCGCATTGCCTGCCTCAACAAAGGCTCCGACTATTTTCGGCGCTACAACTCGGTAGCCGTGCCCGACCTCAACCATGTATTGTTTGAGAAAAACCCGTTTCCGCACGCCAAGCACATCGACGCCATCTACACCGTGCAGAAGGGCGTGGCCAGCGCCGTGGAGCAGACGCTACGCCTGGGCGAGTTTCCGCTGGTGCTGAGTGGCGACCACAGCAGCGCCAACGCCACCATTGCCGGCATCAAGGCCGCGTATCCGGCCAAGACGCTGGGCGTCATCTGGATAGATGCGCACGCCGACATTCACTCGCCCTACACCACGCCCAGCGGCAACGTGCATGGTATGCCGCTGGCCGCCGCGCTGGGCGAAGACAACCTGCCCTGCCAGCGCAACGTGCCCGATGCCGAAACCGAGTTTTTCTGGCGCCGCCTGCAAAACCTGGCCGAGCCCGGCCCCAAACTGCGCCCCGAGCACCTGGTGTACGTAGCCGTGCGCGACACCGAGGAAGAGGAGGAGGCGCTCATCGAGCGGCTGGGCATCAAGTGGATAAAGCTGCCCGAAATTCAGGCCAAGGGTTCGCGCCGGCTGGCCCGCGAGATTTATCAGCACCTGCGCTTTTGCGATATGGTGTACATCTCGTTCGACGTGGACAGCCTCGATTCGAGCTTTAGCAAGGGCACCGGCACGCCGGTGGAGGAAGGGCTATACCTCTCGGAAGGCGAGAATCTATGCCAGGACCTGCTGGAAAACGAGCGCGTGGTGTGCTTCGAGATGGGCGAAATCAATCCCACGCTCGACAATGAGAATACAATGGCTCAAAATGCCTTCAACATTCTCGAAAAAGCTACCGCCGCCATCGAGCGCCGCTTACGGCTGGAGGAAGTAGTGAGCCGGGGCTAGCCAACTTAAAAAACAGGTCGTCAGGCAGCGCACAGCAGCTTGCTCGCGCCGTTGGACTACCAACCTGAGTGGCGTGAGCGAGTTGCTGTGCGCTGCCTGACGACCTGTTTTTGGGTTAGTAGCTGGCCCGCAATACTACTTATTATACTGGCTGATAAACCCATAGGCCCCAAGTGTGTAAGCAGCGGCCGAAGAAAAATGGTTGCCGCCCTGAATGGGGTGCAACTCTACCTGCGTGGCGCCGCGCTTTTGCATGGCATCGTAGGCATCCTGCGAGTTGAAGAAGGGCACGTAGTCATCGGCCGTGCCGTGGAAGAGAGCCAGCGGGGCAGTGGGTTTCCAGTCGTAGATATCGTTGTCGGCCAGAGAGTTGGTAAGTGCCGCGTCCGAGTCATTCAGTACGGCTTGGCGGAAGCCAGTTGCAAAAAGCTGGCTTTGCTGGCTGGGCACAGCCCCAAACGGATTGGCTTGCAGCTGGGTGGCGTAGGGCTCCTGGTAGTAGAAGGAGTAGGGCCGATTGAGGGCGTATACGCGGTCGTAGGTGCGCAGCACCCACACGTAGGTACTCAGAAAATTGAGCGGCTGGGTGGCGTTGAGGATGTAGCGGGCGAAGGCCGTTTTGTGGTAGGCGCCCGCGCCGGGGGCGCTGGCGGCGACGGGCAAGTCGGTAGCATACTTTTCCTGGAGCAGCTTGTGCAGCGCCATCGTGGCGTAGCCGCCCTCGGAGTAGCCGAGCAGGAAGTTTTTCTGATTAACGCTTATGCGCTGCTGCTTACAAAACTCGCGGGCGGCGCGCAGCATATCGGCCGAGGCTGAGGCCAGCGAGGCGGCGTGCTCGTAGGGGTGGGGCAGCGCCTTGCTGGTGCCGTAGCCCAGGTAGTCGGGCGCCGACACCACGTAGCCCGTGGAAGCCAGAATAGATACGATAGACCACACGTCGCTGCCCGGCGCGTAGTACGAGGGTGCCTGGTTCTCGCTGCTGGGCGAGAGAGTGCCGTGCTGGTAGCTGAGCACCGGTAGTGCTTGGCTGGCCACTGGCACCAGCACCGCGCCCGAAGCGGTAGTTTCCTGGCCTTCGGGCGTGCGGGTGCGGTAAGTGAGGCGGTATACCTTGATAGGATACTGCGCCAGCGCCCCCACCAGCGGCACGCCCGAAGCCCGGTTGGCCAGCGTGGCCGCGCTATACTCGCCGATAAGCGTGCTGCCCGTGAGCACGGTAGCCTCGGCCTCTGGGATGGGCGCGGTAGTGGTGGGGTCGGGCGAATTACTTTTGCAGGCCGGCGCAGCCAGCAGCGCGGCAAAGAGCCAGGTCAGGCGCGACTTGGACAGGAAAAATGAGCGGAATAACGACACGCGAAAAGCCAGTTAAGTAGAGACGGGAAACGAGTCTCAACGCCCGCCGCCGAGGACTCCGTTCCGGCCTTGGGCTTTTTCGCCGGGTACAGGCACTGGGCTATTCATGCGGCAGGTTAGCACTCGCCTACGATAGCCACCTAACGCAAACCGCCCCCGGCCGTTGGGGCCGGGGGCGGTTTGGTGTAAGTCATCGCGCTGTCTATTGCCGGTTGATTGGCAGTACTTTAGTAAAGCTTTCGCCCTGTACTTTTACGAAGTAGGTGCCGGCAGCCAGGGCCTGGAGGGGTAGCGCCGGTTGGCCGGGCTGATAGGTAGCCTGGTGCACAAGGCGGCCCGTGGCCTCAAATACCTGCACGGTATAGTCGCCGGCAGGCAGTGAGCGCAGGTCGAGGGTAGCCTTACCGGTAGTGGGGTTGGGGTAAAGCACCACGCTGGCACTGGCAGTGCGGAAGCGCACGGCCTGGACCGGGCTAAAGCTGGCCTTGCCATCGTAGTCTACCTGCCGCAGCCGGTAGTAGAGGGCGTCGGCGGTGCGGGCGCTGGCCCCGGCGTCGAGGTAACGGTAGGTACTGGGCAGCGTAGTGGTGCCCTTGCCCGCCAGCCTGCCGATAGTGGTGAAAGCAGTGCCGTTGAGTGAGCGCTCTATCTCAAAGCGTGCGTTGTTTACTTCCTGAGCGGTTTCCCAGCTCAGTACAGCATCGGCACCCACCGCCACGGTTGTAAACTTGGTGAGTTGCACTGGCAGCGGATTGGCCACGGCCACAGCTAGCCGGGAGATATTGTTGCTGCCAACCGCATCGGGAATGGCTGCCCCGTTAGGGTATGCATAGTCCGACCACACAGTGTAGCTGCCCGTCGGCATAGCCGAGGCTGCCTGCACCGGCAATGTATTCGTCACCGACTGGCCCACCGGCAACCGGGTTTTATCGAATGTGACGGTGGTAATTCCGCCGCTGGTAGTCTGCTGGGCGCCCGTCGGCAGCGGGCCCGCCACCGTGAAGCCCGCTGGCAGCGTCAGCATGGGCATCACATCCTGGGCTAGCTCCTGGCCGTTGTTGGTGGTGGTCACCGTGAAGGTGGTCGTTTGGCCGGAGTTCATCGTGGCTGGGCCCGCTAGCAGCGTGGCCACTTCGGCGCCCGTCACCAACACGCTGAGGGTGCCGGGGTTGGAGATATCCTGATTTTTATTCTGGACGGTGTAGGGAATCGACGCCGTGCCCGCAAATGAGCCCAGCGGCGTAAACGTCACCACCCCGCTGGCATCCACCGCAAATGTGCCCTGGCCCGGCACCGTGAGCGAGGTTTCGCGCGCTATCGTGCTGGGGTCCAAATCGACGGTGGGCAGGTCAATATCCGCGCCGCTGCTCACGTCGTTGGCCAGCACTGGCACAGCAACGGCGTTGTTGTAAGCGGTTTGGGCGTTATCGTCTACCGCAATAGGAGCCTGCACCACGGCCAGCCCCCTGATTTCGTGAATGCTGTTATTGCCCCCCGTGGAGCCCGAAAAACCCACCCGCAGGTCGGTCGGCGGGTCTGTCACCGTCACGTTGTTGACGGCTGTCGTCACGTTTTGCCCGTTCTGAATGCGCACCGTGATTTTATAGACCGTGCTGCCGTTGGTCGTCACCGGAATCACGTTGATGTAGGCCTTGCGGTAGCCCGCCGCGTTGGGGTCCGTGATGCGGCTGCCCTGGTTGGTCGGCGAGGTGCCCACCGCTAAGTCAAACGGTAGGGTAGTGCTGCCCGCCAGGTAGGCATACCCCGTAGTACGGGTAGCGTCGGCGCTGTTATAAGGGCCGCGCAGCGATACGGCGTTGGGTAGCAAGCCACTGTGGCCGGGGTAGCCACCGCTCTTCGATTCGGAGGCAATGCCGTAGTTGCCATACTCATCGATGCCTATGCCCAGGTAGCCCTTGGTCACGCCTGGTTCTGTGTTGCGGGCCGCGTAGCCCAGCGACCCGCCCGGCGCACCAATCACAAAGCCATTGCCCGGCGTAGTACCATCGGCATCAACCAGAAAAACGGTGAAGCCATCGGCCGGCGAGGCCGAAGTAGTACCGTAGGAAAAGAACTCAAACGAGATGCTAAATCCTTGGGTAGATTTAAATGTTTGGTTGTCAATGGCGTAGCCGGCATGTGTGCCGTCGGCGGTCGTCAGACGCAGGGCCCCGTCGCCCGCCGGGCTGTTAGTGAGCGTGGCCGAGCCGCCCAGTGTAAAGCCGCTGGCATCGGTGCCCTTAAAAGAGGCGGCGCGCGGAAATGCCACGGCCTGGGCCTGCGCCAGCATCGGTAGTCCGGCCAACGCCAGGGCCGCCAGGGCTCGCGTTGCTGACCAGTATGTTACGCCCGGTTTTTTGCCAAAAAGTAGGAGTGTTTGCATGAGGTGAAAGCAAGAGTGAAAAAGGATGGAGCGCGTAAAGAGTCGATGAATAGGATTTTGCCAATGAAAAAAATAAGACTGTTAAGTTTCTGGGTAAAAAACTTGTACTGTCAAAAATTTTATACTATGCAATAAGCTGATTTATAACAAAATAAGCACGGCTTACAATTATCGGCAAAACTACTATGAACCCTTCGGAAAATACACAGAATTTGTTTAATTGTATTTAAATAAGATGAGTTA
>Ga0268353_100064_pt1 | contig 17275 bp, 10 predicted proteins | sample G5R2_NF_18SEP201_FD_190168 | JGI IMG/M metagenome (GOLD analysis project Ga0268353, IMG submission 190168) | Phyllosphere microbial comminities from switchgrass, GLBRC, Michigan, United States - G5R2_NF_18SEP2017_LD1 | ecosystem: Host-associated > Plants > Phyllosphere > Phylloplane/Leaf | place... | reverse complement strand
CGGCGTAGCCGGCCCAAACCGGCCTACCACTTCGGCTAGCATCGCCGCGTCGAGGCGGCGCTGGTAGCCGTCCCACCTGGGCGGCGCCTGACGGGTGTAGTCGAGCAGCAGCGTAAAGCTGGCGTCGGCCCGCGCCATCGCCTCTAATTCCGCTTGGTAGATAACCTCCTCCGGCGTGCGCACGCTGAACAGCAGTATCGCCGGCGTGCGCAGCCCCAGCCGCTGGCGGTGGCGCAGCATGGCCATCAGCGGCACCACGCCCGAGCCACCACCCACGAGCAGCAGCGGCGGCGCGCTAGGCTCGCCGCGCCACACGAAGTAGCCGCCGATGGGGCCGCGCACCTCCAGCTCGTCGCCCACGGCCACGCCCTCGTGGAGGTAGCCCGATACCTCGCCGTCGGCGATGATTTCGACGGTTAGCTCAATCTCACCCGTTTGCTCGGGCGGCGAGGCAATGGAGTAGCTGCGCTCGGCCTGGTAGCCGCCCTCGGCGGTGAGGCGCAAATCGTAGTGCTGGCCGGCGAGGTGGGGCGTCCAGTTAGAGAGTGTGAGCGTGAAGGACTTAACGTGCGGCGTTTCCTGCTCGATGCTTTTGACGGTGGCTAGCTGCCAGGCTACCTTGCTCATAGCCGAATGCTGCCGGCGCTGGTCTGGTCGTCGTCATCGTCGCGGTAGCGCTGCTCCTTCCACGGGTCGCCGTACATGCTGTAGCCGCCGCGCTCCCAGAAGCCAGGCTCGTCCTGGGCCGTGAAGCGCAGGCCCTGCACCCACTTAGCGCTTTTCCAGAAGTAAAGGTGCGGCACCACGAGGCGGGCCGGGCCGCCATGCTCAGCGGCCAGCGGCTGGCCGTCGTAAATCAAGCCTACGAAGGCTTTGCCGTCGCGCAGGTCGGCCAAGGGCAGGTTGGTAGTGTAGCCGCCGTAGCTGAATTCGGTCACGAACTGTGCTTCGGGCTTGAGCTTAACGTGCTCGAGCAATGTGTCCACGCTCACGCCGCGCCAGTGGGTGTCGAATTTACTCCACTTCGTGACGCAGTGAATGTCGGGGTTGAAGTCCTGCATGGGCAGCTTGTTGAACTCCTCCCAACTCCACTTTACAGGCTCTTCCACCAGCCCTTCGAGCCGGAATTCCCAGTTGGCGAGGTTGATGCGGGGCGTGGGGCCGGCCGTGAGCACCGGAAAATCGGTGGTTTCGTACTGGCCGGGCGGCAGCTTGTGGTTGCTCTGGCGCTTGGGCTGGAAACCCTTATTGGTGAAAAATCCCATAGGAAAAGACGTGAAGAAGAAAGTGCTACCAAATAACTTGTGACGAGGTAAAAAGTCAGCCGGCCAGCCCAGGAAGCACGGTTTTTTAGAAACGAATTTCCCACAAAAAGGTAGTCCTGCCCCGTACTACGGGGCAGGACTACCTTTTTGTGGCCATGCTGGCTGGCCCTGGCCAGGCTTGCGGCAGGGTGCGCAAGCTTGGCTGGGCGCAGCTTTACTGCTGAGGTTCGGCCAGGTCCTCGGGCTCGTTGAGGTCGTCTTCTTCCAGTTCCACGGCTATACCTCCGCCGGCCACGGCCAGGCGGGTTTTGAAACGGGCGTACAAGGCGTGTAGGCCCAGCAGGAGCAGGCCCACGAAGATGAAGACGACGGCCCGCGTCACGGTGCCGCTGCGGCTCAGGTCAACTAAGAGTAGTCGCCCGATGGTGGCGGCCATGCCGGCCAGGGCTACGTAGCGCATGTCTTGCCGGCGCAGCAGCAGGCTGGCGCTGAAAACGGCCACTACTTCCAGCATCAGCAGCACGGTAAGCACCGAACGGTCGAAGGACTGAATGAAAAACAAGGCCAGCGCCCCGAAAGCCGGGTACAGCAGGCCCGCCTCCAGCTGCCGCCGCGAGGGCTGGGCCAGCTTATTCCAAAAAGGGGAAAGCCCCACCAGCGGTGCATTGCCAATGCGCAGCGCCAGGCCCGCGTAGCCAAACAGCAGCGCCACGGTGGCGGCTACTACCCAGCGCTCGGTGCCCAGGAGCTGCTCATCGCCCACGTAGCGCAGGCAATAAGCTCCGGTGGCCAGTGCCGCCAGCCAGAAGTACAACCGCCCGTACACGCCCAGCCGCCGCAGGCGCAGTGGTATTTTGGGCAGCACGGCAAGTGTAAGTAGCGCCAGCACTACCCCAACCAGCCCCAGCCAGGCAGCTTGTACGTGGTGCACCAGCGTGCCCGTGCCGAAGAGCAGCGCCGCTTCGGGCAGCCACGGGTGCAGCCCACGCCACGAGGCATATACCGGCGCCGTGGCCGGCGGCCGGGCCAGGGCCAGCACCGCCAGCACGCCCACGTAAGCGGCCGCTGTGAAGTACTCGGCCGGCCAGTGCAGCAGGGTTTCGGCAGTGGTCAGCAGGCGCAGGTGCGCAAGCAGGCTGGCTAGTAGCAGCCCGTAGCTGAGGTGCAGCAGGTAGCGGTCGGGCTGGCCGGCGCGCAGCACGGCTGCGGTATCGGGCAGGGCGCGCCGCCAGGCTTGTGCCGCCGCAAAGGCTGCCCCGGCCAGAGCCAGCAGGCCCAGCATGAGGTGGGCCAGGTGGGCGGGGGTAACGCTGGCCAGCAGCAGTAGCACAAGGTGCGCGCCCAGCAGGTACAGCCACGGCCAGCGCACGAAGCGGGCGCCCGCCGCCCACCACGCGGTGAGCAGGCCGGTTATTGGTACAGCCAGGGTGGGCAGCAGGTAAAGCACTACCTGGCCCGCGCCCAGCCCGGGGCGGCCCGCCAGATGCATGGCAAAAACGGTAGGTAATACGTGCAACCATTGCAGCCCCATATAGCCCAGCGCGGCGAGCAGCCAGCCCAGCCACAGTCCCGGTACCGACCGGCGCTGCCGCAGGAAGAGCAGGCCACTCAGCAGGCCCACCATGGCCCAGCCGGCCCAAGCGTGCTGATACTCCAGCGCACCCGCGCCCAGCATCAGCCAGCCAATGGCCACACCTAGCAAGGGCAGCCGGTAGCCCCCCAGTACCGGTAGGCGGGCGTAGTCGGCAGCGCCGGCCAGCAGCACTTGGCGCCGCAGTTGGTAGCCCAGTGTGAGCAAGGCCGCGCCCAGCAGCAGCCCGGCTTGGGCCAGCGGCGCCAGCGTGCCCGGTGCCGTGAGGCGCATCAGCACCGGTAGCAGCGCTGCCTGCACCAGCAGCAGGTAGGTTTGCAGGTGGAGCAAGCCTTCCTCATCGCGGTGGGCCAGCAGCAGGGCGGCCAGCAGGTTTTCGGCATACAGCACCGCCAGCACGCCGGGCCAAGTCAGGCCCAGCTTGTGCAGCCCAATCACCGCCACTACCATAGCTAGCTGCGCTAGCGCCAATTGCTGGCGGCGTACCCAGCGCGGTGCCCAGCCATTGCGGTGCACCCAATAGGCCAGCCCCAGGGCGGCCAGCGCTAAGGCGGGCAGCAGAGCAAGGGCCCGCGTATCGGCCCACTGAAACAGCACTTGCGCCAGCAGCAGGCCCGCCCCGGCTTGCAGGAAGCCAGCCAGTCCGGCAAAGCCGCTCAGCCAACCGCGCACCGTAGCGGTATAGGAGTTAGCTGGGTCAGCAGTTGGGTTCTTAGCGGCAAACTGCCGGAAGGTGGCTTGTAGAAAGGCTAGGCTGCCCCAGCCAGCCACAGCCAGCAGCAGGGCATCGCGGTAGAGGGCCGGCGGTAGGTTGCTGCCCAGCTTGTCGAGTGCCAGTAGCAGCAAGCCTGCCCCCGTGAGTAGCGCTTCGGCCATAGCCGCTTGGTGCAGCAGGGCATCGCGGCGGGCCAGCAGCAGGGCCACCAGCAGGTTTTCGGCATATAGCAGGATGAGTACGCCGGGCCAGGTGAGGCCGGCCTTGTGCAGCCCTACTATTGCCAGCACGATAAATAGTTGGGCTAATACCAATTGCTGGCGGCGCACCCAGCGCGGGGCCCAGCCACTGCGGTGTACCCAGTAGGCCAGCCCCAGGGCGGCCAGCGCTAAGGCGGGCAGCAGAGCAAGGGCCCGCGTATCGGCCCACTGAAACAGCACTTGCGCCAGCAGCAAGCCTGCCCCGGCTTGCAGGAAGCCAGCCAGTCCGGCAAAGCCGCTCAGCCAGCCCCGCACCGTAGCGGTATAGGCGCTATCCTTTGCCGTAGGTTTGGCGAGGAGCTGCCGGAAGGTGAGCTGTAAAAAGGTTAGGCTGCCCCAGCCGGCCAGGGCCAGCAGCAAGGCATCGCGGTAGAGTAGGGGTGGGGTGTTGATACCCAGCTTGCTACTAATTACTAGCAGCAAGCACGCCCCCGTGAGTAGCGCCTCGGCCATGATGGCCCGGTGCAGCAGCGTATCGCGCCTGGTCAGCAGCAGGGCCGCCAGCAGGTTTTCGGCCAGCAGCAGCGTGAGAATAACCGGCCAGCTGCAATGAATTTCGTGTAGCCCCACTACGGCCAGTACTATGAAAAACTGCGCGATAACTACTTGCTGCTGGCGCACCCAGGCCGGAGCTAGCCCACTGGCGCGCAGCCAGTAAGCCAGCGTCAGGGCGGTAGCCGCCAGCCCCAGCAGGGCTCCGAGCAGCAGCCCTACCGGCACCGGTGCCCAGCTAAAGAGTGCCCGCGCCAGCAAGATGCCGGTGCCCACTTGCAGCAGCCCGGCCAGCCCGGCAAAGCCGTTGAGCAGGTGGCTCAGAGCGGGGGAGAATAAGGTGTGCAAGCTGGCGTCGGCACTGGTCCAGCCTTTGGGTAGCAGCTGCTTGTAAGTGAGCTGCACGAACCCAATGCTGGTCCAGCCGGCCAGGGCCAGCAGCAAGGCATCGCGGTAGAGCTGGGTAGGCGGGCTGCTGTCGAGGTGGGTGGCAGTGAGTAGCAGCAGGCTGGCGCCGGCTGCCAGCGCTCCCAGCATGGCGGCGCGATGGAGCAACCCATCACGCTTAGCGAGTAGCAGCACGGCCACCAGGGTTTCGAGGTAAAGCACCAGCAGCACGCCGGGCCAGCTCAGCCCCAGCTCGTGCAAGCCGAAGATGGCCACGACGATAAACGCCTGGCCCAGCATCACTTGCTGGCGCCGCACCCAGGCGGGGGCACGGTCGGCTAGTCGTACCCAGGCGGCTAGCCCGAGCGCGCTGGCGGCCATGGCCACTAGCGCTCCCAGTAGCAGGCTCACCGGCGCCGGGTGCCAGTCAAACAGCGCGTGGGATACCAGCGCCCCGGTGCCCGCTTGCAGCAGGCCCGCCAGGCCCGCAAATACACCCAGCCAGGAGCGGTGCTCTTCAGGGTTCGAAACCAGTGTTGTGGGTGGCTCGCCCGCCCGGCGGCGGGCCGGCTTCACGCCCGGCAGCAGCGGAAATTTGAAAGCCAGCTGCACAAAGGCTAGTCCGGTCCAGCCGGCCAGGGCCAGCAGCAGGGCTTCGCGGTAAAGGGCTGGCGGCTGGGTGTCGGCCAGGTGGCGGCTGGCCGTAAAGAGCAGACTCGTGCCCGTGAGCAGGGCCTCGGCCAAGGCCACGCGGTAGACCAGTTGGTGTAGGAAGTCCGCCTCATCGCGGCCGGCTAGTAGGAGTACCACCACCAGGTTTTCGGTGAATAGCAAGAGCAGGAGCGCCGACCAGGTGAGGCCAGCTTCGTGCAGCCCGAAGAGGGCCAGTACCACGAAAACCTGCCCCAGCACCAGCTGCTGCCACCGCACCCAGCCGGGCGCCAGGGTGCCCTTGCGCAGCCAGGTAGCCAGCGCCACTGCGCTGCCCGCCAGCGCCAGCAGCGCCCCCATAAGCAGGGCCACCGGCGCCGGCGCTCCGCCAAATAATACGCGAGCCACCAATAGGCCCGCCCCGAGTTGCAGCAGCCCGCCCAGCCCGGCAAACGCGCTTAGCCAGCGGCGATATGCCTCGGCGGCTAGTAGCGCAGGGTGTGAGGCCGACGATGCAAAATCAGCGGCTGGCGGCAAAAAGCGCCCGAAGGCCAGCTGCGCGAAGGCTACGCTGCCCCAGCCGGCCAACGCCAGTAAGAGGGCATCGCGGTAGATGATGGCGTGGGGTGCCCCAAGGTGGTCGGCAGTAGCGAGCAGTAGGGCCAGACCCGTGAGCAGAGCCCCGCCCAGCGCGAAGCGGTGCAGCAGGGTATCGCGCTTAGCCAGCAGAAGTACCGCGCCCAGGTTTTCGGCGAAGAGCAGCGTGAGGATAACCGGCCAGCTCAGGTGCGCCTCGTGCAGGCCCACCACGGCGAGCACGGCGAAAAGCTGCCCCAGCACCAGTTGTTGCCGCCGCACCCAGTCGGGGGCGCGGCCAGCCGCCTGCACCCAGGCCGCCAGCCCCACCGCGCCACCCGCCAAGGCCGTTAGTGCCAGTAGCAGCAGGGCCACCGGTACGCCCGGCCAGGCAAACAGCGCCCGCGCCAGCAGCAGCCCGGCCCCTGCTTGCAGGGCGCCGGCCATCCCCGCGAAGGCGCTCAGTAAGCGGCGGTGCGACTGCACGGCGGCGGCTTTGGGCGTGGCGGGCTGTTCGGCTGTCTCGGTTACAAGGAATTGTTTTTTAAGCGCTTGCCCAATTGTCAGTAGCGGCTGTTTGAAGATGACCTGCATAAAGGCCAGCCCGGCCCAGCCGGCCAGGGCCAGCACCAGCGCATCGCGGTAGAGCGTGGCGGGCAGGGCCTCGTGCGCCCGGCTGCCGGCTACCAGTAGCAGACCCGTGCCCGCCAGCAGCGCGCCGCCCAGGGCTACGCGATACACCAGCGCCTCGCGCTGCCGGGCCATAATGAGACCCACCAGCAGGGTTTCGAGCAGCATGAAGAGCAGAATAACCGGCGGCGTGGCGTGCCAGCCTTGCAGCGAAAGCGCCGTGGCTAGCCCCAGGATGAGCGAGATGATGGTATCAGTCTGAAACAGCCAGCCGATGCCTAGGCGCTTGGCCTGCCGCCCGGCCCAGTACGTAAGCACGGTGCCCACGGCCAGCGGCAGCGTCTTCCAAAGCGAGCCCGTGCTGTAGAAGTACATGTTCACGGCCAGGCTGGTCCAGTTGAGCAAATGCGAGGCAAATAGCAGGGGCTCAAACCGGCGCTCGGCGTACACGCGGCGGTACTGCACCACGGCCGCGGCGCCGCCCACCAGCAGCACCAGCGCCATTGCCGCCAGGCGCGTGCCGGCCGCAATAACGGGCTGTTGCTGATGCCAGTATAGGTGAAACGCGAAGAAGCTGATAATGCTCAATAGCAGCTGATATTTCCACTGCTGGCGGTAGGTAATGGCGATGCTGAAGGCCGTGACGCCAGCTGCTGCGCCCAGCGTGGTGAGTGTGGGCGGCAGTACCGCCAGGGCCACGAGACTCAATACGCCATGTAGGGTAGCGATTTCCTGGCGGCTGGCGCGCCAGGCCAGGTAGAGGTTGGCACTTACGCCGGCTAGCAGCAGGAGGTAGTCGAAGGGCGGCGTGACCCACATCAGGCCCGGAATACTCACCGCGCCCACGCAGGCAAACAGGAAAATGGCCGCCGCGCTGCTCAGCAACCAGGCGTTCAGCTTCGTGGCGAAAGCCTTCTTGCGCAGCGCAAACCGGGTGCCCAGCAGCACGCCCGCAAAGGCGCAAATCAATAGGAAGCGCAACTGGGGCGACACCCGTAGCGCCGCATAAATCCCCAAGAACCCAACGCCCGTCACGAGCACCACGGCACCCAGAATGCCGGTCCAGTTTTCGAGCAGCACCGTGGAGGTGCGCTCCCAGAAGGTAGGTCCGGTGGGCACCGGCTTGGGCCGTAGGGCCGGGCGGGCGGGCGGCAGCGGCGGCCGGGGCGGGGCCATGCGCGGCCGGGGGGCCGGGGCTGGTGGCGTTGGCTCCGGCTGGCTTACCGGGGCTTCAGTCGGCTCGGGCGTAGTTTCTGCCGCGGGCTCGGGGGCTAGTTCGGGCTCGGTAGCGGGGGCGTCTTCGGCGACAGTTGGCGTGGGCTCCGCTTCGCTCGCTTCAGCCAGCGGCTCCGTAGGTGCTAGCTCTTCGGCCACAGCCTCTTCAGCTGTTGTGGCCGCTATTGCTGGTGTTTCCTCTTCACTAGTGGCGGGTTCCGTTAGTGGCGGCTGTTCCTCAGCTAGTGCCGGTACTGTTGCTTCGGATTGTTCCTCAGTTACTTCGAGCGCTTCTTGGGGTTGTTCCTCTGTTGCTTCGAGCACCTCTGCTTGGGGTTGCTCGTCAGCTACTTCGGTTTCTTCTTGGGGTTGCTCCTCGGCTATTTGGGACTTGTCAGCGCTGGCAAGGTCTTCTACTGACACTGGAGTTTCCTCCATCTCAGGCTGTGCGGCGGGTACTTGCTCTGCAAGGGGTGCTTCTTCTACCTCAAGGGGTGCTGTCGGTGCTTGCTCTTCAAGCGCGGCTGATTCCGCTGGGCTTGTTGTTTCGGTCGCGGCCACCGATTCAGGGTTGGCGGCTGAGGCTGGGTGAGCTTCCTCTGCTGGCGTGACATCCTGAACTTCCGGCTCGGGCGTGAGGGCGAGCTGCGGTAGCTCGGCTTCGGCTTCAGGCGTGGGGGCTGGCTGGCTGGCCGGCGTAGCTGGTTCAGCGGGTGGGGTAGAGGCGGCGACCCCCGCTTCCAGTACGGAGCCAGCCCAGTTTCCTAAAAATTCGGCCCACTGGGCGGGCGTTGGCACGACAGCTACGGTAGCGGGCCGGGCCTCGGTGAACTCCCGGCGCAGAAGCGCCAGCTGATTGTGCAGGCCGAGGAGCTCGCCCTCCATCTGGCGGTTTTTGGCCATCTGGGTGCCCAGCGTAGCCTCTAACTCGTTGAGCCGCTGGGGTAAGTCCCAACTTCGCGCAATAAAAATGAGGGCAATAAGGAGCCCTACCACGATAAGAACCATGGGCATTGGGGGTAAAGGGTAAAAAATCGGCCAAAATGGCCAAACAGTCAGCCCGGTACCACCCAGGTTCGGATAGCAAATGTAGACGAAAAGCCGGAATTATGTACGAAACCCGAATTTTATACGAAAAAAAAGCCTCCCCATTCGTAATGGGGAGGCTGACATAGGGCGGAAAACCCGCTACTCATACACGAACCGAACCTCTTGCTTGATTTCCGGGTTCAGGCTCAGAGCCACGGGGCAAGTGTGCGCGGTGCGCTCCATCAAGGCCCGGTCAGCGTCGCTGAGGCTAGCCGGAAGGTGCAGCTCCACAGTGAGTTGGGCAATGCGGCGCGGCGCATCGGTGCTCATAATTTTCTCCATCTTGAACGAGCTGCCCACGAGGTCTACCTGGTGGCGCTCGGCCACGATGGCCATGGTAGTAAGAATGCAGGTGCCTAGGGCGGTGCCCACGAGGTCGGTCGGCGAAAAAGCTTCGCCGCGCCCGTGGTTATCGACCGGGGCATCGGTCTGGATGACAGTACCCGAAGCCGTGTGCGTAGCTTCGGTGCGCAGGTGGCCCTCGTAGCGGGCGGTAGCGGTGGTGTGGGTCGTGCTCATACTACAAAGCTACCCCGGCAGCGTTAGCGAAACGCCGCGTGGTAAAAGCCGCCTCGGCAGGTATTTTTGACTTCTCTATGAATAAGCTATACGCCCTTGCCGCGGGCGGCCTGGCCCTGGGGCTAGCCGCTACCCGGCCCGCGCTGGCCCAGGCGCCCAGCCCCACGCCCGCCCCGGTCGGCCCCACCCTCGAAGTAGCGCCGCAGCCTATGCCGTCCGACGAGCAGTCGTACCGCCGCGAAACGGTGTTTGGCCTCAATTTCAACACTCAGGGAGGCCTCATTGGGGGCATCAATATGCGGGTGGCGCGGGTGCTCGACGAGCGCTGGCTGCGCTTCTGGAGCCTGGAGGGTGTGTCGTTTAAAAACCCGAAGGAGGAGAGCGTTACCAACCCCTACACCGGCGGCAGCTACAAGCGCTTCAAGGCCAACTACGCCTTTGCGTTGCGGCCGTCCATCGGCATTCAGCGCATCCTGTTTCGCAAGGCGGCCGATGCGGGCGTGCAGGTTAATGGTCTGTTGAGCGCTGGCCCTTCGCTGGCTTTGCTGATGCCCTACTACATCAGCTACGACTATACGGCGGCCCGCAACAATGCCTTTGGCCCCAACGATGTGATTGTGGATGAGGCCTATGACCCCATTGCGCACCCCGAGCACGCCAACGAGCTATTCATTTACGACCGGGCCCCGCTCTTCAGCGGCATCAGCCAGCTTAAGGTGGTGCCGGGCATTCACGTGCGCGGTGGCCTCAGCTTCGAGTACGGCCGCTACCGCGATGCGGTGGCCGGCGCCGAGGTCGGCTTCCTGGTTGAGGCCTATACCAAACGCCTGCTCATGCTCAACCCGCCCGCCCCCGCCGACCCCAATAGCCTGAACCGACAGTTCTTTCCGTCGGTTTACCTCACGCTGTACATCGGCCACCGGAGTTAATTTTGAAGGCTAAAGCGGCTGCCCTACGTAGCGCGCCGCTAAACGTTCGCCTTGCTGTCCGGTTTAGGGATGTGCGCTGGCACTTCCCGATTTTGCCTACCTCCTAATCTTACGTGATGGATACCCTGCTGCTTACATTACCCATTATCCAGGCCGAGCCGATTGCGCCCGCCGCGCCGGCCCGCCCCCGCAAGCCCGACTGGCTGCGCGTGAAGCTGCCCATTGGCCCGGACTACGCCGCCGTGCGCAAGCTGGTAGACGAGCACAAGCTGCATACCATCTGCGAATCAGGCAATTGCCCCAACATGGGCGAGTGCTGGGGTGCGGGCACGGCCACGTTCATGATTTTGGGTAACGTCTGCACGCGCTCGTGCTCTTTCTGCGCCGTGGCCACCGGCCGCCCCAGCGAGTTGGACCTCGATGAGCCCCGCCGCGTGGCCGAGGCCATTGCTACCATGAAGGTGAAGCACGCCGTACTCACTTCCGTCAACCGCGACGAATTGAAGGACCGAGGGGCCAGCGTGTGGCGCGATACGGTGGTCTTCACCAAGCAGCTTAGCCCCGAAACCACCATCGAAACGCTCATTCCCGATGTGAAAGCCAACTGGGACGCGCTGGACGTGATGATTTCGGGCGGCCAGGAAGTGATTTCGCACAATATGGAGACGGTGGGCAGCCTCTACCGCCTCGTGCGCCCGCAGGCCAAGTACGACCGCAGCCTGGAGCAAATCCGGCGCACCAAGCTCCAGGGCCACCGTACCAAGTCGGGCATCATGCTGGGCCTAGGCGAGAAGCAGGACGAGGTGCACCAGGCCATGGACGACCTCGTGGCCAACGGCCTCGACATCCTCACCCTGGGCCAGTACCTCCAGCCCACCAAGCGCCACCTCGAAGTAGCCGAGTTCATCCACCCCGACGTATTCGCCGCCTACCGTGAAGAAGGCCTGCGCCGTGGCCTCAAGTACGTAGAGAGCGGCCCGCTGGTGCGCTCCTCGTACCACGCCGAGCGCCACGTCAACGTGCCGATTTAAGCGGCTAGCCCAAGCGCTGAAAAACAGAAAAGCCTCGCCAAAACTGGCGAGGCTTTTTGCTGGCGGTGACGCTAGCCAGGGGCCGCTTAGCGGGTGGCCTGGCGGCGCTGGTCGGTGGGGGGGTAGTTGCCCAGCACGCTGTTCACGATGCGGTAGGTTTCCTCCTCCGAGATGCTGTTGTTGTCGAGCTGGGCCTGGCCCGTGCCGCGCCAAGCAAGCTCCTTGCGCTTGGCGTCCACGATGTCGATGATAACCGTACCGGCCTTATAGTTGTAGGCCCGGCCGCCATAGGGGTAGCCGTAGCCACCGTAGCCATAACCGCCGTACCCGTAGCCAAAGGGGCTGTAAGGATAGCCGCCGGCAATCTGCTGCTTGTTCTCGACGCGCACGCTGTAGGCCACGTACACGTCGGGATTGGCGTTGCTGGCTACCTCGGTAAGGCTTTTGGCAGCGAGGTCTTTAGTCACGGCGTCGCGGATGCGCTGGTCGGTAAAAGACTCGTAGCCGCGGGCGGGGCCGCCTTCGGTATCGTTGGCTTGCTTGGGGTACCAAGCCCAGGTGCGGTAGGCACGGAAGTTAACGGCGTGGTCGAAGTCGCTGGTGGCGGCTACGTTGGCCGTGGTGGCGCAGGAGGTGGCTCCGAGGGCCAGCGCCAGGCCCGTGACCGCCAAGGCGACCGGACGGGCCAGAAAACGAGTGATGCGGTTCATAAGGCTTAGAAATTAAGAAGATAGTCCACTGATGCGGAGGTAGTGAGTTAACGCTGCCACCACGGCCAATGTTCCAAAAAAAGTAGGCAAGCCGACTAGTTTCCTTAGCCAATCGTCCATTATGCCAAACGCCCGGCCGAGGCGCTTTCGCGTGCTTAGCCGGGCGTTTTTTTAGGCGTTAAAAACTAGCTGTTATGCTGAGCATGCAAAGCATGACAGCTAGTTTTTGATTAGTACGATGGGCCCTTGTCGGTTGCTACCAGTTGCTCGGGCTCGTCGGCGTAGTCTTCCAGTGGCGTGCAGCTGCAAATGAGGTTGCGGTCGCCATAGGCCGAGTCGATGCGCGACACGGTGGGCCAGAACTTGGCGTTGCGCACATAGGGCAGCGGGTACACGGCCTGCTCGCGCGAGTAGGGGCGCGTCCACTCTTGGGTGAGCACGATGGCTGCGGTGTGCGGGGCGTGCTTCAGCACGTTCTCCTTGGCATCGGCGCGGCCTTCCTCTACTTCTGTAATTTCCTTGCGGATGGCAATCATAGCGTCGCAGAAGCGGTCCAGCTCCTCCTTGCTTTCGCTTTCGGTGGGCTCAATCATGAGCGTGCCCGCTACCGGGAAGCTCACTGTGGGCGCGTGGAAACCGTAGTCCATCAGGCGCTTGGCGATGTCTTCGACTTCGATGCCGGCCTTTTTGAAGTGGCGGCAATCGAGAATCATCTCGTGGGCACAGCGGCCCTGGCTGCCAGTGTAGAGCACGGGGTAGTGCGCCTCCAGGCGGGCCTTGATGTAGTTGGCGTTCAAAATAGCCAGCTCGGTAGCGCGGGTGATGCCGTCGCCGCCCATCATCGAAATGTAGGCGTAGGAGATGGGCAGGATGCTAGCCGAGCCGTACGGCGCGGCCGATACGGCCCCGCTCGTGCGGCCTTCTACCGGCACCACTACGTGGCCGGGCAGGTAGGGGATGAGGTCGGCCACTACGCCGATGGGGCCCACGCCGGGGCCACCGCCGCCGTGCGGGATGCAGAACGTCTTGTGCAGGTTGAGGTGGCACACGTCGGCCCCGATGCTGGCGGGCGAGGTGAGGCCCACCTGGGCGTTCATGTTGGCGCCGTCCATGTACACCCGGCCGCCGGCCTGATGGATGAGCTCGCAGATTTCGATAATCGTTTCCTCGTACACGCCGTGCGTGCTGGGGTAGGTTACCATGAGGCAGCTGAGGCGGTCGGCGTGCTGGGCGATTTTGGCGCGCAGGTCGTCCATATCCACGTTGCCGTCTTCGGTGCTTTTCACCACCACTACCTGCATGCCAGCCATCACGGCCGAGGCGGGGTTGGTGCCGTGGGCCGAGGCCGGGATGAGCGCCACCGTGCGGTGGTTGTCGCCGCGGCTCAAGTGGTAGCCGCGGATGGCCAGCAGGCCGGCGTACTCCCCGTTGGCACCCGAGTTGGGCTGGAGGCTGACGGCGGCAAAGCCAGTGACCTCGCAGAGCCAGGCTTGCAGGTCGCGGATGATTTGCTGGTAGCCCACCGTCTGGTCGGCGGGGGCGAAGGGGTGCAGCTGACCGATTTCGGGCCAGGTCACGGGTATCATCTCGGCCGTGGCGTTGAGCTTCATGGTGCACGAGCCCAGCGGAATCATGCTGTGCGCCAGGCTCAAGTCCTTGTTTTCGAGCTGCTTCATGTAGCGCAGGATTTCGTGCTCGGCGTGGTGCGAGTTGAAAACCGGGTGCGTGAGGTACTCGCTGGTGCGCTGGAGGCTTTCGGGCCAGGTCAGCGTGAGTTCGGCTTCCACGGTGGGGGCAGCGGTGGTGGCTACCTCCTTGCCCAGCACCTTGGCGAAGATGTCCACGATGTCGCGCACGTCGTCGAACTCCACGTTCTGGTGCAGACTGATGCCCACCAGCGTCTCCTCGTAGTAGCGGAAGTTGATGCCGGCGCTCTCGGCTTCCTTCTTCAGGGCCTGCTGCATCTCGTGGCTTTCGAGGCGCAGGCTCAATGTGTCGAAGTAGTTGCTGTTCAGCTGCTCCACGCCCAGGGCCTTTAGCTCGGCTTCCAGAATCTGGGTGAAGAGGTGGGTATTCACGGCAAACTGGCGGATGCCTTTCGGGCCGTGGTACACGGCAAACATGCCAGCCAGCACGCTCAGCAGCACCTGCGCCGTGCAGATGTTGGAGGTTGCCTTTTCGCGGCGGATATGCTGCTCGCGGGTCTGCAGGGCCATGCGGTAGGCCTTGTTGCCGGCCGCGTCGATGCTCTGGCCGATAATGCGGCCGGGGATGACGCGCTTAAACTGGTCTTTGCACGAGAAGAAGCCCGCGTGCGGCCCGCCAAAGCCCATTGGCACGCCGAAGCGCTGCGACGAGCCCACGCAGATATCGGCGCCCAGCTCGCCGGGCGAGGTGAGCAGCGTGAGGGCCAGCAAGTCGGCCGCCATCACCACAAACAGGTTGTTGGTGTGGGCGTTATCAATAAACTCTTTGTAGTCGAACACCGTGCCGTTGGCGCCGGGGTACTGCACGATGACGCCAAACAGCGCCTCATCGCTCAGGTCGGCCGTGCGGTGGTCGCCGATAACCAGCTCAATGCCCAGCGGCGTGGCGCGGGTGCGCAGCACGTCGATGGTCTGGGGCAATACCTGCTCCGAAACGAAGAACTTGGTGGCGTTCTTCTTCTTGGTTTGGGAGTGCAGCAAGTGCAGCGCCTCGGCGGCGGCGGTAGCCTCGTCGAGCAGGCTGGCGTTGGCGATGGGCAGGCCGGTGAGGTCAATCACCATCGTCTGGTAATTGATGAGGGCTTCGAGGCGGCCCTGGGCAATTTCGGCCTGGTAGGGCGTGTAGGCCGTGTACCAGCCTGGGTTTTCGAGGATGTTGCGCTGAATAACCGGCGGCAGCGTGGTGTCGTGGTAGCCCAGGCCGATGTAGCTCTTATACACCTTGTTCTGGCTGGCAATCTGCTTGAACCGTTTCAAAAACTGCCGCTCGCTGAGGGCGGGCGGCAGAGCGAGGGCCTGGGGCAGGCGGATGGCGGCGGGCACCGTTTCGGCGATGAGCTGGGCCAGGTCGGCGGCTCCCACGGCTTGCAGCATGGCGTGCTGGCTAGCGAGGTCGGGCGCGTTGTGGCGGGTTTCAAACACGTCGGCGGGCTTGAATCTAAACGACATAAACGTGGGCTGGGGGAGGGGAGAAGGAGGCAACTTTTTCCTTAACAAAGGTACGGCCCGATTGATGCGGCGCTGACAGGCCCGCGGTGGTTAATTCGGACATTCAATTAAAAGAAAGGTAAGCCTGCTAGTAGGCGCGACTGGGGCTTCGGCAGCGGCGCGCGGGGTAATTGAACCGCGATTTTGGTGCTTTTAGGCGTTTTTTGCGGCGGCATGCTGGCTTTGGTCCGCTGGCAGCCGTTTAAGGAATCAGCTGTATTTCGGCCTTCGCATACCTAGTTGGCCCCGGCCGAACCCGTATTCTACTGTATCGAGAAAGCTATGAACAAGCCCGCTAACTACCTCGCCAGCTGCCTGCTGCTGGGCGGCCTGGCCCTGCTGCGCGCCCCCCAGGCCCACGCGCAAAACGACGTGAAGGAGGCCAATAAACTCAACAAGCAGCGTAACAAGCTCGCCGCCAAGAACACCGACCTGAGCAAGGACGCGCTCAACTACGACGCTGAGTTTCTGGTGGTCGCCGCCAGCAGCAACCAGCTCGAAATCGCCCTCGGCCAGCTGGCCCAGAAGAAGGGCATCGCGGCCGAAGTGCGCAACTGGGGCCAGCAAATGGAGCAAACCCACGGCCAGGCCGAGCAGGAGCTGCAAGCCATCGCGGGCCGCACCAACCTGAGCCTGCCCGCCAGCATGAGCCCCGCCGACCGTAAGCTCTACGACGACGTGGACGACCGTAACTACTTGGGCTTCGACAAAAAGTATATGCGCACGCTCAAGGAGCTGCACGCCCGCACCATCAAGCGCTACGCCGAGGCCGCCACCAAGCTCACCAGCCCCGAGCTGCAAGCCTACGCCGCCCGCCGCCTGCCCCTGCTCAGCCACGACGAGGATACGGTTAGCCAGCTCTTTGACCGGGCTAATGCGCGGAAGTGAAGTTACCCGTTAACCTTAGCAGTGCTATTGCGTTATCGCGGCGCAACGGGCTGCTAAGAATTCAGTTGCTTAGAGAATAGTGGCCTTCAGGCCGCCAACGTATGAGGTTACGTCAAAAATACCCTCGGCTTTTACGCGCATTGTTCGAGTTGCTTCTAATTCCTCGACCAGCTTTCCTAGTACGGGTATAGAAGCAAGGGCTGGGGCTATTGGTAGCTCCACGGTAAAAGGCTTGCGAAATCGAATGACTGTGGAGTTATAAGTCACCCAGGGGTCGTATCCGGGAATGTCGGCCACGACTGCCCAGCCCATACCTGATTTAGAGACGATGACATTAGCATCTGTTATCGTCGTTTTAGTGCGGGTAGTATCTGCTATCAGCTTTTTGTCCTCATTCCACAGCACCGTGACAATGATGGTAGCATAAGCGGCTTCTCCCACAAAGTCCAACTTGAAATCTGCACCATAGCGGTATCCTCTTTCTACAAATCGTGGATGAAAATTTCGCTCAACTGTGTAGGAGCGCAGGTACATGCTAGCCATAGGAATATTCCGGCGAGTTAAGAAGGTGTTTTAGGTCAAGGGCGCGGCTGCGGCGCAGCTTTAGGCACAGGTAAGCTGTCAGGCACGCCCGGCTCTTGTAAAAGCCTCTTGAAGGTGGCCGAATCCAGCTGCCGATACCCAGGTGGGCCAGTGACTTTAATTGCGACCGGCGGCAGTTGCTGTTTGGCGCTATCGGAGGGTCGCTCATGGCAAGCGGTTGCCGTTAGTAAGCTGCTGGTTATCAAGCCCAGGTGAAACATTTTTTGGAGCTTCTGCATGGTCTTTTTAATTGAGCTACGTTGTGGGTAGGTAATATGTTTGATTTTATTTATTAGACTGATTAGCTGCCTGATTTTTTGGATTCGAGCAATTGGACTGTAACTGTGCTTTTATCGTTAACGACGTGCGCTAATAGCACTGCATTGACGCGACCTTCTTTGGCCCATACTAGGTGCTGTTGGCTAGTAGCTTAGGGGCACTAGTAATGCAGGTGCGGCCGGGGTTAGCCAGCAACCCGATAGCTTTGCCCGTCAACCTCCCCCCAGCGCCCTGCATGTCCCTCACCATCGGCCTTATTTGCGAAGGCAAAA
>Ga0268353_100063_pt1 | contig 17532 bp, 13 predicted proteins | sample G5R2_NF_18SEP201_FD_190168 | JGI IMG/M metagenome (GOLD analysis project Ga0268353, IMG submission 190168) | Phyllosphere microbial comminities from switchgrass, GLBRC, Michigan, United States - G5R2_NF_18SEP2017_LD1 | ecosystem: Host-associated > Plants > Phyllosphere > Phylloplane/Leaf | place... | reverse complement strand
CCCGCGCCCTCCAAACGCTGCGCGGCTTTAAGGAAGAAATCGAACTGCACCAGGCCACGGAGGTGCGTGCCACGGCCACCAGCGCCATGCGCGTGTCGCGCAACGGCCCCGAATTAGTGCGCGACATTCTGGAAACTACCGGCATTCAGGTAGAGGTGATTGCCGGTGCGCGGGAGGCTGAGCTCATTGCCAAGGGCATCCGCCAGGCTGTGCTACTGGGCCCGGCCCGGCACCTATTGATGGATATCGGCGGCGGCTCGGTCGAGTTCATCATCGCCAACGAGAATACCATTTTCTGGAAGCAAAGCTTTGAAATCGGAGCTCAGCGCCTGCTCGACAAGTTTTTTCCCGACCCCAGCGGCGTATTCCCCCGCGAGCAGCTGCACGCCGAACTGGAGTATCTGGCCGAAAAGCTAACGCCGCTTACGGCGGCCGTGGCGACGCACGGCCCGCTGGCTGGCCTAGTCGGCAGCTCCGGCAGCTTCGACACGCTGGCCGACCTCACCGTGGGCCAGGTGCGCCGCGAGGCCGACCTGCCACCCAGCACCGAGCTGCCGCTAGCCAGCTTCGAGCAGCACTTTGCCCAGCTGCTTACCCTCGGCCACGAGGGACGCGTGGCGCTGCCCGGCATGTTCCCGATGCGGGCTGATATGCTGGTGGTAGCCAGCGTTATCGTGAAGTATGTACTAACTACTTACCATTTAACGCAGATTACCACGTCGGCTTTCGCCCTGAAAGAGGGCTTGCTGGCCGAGCTACTAGGCAAGTAGCGCGGCTTGGCACTGCGCAAGCAAGGAACTCAACGCTGAATAGTAAGCCCGCGTTGGGTCGCTTGCTCGCGCGAGGCCAGGCTAGTTATCTACTACTTAGAATTCTCTTTAAACATAACCGGCACCGTAAAGCTCACGGCGACCGGCTGGCCGCTCTGCACACCGGGCACGAAACGATTGAGCTTCCGAATGGCGGCCAGCACGGCATCATCGTAGGCAGGCGCTAAGCCCTTCACAATGCGGGTATCGCGCACGGCCCCGTCAGCACCCACCGTGAAGCTGGCAAACACGCGCCCCTCCTGGCGCGGCCCACTGGGGTAGCGCAGGTTATCCTGAATCTGCTTGAGAATCCCCCCCATGCCGCCGCCACTGGGCAAAGCAGGCATTTGCTCGACGTAGGTATAGATATGCTCCTCCTCCACACTGGCGGGGGTGGGCGCCTGGCCCTTTGCAGCCGGTAGTGGGGGTGCTGGGATGGGCGGCACGTTCGTCACCACCATTTGCGGCACGGCTGCTTTCACCCGCGTAACGGTCACGGTCGCTTCCTGCGGCCGGCCCGGCGTCCTGGTGATGTTCACCTGCTGCACGGTGCCCGGCGCAAACTTACCCTTCAAGGAGTCCTGGTGCATGGCCTCCCGGGTTTTACGCTTGACAACGGCCTGCCGGGCGGCCCGCGTAGCCTCATTGCCAGTCGGCCTGGTTTGGGCGGCCACTACCTGGCCAGCTACTAAAAACACCCCGCTCAGCAGGGGCAAGGCTAGCCACTGCTTCCAGCGGCGCACGGGAATCTGATTCTGCAACATGGCAATACGGGTTAGGGTAAAAGAAAAGGCAAACGACTGCATCAGAGAAGAATAGCCAAGGCCAGCCGCCCGGCGTACGGCTAGCCGGGCCAGCAGCGAGGGGTAAGGGGCGGCCGGGGACAAGGCATCGGTCGGGCCAGCCACTTGCCGCATGGCCTCCCAGTCGGCCAGCAGCTCGTGGGTGAGGCGCAGCGCGGGCAGCAGCAGGTGGGCAAAGGGATTGAACCAGAGCAGTGCCCGCCAGCCTTCCAGCCACACCACCTCCAGGCTGTGCCCCTGGCGCACGTGTACCAGTTCGTGGGCCAGCACGGCGGTAGCCTCGGCGGGCGTGAGGCCAGCCATTTCATCCCAGAAAATGGTGCGGCCGAAGGAGCTCGTAGGCAGCCGCCCGCCCGTGTAGGCCAGTGCGTAGCCGGGCCACCGCTCGCGGGGCAGGTGCTGGGTGGCGCGGCGCAGCTGTCCATAGCGGTAAGCCAGGCAGCTCAGCGACACTAGTACCCCTAGCACGTACAAACCAATGAGCCATATACCTGGCTGCCAGGCAAGTGCTGGCGCTACCCCTGCGCTAGCTATGGGCAAGGCTACCACTGGCCCGGCTACCACCACTGGTGCAGCGGCCGGGGCCAACCAATCGGCCAGGTGCGGGCGCGGCAGCAGCGGCAACACCACGGCCACTACCGGGGCCAGCAGCAGCAAGGCGCGATTGTAGCCAAAGCACCGCTCGCGGCGCAGCCCCAATTGAAACAAGAGCCAGATGGCCCCCAGCGGCAGCAAAGTGCCTGCTAGCCAGCCTACCACGAAAGAAGCCTCCATAGTGCACAAAAATTAGCGGTTACTTAGCAACTGATTACTTGGCCGGCGACGGCTGATTTCCGGTGAGGTAGCGCGTGCTTTGGCGCTTGCCCAGTGTATAGGTTTGCACGCTGTCGAGGGCGCCGGCCAGCGAGTAATAGCGCCACTCGCCCAGCCAGTAGAAATGCAGACCATTGTGCTCATCTACCACGCGCGCCCGGCCCTGGCGCGCAACCTGGCCACCGGGGTAATAATAGGTAATGTCGCTGAAGCCGTGACGACGGTAGCGCTCATACCGCTGCAAGGCGCCATCCGGCGCGTAATAGCGCCAGCGGCCCACCGGCTGGCCGTGCCGGTAGCGGCCCCACGTAAAAGGCTGCGTGCGGGCATCGTCGTAGTAGGTACGGTAGCGGCCCTGGCGCTGGTCGTGGCGGTCGAGGCGCTCGGTGGGGCGGCCACCGGCGCAGGCCGTAGCCACGCCGGCCAGTAGGATGAACAACAAGCTTCGCATGAGCACATTGAACTTTAGTCCAACTTAGTGTTGTCAGCATCTTCCGGGCTTTCCGGTGCCGGCCCGTCGGCCTGGGCCTGGCGCAGCAGGGCATCAAGCTGGGCGGCGTCCAGGTTTTCTTCCTGGGCGAAGAAGGACATCAGCTGGCCAAATGAGCCGCCGAAGTAGCCGCGCAGCAGCTTACGCAACGAAAAGCGCCGGTAATCGTCTTGCGCCACTAGGGCGTGGTAGCGGTAGCCGCGCCCCACCGGCTCGTAGCCCACGAAACCTTTTTGCTCCAGAATGCGCACGATGGTACTCACCGTGGTAAGTGCCGGCAGTGGGGCCGGCAGCGCCTCGCGCAGGTCTTTGACGTAGCTGGGGCCGCGCTGCCATAGCAGTTGCATTACTTGCTCTTCGGCGCGGGTAAGCTCGGGAAAGGGCGGTTGCATAATTCAAACAGGTAGTTACTTACTGAACGGAGAAGTTTTTTTGCCAGCACCGGTGGCCAGCTGCGTCGCGCAGCTCGGCCACGTAGGTGCCGGGCCGGAGGGGCAGGTACATGGAGGCTTGCCGGGGGCGCAGACAGCGTACGGCCACGGGCACGGCGCCGGGCTGGGCCTGCTTTTCGCGCTGCCCATACACTAGCAGCACCTGCGGCGGGCGCAGGCTATCGGCAGGCAGGGTAAGGTGGGTGAAGTTGTCGGCCGAAGCATCACCAAAGCCATTGCCCGCTTCCGCTGGCTGGAGCCGGTTCAGCACGTAGAGGTCGCAGGTGAGCGCTCGGTTGGGCAGGCGGGCGGGCGGCACCAGGTAGGCCCCCGGCGGCAACTGCTGCCAGCGCAGTTGCCCCGCCTGCCCAGCCAGCGTTTGCTCAATGGTAAGCGGGTCGATACCCGAAAGCTTGCGCACCCAGGCCGCCATTGATTGGGCCGTGCTATTCTCGTTGATGTGGCTATGGCCGGCCAGCACTACTACCCGCGCCTGCGGGTGTGGTCCTAGGGTGATGGCCAGCAGGTTACGGGCCTGGTCGCGCTCGCGCTCGGCGCTCATGGCCTCGTAGGCCACCAAATGAAAGCCCAGCTGCCGCGCCTGCCGGATGAGGTTGCCGAAGTGTGGCTCATTGGTGTAGAACCCCGAGGTCGCCACCGGGTAGCCGCGCTGCCGCAGGCCCGCCGAGTCGGCGGCCTCCAGGCCCTCCAGCGCCAGGTAGCGAAACCCCTGCTGGTAAAGCGCGGGCAGTAGGCTGCCTACCAGCCAGCGCCCGCGCGGCTGAGTGTGCTCCTCGTTGAACATCACCAGTTGCCGGTGCTTGGTTTGGGCCAGTATAGTGTCGCGGGCAGGCTCCGGGGCAGGCGGGGGCGCGGCCGTGCGCCACCCTATGGAAGGTGGCGAGCTATAGCCCGGCTGCCGCTGCCAGTAGTAGGCCGCGCTATCGAGCTCACCGGCCATTGCGGCGTAGGTTGCCATTGCCTGCCAGTAGGGACCCGCCTGCGTACTGCGCAGGTAAGCCAGACGCTGCCGACGCAGCTCCAGCAACGGCAGCAGGTAGTTGACCGAGCCCGCTGGGCCTACCCTGGCGGCTTTGCCAGCCAGTACAAACGGATTTTCGGGCTCAGGCACGGCCCACGCCGCGCTTAGTAGCGCGGCACCGAGCAGCCAGCCAGCGAGTTGCAGTTTCATACGTGCTTGTTGTAGTAAGCCACCTGGCTAACTTGCTGCTAGGTACGGCATCTTTTGACTAATTTTTTAGTTTAAAACTAAAAAATTAGTTTAATTTATACAACATACTGATTATCAATAAGTATTATTTTGGCAAAAACACCCGACATTGGCCAGCCCTTACGCCACCAGTAGGTTTGTAGGCGCCAAGCCGGCGGGCCCTCTGCTCGTGCGGGCCAGCCTGCGTCACGATGTCTACTTTCTCCTACCAGCAGCTATTCACCTTTGCCGAGCAGGTTTTCCTGGCCCTTGGTTGCCCCGAGGCCGATGCTACGCTAGCCACCGAGACGCTGCTCTCGGCCGATTTGCGGGGCGTGGACTCGCACGGCGTGGCGCGGCTCTCGGGCTACGTGCGCCTCTGGGACGCGGGACGCATCAACGCCCGGCCCCGCGTGGGCATCACCTACGAAACGCCCAGCACCGCCGTAGTCGATGGCGACGGCGGCCTGGGCCTAGTGGTGGGCCCCAAGGCCATGCGCATTGCCATGCAAAAGGCCGCGCAGGTAGGTACCGGCTGGGTATCGGTGAAGAACTCCAACCACTTCGGCATTGCGGGCTACCACGCCATGCTGGGGCTGGCCCAGGACATGATAGGCATCGCCATGACCAATGCCTCGCCGCTGGTGGCACCCACCTACTCGCTCGATAGGCTGCTGGGTACCAACCCCATCGCCGTGGCCGTGCCGGCCGGCGAGCAGCCCGACTTCGTGCTCGACATGGCCACCACCACCGCCGCCAACGGCAAGCTCGAAATCGCACAACGCAAGAACTTGCCCATCCCCGAGGGCTGGGCGCAGGATGCGGACGGCCACCCCAGCACCGACGCCAACGCCGTGAAAAACGGTGGGGCCTTGCAGCCGCTGGGCGGCGCCACCGGCTCGCACAAGGGCTACGGGCTGGGCGCGGTGGTCGATATCTTTTCGGCCGTGCTGAGTGGGGCCAACTACGGGCCGTGGGTGCCGCCGTTCGTGGCCTTTTTGCAGCCGCCCGCCGACCCGGTGGGCCAGGGGCTGGGCCACTTCTTCGGGGCCATGCGCGTGGATGCCTTCCGGCCGGCCGACGAGTTTAAGCAGCACATGGACAAGTGGATAACCACCTTCCGCGAGGCCAAGGCCGTGGAGGGCCAGCGGGTGCTCATCCCCGGCGACCCGGAGCGGGCGATGGCCGCGCACCGCCTGCTCGAAGGCATCCCGCTGCTCGACGCCGTGGTGCAGGACCTGGAAAAGACCGGGGCCAAATTTGGCGTAAAGCTGTAGCGGGGCCGGCGGGGTTAGCGGGCTAACTCGGTGCGCAGCTGGGCCATCGTGACGGGGTGAAAGTGCATCTCCGTAAGGGGCGTTTCGCTTAGCTGCACGAGTTGCTTGGCCAGGTAGGTTACCCCATTTTCGCGGCGCAGGGCCACTACGGTAGCCCACTGCTCGCCCGGCACGGAAGAAAAAAACACGGAACCATCTCGGGCAAAGAAGCTGCTACTCAGCACACTATTCATTTCCTGAAACACCAGGTTTACGATGGCGTCGCGCTGCGGAATTCGCACCTGGTAGGCAAGCGGCGACTGCATCTGCATAAAGCGGTCGCAGTTTATCCAGTTCAGGCCCTGGGCCCACAGCTCGTTGTATATCCCCTCCTGGGTGATTGCCGCGCGGGAGGTATCCGTAAACTGCGTGCGCAGGCGGGCGAGCTCGGCTTGGCGGCGTAGTAATTCTTTGGCCCAATAGGCTTGCTGCTGGGCCTGCTCCCTGGTCCGAAGTACAGTGGCCACCGAGTCTTCCTGGTGCAGGTACCGCTGGCGCAGCGCCGGGCTAGCCAGCAGCACCTCCACCTCGTGCTGGCGCTGCTTGGCATGGGGCCGGCTAACGGGCGCTATTACCCAGCTCGGAGAAGTCACGATTAGTTTTCCTGATTTACCAAACATCACCGTGGCGCGGCCTTGTGCGGCCACAGAGTCCGTGTGGGTCCGGCCCACGCCAAAGTAAGGTATTTTGGTAGGCGGCCACGGCGGCAGCTGCCGCAGGGCGGCTATGGCAATGGGGCTCATCTCCAAGTCACTGCCGGGCATTGGCTCGATGGCACCCATCTTTCCTAGCGAGTCGACAACGAAGCGTAAGTCTACTTGGCGCACGATGCGCTGTTCGTACGTCTTCGACAATCTGCGGAGGATATTCTGCTCCAGCTCGCTGTTGTAGTGGCTGCGGCGCAGGCGCTTGAGGCTAGGGAACTGGCGGCGCACCTGCGTAATAATATCGCGCTGAAAGTTGGCTTCTTTAGGCCATTGCGTAGCGGGCCGGGGAATGTAGAGCGAGTCCCGGGCTTCCTTCGATTTGCGGCCAACCGGGCGTACCACCCCACGCTGGTGCCGCCGGGCAACCTTGGGGATGTGCGCGGCCACGGGCAATTGCCAGTCGGGCGCTTGCCCGTGGCCATGCACCACTCCCTCAAATAGCTGCATACCGGGCTGGGCGAGCCGGGTAGGCAGGCGCAGCAGTACCGGCCGGCCCGGTAGCAGCCGTACGGGCCGGCCGTTGGCGGTGGCGGCCAGGTGCACCATGCCGCCCGTTTCGAGCAGTTGTGGGCCAGCGTTGGTGCTCAGGCCCGCCAGGATGATATCGGCTGGGGTATAAAACTCGCGGAGCGCCAGCTGCACCACGGCGGTGCTATCGGGCAGGTCCCAGGCGTGGGCCGGCACCAACACATGTGTGCCCTGCGCCCCCAGCAGCAGCGTATCGCGGCCGGGGCGCACGGTGAATACCTGCGCGGCAGGCAGCCCGGATTGCAAAAAGCTCCGCAAATCCACCGTGCGGGCCGAGTCGGGGGCTGGATGCTTCGCCTGGGCCGGTGGGCTCGTCGGGCGTGGCGGCGGCCAGGGTGGTGGCGCTACGGCGGCGGGGCCCATCTAGCAGCGCCAGGAGCCGCGTAGCCTCGGCGCTACCCGCCGTGGGCGGAGGGGCCAAGGTATCAGCTGAAGGCAAGCCGGCGGCAACCGGTGGGGCAGGCTCAGTGGCGGCTGCTGGGGCTAGCGGCCCCGGGCTGGTGGCGGCGGGCGAGGCAGCGGTTTCGGGCGAGCGCTCTGAGCGGCTACAGCCAGCCAGCCCCAGCACGCTCAGACTCACCCATAAAAAGTAATTTTTCAACATACGCAGCAAAGATGACCGGGCGACAACTCGCCCGCAAAGGCAAGCCAGCTGCTGAAAATCAGCAAAAAAGCTTTCCTACAGAAATTGGGCCAGCTGGCCGCCCGTCGGCTAAGCTATGGTCGGCTTAGCTGGCTCCGCTACCAACTGCACCAGTAGCACCCAACCCACGGCGCTGCTCCAGCCGGCCAGCACGTCGCTGGGGTAATGCACGCCTAGGTACATGCGCGCCGCGCCCACAGCCAGCGCAAACAGCGGGGCCAGCGCCCACCAGCGGCGGTGGCGCGGCAGCACAAAAAACAACGCCGCCGCCAGCGCCGCCGTGTCCATGGCGTGCCCGCTGGGAAAGCTGAACGTGTGCTCGGGCCGGATGCTGGCCCACAGCGCCGGCCGCGGCCGCGTCACGAAGAATTTAATAGCCTGCGTGAGCAGCATCGAGCCCCCTACCCCAGCAGCAAAAAGCCAGGCTTCGCGGCGCCGGCCCGCCCAGGCCAGCGCGGCCGTGGTGAGGACTCCGGCCGCTATCATGGGCCCGGTATTGCCCACGATGGTGAAGAAGATGGCCAGCCCGTCAAGCGCTGGGGTGGCGTGGCGGTGCAGCGCCAGCAGCAGGGGCTCATCGAACGGGGCCTGGCCGTAGCGGGCCACCAGCGCGCCCATCGTGCTAAATACGCCCCAGGCCAGCGCAGCGGGCAGGACCAAGCGGCGGCGGGCGGAAACAACGTCCATAACGAGCAGGTAAGGTGCGGGCTGCATACGTAAAACTGTCACCCGTAGTGGCAGTACGCTACCCGCTTTTACCTTGCGCCTCCCCTTCTTCCTTCGCTATGTTGCCCTTTACGACCGACCGCCTGCTGCTGCGCCCACTCGACGCGAGCGACGCGCCCGGCATGTTTGCGCTCGATACCGCCCCGGCCGTGCATCGCTACCTGGGTGGCATCGGCGGCCCGCGCCCGGCCAGCCTGGCCGATAGCGCGGCCGTCATCGGGTTTATTCAGGCGCAGTACGTGGCCCCCGGCATCGGGCGCTGGGCGGTGGAGCTACGCGCCACGGGCGAGTTTATGGGCTGGGCCGGGCTGAAGCTGGTGGCCGGGCCGGTAAATGGGTAGCGCGATTTTTACGACCTGGGCTACCGGTTTATCCCACGTTTCTGGGAGCAGGGCTATGGCTACGAGGCCGCGCAAGCCTGGCTGGGCCACGGCTTCGGGGTGCTGCGGCTGCCGCGCATCTGCGCCTACGCCGATGTAAATAATGCCGGCTCGTGCCGCATCCTGGAGAAAATTGGCCTTACGCCGGGCGCAGTATTTGAAGAAAACGGCACGGCCTGCCGCTGGTACGAAAGCCAAAACCCGGCCGCGCGCTAAGCCGCGCGGCCGAGTTTTGCCAGAAGGTCGCGTCGATGTTTTTACCTTAAAGCTGGGCCAGCTCGGTGCGGAGCTGCTCCAGCGTGACGGGGTGAAAGCTCAGCACTGGCGCCACCGACTGGCCCAGGCTCACGCTGCTGGTGGCTAGATAGGTTATGCTCCCTTGGCGGCACAGGGCGACCACCGTGGCGGCCTGGCCACTGGGTACCTGCTCAAAAATGGCCGCGCTGCCCTCGGTGCGCGAGCTGGCCAGAATGCTGCACTGGCCCTTAAATACCAGCGAGACTACCGTGGCCGGGTCGGGCGTGGCCACCGCGTAGCGGATGCGTGGGCCGGGGTCGAGCAGGCGGTCGCAGTTTATCCAGCCCAGGCCGCCGGCTGCCAGCTCGTAATAGAGCCCGCTGGCCAGGGTGAGCGAGGTGCTGCCGCTGCTGAACTGCCGGGCGAATACGGCACGGCTTTGCACCGCCTCTTTGGCTGGCCAATCGGGCTTGGCCAGCCACTGCCACTCGATATGCGCCCGCCGCTGGCCATCCTTCGTGTACAGCACCTGGAGGATGCCGCGGGCCGCCGTGCACCGGCGGCGGTGGGGGGCCGCCCAGGCGAGGTAACTGGCGGGCCGCAGCGGCGGCAGCCGTTTTACCGCCGCGCTAAGGCCCCGGCCCAACACGGAGTCGCCCCGCTGCGCAATAGCCTCCTGGATAATTCCAGTGCTATCCGCCAGCAAGGCTACTTGCTGAATAAAACTGACTGCTAACCGCTTATTGTGCCCCACCGCCCGCCACCAGCGCCGCTCATCCCGGTCTATTGGCTTGAGCTGCGCCAGCCGGGCCAGGTCGGCGGCCGTCAGGGGAGCCAGCTGGTCGAGCAGCGGTTGCAGGGTGCCGTTGCCCTTGGGCAGGCTAGGCCAGCGGTCGCCCTGCGTAGGCCCCGTTGCCGGGACGCTTTGGCGCAGCTTCTTACCTTCCAGGGTCCTGACGATGCCGGGGCCAGCCAGCTGCCAGTCGGGCGCGTGGCTGGCATCGGCGCCCACGCCTGCGTAGCAGCTCATACCGGGCAGCGGCTGCTGGGTGGGCAGCTGCACGCGCAGCTTCTTGGCGCGGCGCAGGTGCACCGGCTGGCCGTTAGCAGTGGCGGCGAGGTGCAGCATGCCGCCGGTTTCGAGCACGTCGAGGCCCGCGCGGGTACCCAGCCCAGCCAGTACGATGTCGGCGGTGCTGTAAAACTCGCGCAGCGTGAGCGTGACCGGGCCGCTGCCGGCCGGCACGTCAAAAGCCCGGCGGGGTAGCAGCAGCCGTGTGCCCTGCTGGCCCAGCAGCACCGTGTCACGCCCCGGCCGCACCACAAACGCCTGCTCCGGCGGCGCGCTTTGAGCGCAAAAGGCGAGCAGGCCGCCGTCCGCTGAAGACTCGCGTGCGTACGACGGTATCAGGCCGCAATATTTCATATCGACGCGCGGCCTAGTACCTTGACCAATAACGGTGGCCTCCGGCAACGCAATGGGGCGGCCGTGCCGAAACAGGCGGGTGGCCGCCCTCAGCCGGCGTTGCGTAGGGGCGCCGGCCCGGCGCCCGAAGCTGGGTGCCACGGGCCGGGCTGGGGCGGCCGGTAGCGGCGCCGTGGCTGGGCCAGGAGCAGCTACGGTGGGGCTTTGCCGAAGCGGGTGGTCGGATGAACAACCGGCTAGCCCAGTCATTACCAATAGTGCGGCTAGAAAGGAGTACAGCGTAGTTTTCATGGGCGAAGCGGCTTGCTACCCTACTCAATGCCGGGCAAGCCCCGATTGCACACGCGGCGGCACCAGAAACTATTCCTGGGCGGCCCGCCGCTAGCGGCCGAGGTTAGCTATGGCAGGTGGCCTAGTACCTTGCGCCATGCATTTCCCCCTTCGCCGCTGGTTGTCCTTGGGCTGGCCCGCCAGCCTGATTCTGGCGCTGGCCGCCTGCTCGCCCACTACCCCAGCCAGCCCACCCGAGGTGGCCATTCCGGCCGAGTGCCGGCCAGCCGCGCCGTTCACAGTTCAACACCCCGCCTGGGCTACCAATGCCAGCCTCTACCAGGTGAATGTGCGCCAGTATACGCCCGAGGGCACTTTCCGGGCCTTTGAAAAGCACCTGCCGCGCCTGCACAAAATGGGCGTCAGCGTTTTGTGGCTGATGCCGGTGCAGCCCATTGGCGAACTGAAGCGCAAGGGCACGCTGGGCAGCCAGTACTCGGTGCGCGACTACCGGGGCGTGAACGCCGAATTTGGCTCGCTCGCTGACTTGCAGCACCTTATCAACGAGGCCCACAAGCTGGGTATGCACGTCATCCTCGACTGGGTGGCCAACCACACGAGCTGGGACAGCCAGCTCTCTAAGGAGCATCCCGACTGGTTTACCAAGGACGCGCAGGGCAACTTCGTGCCGCCCGTGGCCGACTGGCAGGATGTTATCGACCTCGACTACAGCAAGCCCGGCCTGCGCCAGTACATGACCCAGAGCATGGCTTACTGGGTCAAGGACGTGGGCTTCGACGGCTTCCGCTGCGATGTGGCGGGTCTGGTGCCCACCGATTTCTGGAATAACACCCGCGCCGAGCTGGAAAAGATAAAGCCCGTTTTCCTGCTCGCCGAGTGGGATGAGCTGCACGACCCGCCCTTCCTCAAAAAAGGCGAATTCACGCCCAATACCCACCTGCTCGAAAAGGCGTTCGACGCCACCTACGCGCTGCGCCTGCACTACCTGCTTGATAGCGTGGCGCAGGGCAAGCGGCCCGTGTCGGCGCTGCCCGGCTACTTCGCGGCCGAGCGCAAAAGGTACCCGGCCGGCGTGTATTTGATGAATTTCACCTCGTCGCACGATGTCAATTCCTGGGACAACCCCGAGGGCGCGCGGCTGGGAGCCAATGCCCAGGCCATGGCCGTGCTTACGGCGCTGGCACCGGGCATCCCCTTGGTTTACAGCGGTCAGGAAGCGGCCTCGACCAAGAAGCTGCGCTTTTTCGACAAGGATACCATTCAGTGGAACGGCTACGCGCTCAACGCTTTCTACGCCGCGCTGCTGCACCTCAAGCAGCATAGCCCGGCCCTGCGCAACGGCGATGCCTGCGCCAAATTCACCATTCTGCCCGCCCCGGCCGACTGCTTCGTGTTCGAGCGGGCCAGCGGCGACGGCCAGGCCAAAACCTGGGTGGCCATCAACCTAGGCGCCCAGCCCCAGACCCTCGCCCACCCCGCCGAAACCGTCACCGATGCCTTCGCCGACGTGGGCTCGCCCGTCGAAGACCCGCAGGTGACGGTGCCCGCCCACGGCTGGCGCGTGCTCAGCACCAAAAAACCGTAGGCCGGCGCGCGACCTTTGTAGTTCGCGTCCTTGCGCAGCCCAACGCCGTTCAAGACGCGAGCTACCAAGTTTGTGCTCCTGCTTTATGACCGACCATCCGCTAGCCTCCCGCTTCACCGTGCGCCACCCCGAGTGGGCCGCCAATGCCACCATTTATGAAGTAAATGTGCGCAACTACACGCCCGAAGGCACTTTTCGGGCCTTTGAGGCGCACCTGCCGCGCCTGGCCAAAATGGGCATCGTGATAGTGTGGCTAATGCCCATTCACCCCATTGGGGTAGTGGGCCGCAAGGGTTCGCTGGGCTCGCCCTACGCGGTGCGCGACTACTTCGGGGTGAATGAAGAATTCGGCACCCTGGCCGACTTGCAGCACCTCGTGCAAACCGCCCACGAACTGGGCCTCAAGGTGATTCTCGACTGGGTGGCCAACCACACGAGCCGCGACAACGCCCTCATTACGGCGCACCCCGACTGGTACCAACACGATGCCCAGGGCCAGCTCGTGCCGCCCGTGGCCGACTGGACCGACGTGGTCGCCTTTGACTACGCCAAACGCGAGCTGCGCCAGTACATGACCGACGCGCTGGCCTACTGGGTGCGCGAGGCCGACATCGACGGCTACCGCTGCGATGTGGCCGGCCTGGTACCCACCGACTTCTGGGATGAGGCCCGCCCCGCCTTGGAGGCCATCAAGCCCGTGTTTATGCTCGCCGAGTGGGACGAGCTGTACCCCTCGGGCGGCCTCACCTGGGAGGAGTTTAACTCCGACACCGAGCTGCTGGAGCGGGCCTTCGACATGACGTTCGGCCTGCGCCTACATTACCTGCTCGACCACATTGCTGAGGGCAAAAACACCCTGGCCGACATCGACGAATACCTCGCCGCCGAGCGCGCCAAGTACCCGCCGAGCGTGTACCTCATGCACTTCACCAGCAACCACGACGTGAACAGCTGGGACGGCACCGAGTACGAGCGCCTGGGGCCGCTGGCCCTGCCCTTCGCCGTGCTCACGGCCCTGCTGCCGGGCATGCCCATGCTCTACAGCGGCCAGGAAGCGGGGCTGAACCGACGGCTGGCCTTCTTCGAGCGCGATACCATCGACTGGGCCGAGCTGCCGCTGCAAGACTTTTACACCAAGCTTTTGCAGCTCAAAAAGCGCCACCCGGCCCTGCGCAACGGCGACCCAGCCAGCCAGTTTCAGCGCCTCGAAGGCCCGGCTGGCCTCTACGGCTTCATCCGGGAGAAAAACGGCTCAGCCGTCATCGTGCTCATCAATGCCACCGCCGAGCCGCTGGCCCTGCCGGGCCAGAAAACGTCCGTTAACCCCCAGAAAGGCTTGTTCGACGTGTTCAGCGGCGAGCAGCTGACGCTGGCCCAGGCCAAGGCGCGCACCGTGCCCGCCCACGGCTGGCGCGTGCTGCGCACCCGCGACTAGCCTACCCTAAAAAGCGGCTCGCGTCAGCGCCGGTGGCCCATTTTTCAGCTCTTTCCCATGCCCTACCTGTTTCTATTCCTCGCCATCATCAGCGAAGTTATTGGCACCACGGCCCTCAACGCCTCGCAGCAGTTCACCCGGCTGGTGCCCAGCCTCATCACGGTGGCGGGCTACGGGCTGGCCTTTTACTTCTTCAGCTTCTCGCTCAAAGCCATTCCGATGGGCGTGGCCTACGCCATCTGGGGCGGGGTGGGCATTGTGCTGGTTACGCTCATCGGCTTTTTCTACCTCAAGCAGCGGCTCGATTTACCGGCTTTGGCGGGCATCGGGCTCATCGTGCTGGGCGTGCTGGTGATGCAGCTTTTCTCCAAGACGATTTCGCACTAGCCAGCTACCACCTATCCCAAAAACGAAAATGCGCCGGCCGAGAAATCGACCGGCGCATTTTGTAGGAGGCTAGCTGGCTTAGTGGATAAACGCATCCATCGCTACGGTGGGGCGGCCGCTGGTATCGAAGGCGCCCATCGTGTAGCCCTGCCAGTTGGCGTACGCCTCGGGCTCCCAGTAGAATACGCCCAGGCCGCCGACCGACTTGGTTTTGGTGATGAGGTCGGTGAGAAATGACTTGCAGGGGCCAGCGTCGGCCACGCTCATGCCAGCTTCGCAAATCATGACCTCCTTGCCGTAGCGGGCGGCCATGTCCTTGAGGTTAGCGAGCACCTGGGTGTTGGTGCTGGCCCAGGTGCTGGCCGTGGGGTACACCGAGAAGCCGCACACGTCCCAGTTGGCCCCGTTGGCCTTCAGGCCGTCGAAAAGCCAGCGGGCGGTGGTATTATCCTGGCCGTTGGCGATGTGCACAATCACCTTGGCATTTGGAAAAACGGCCTTGGAGGCGTTGCGGCCGCTATTTATCATGTAGGCGAAGTTCTGGAAGTTGGTGGCCGATACCGAGGCGCGGCCGTCTTGCCAGAGCATGCCATCGTTGGTTTCGTTGCCCACCTGCACCCACTCGGGCGTGATGCCGTTGTTTTTGAGCGTGGTCAGGGTGTTGAGCGTGAAGTCGTACACCGACTTGTAGAGCGCGCTTGTGCTTTGGCCGGCCCAGGCGGCGGGCTTGGTCTGGTGGGCGGGGTCGGCCCACACGTCGCTGTAGTGAAAGTCGATGAGCAGGCTCAGGCCGGCGGCCCGGGCGCGCTTGGCCTTGGCCAGCAGGTCGGCGGTGTTGCACCAGCCGTTGCTGGGGTTCACCCACACTCGCAGCCGGATGGCGCCGATGCCCTTGCCCTTGAGGATGGAAAACAAGTCTTGCTGAGCGCCACTGTTAGTGTAATACTTTTTGCCGGCCGCCTCCATCTCGGTGACCCAACTGGCATCGGCGCCGTAGGCGAAGGCGGCGGTGGCATCGGCCGTGGCGGGGCGGGTGGCGGTGGTGGGCTCGGAGGCTTCTTTCTGGCAGCCAGTGGCTAGGCCCAGCAACAGCGCGGCGGCTAGGGTCAACGTGCTTTTCATACGGCAGGAGAATGGGATGGGAATACTTCCAAATATAGCCAGCCGACTGCACGAATGGCACCGTCGAAGCCACTCGCTTTATGGCACTTGTATCTCTGCCAGCACCTGACACAGAAAAGCCCGTCACAAATTAATTTGTGACGGGCTTTTCTGTGTCAGGCTCGGCTTTCTTACTCGGGCAGCTTCATGGCGCGCCAGGTGTTGTTAAAGCGGTTGGCGTCGGGCAGCAGGTTGGTGGGGTTGAGCACTACCTGCGTGAGCGGGCTGGTGGTGTTGGCCCGGAAGGTCCAACTGCCGCCGCGCTGCCAGATTTCGACGGGCAGGCGCACAGTGGTTTTCTTGCCGCCGGCTTCGGTGATTTCGGCGGTCACGGGCATGGCCATCTGGCCCTTGTTTTCGATGGTGATGAGCGAGCCCTTACTGGGGTCCTGGTTCACATAGGCCACCGAATTCACGGCCTGGTCGAGCTGCCAGTTTTCGAAGAACCACTGGTGGTAGAACCACGTCAGGTCTTCGCCGGCCACGTTGTTCATGGTGCGGAAAAAGTCGCGCGGCGTGGGGTGCTTGAAAGCCCAGCGCTTAATGTAGGTGCGGAAGGCATAGTCGAACCGCTCCGGCCCCAGGATTTCCTGGCGCAGCAGGTACAGGCCGAAGCCCGTTTTAGAGTACGCGGCATAGCCCAGGTTGCGGCTCTGCGTCACGTCGGGCACGGTGTAGGGCACGTCCATGTTGGGGTCTTGCAGGGCGCGCACGATGCCGGGCGTCATGCGGGCTTCCACGTCCTCAATGGCCTTGTACTCGCCGTTGTTGAAGGCCTTGGTGGATAAGATGTTGATAAAGGTGTTGAAACCTTCGTCCATCCACGGGTACTTGCGCTCGTTAGAACCCACAATCATCGGAAACCAGTTGTGGCCAAACTCGTGGTCGGTCACGCTCCACAGCGCGCCTTTTTTCGACTTAGCCCCGCAGAATACGATGCCTGGGTACTCCATGCCACCCACCACGCCGGCCACGTTGGTAGCCACTGGATAGGTGTACTCATACCACTGCTTGGAGTTGAATTCGATGCTCTTCTTCACGTATTCCGTGCTGCGGTTCCAGGCGGTGTCCTGGGCGGCCTCCACGGGGTAGAGCGACATGGCCAGCGACTTGCGGCCGCTGGGCAGGTTCATCTTGGCGGCATCCCACACGAAGGCCGACGACGCGGCCCAGGCCACGTCGCGCGCCTGCTGGCAGCGGAAATGCCAGGTGAGGCGGCCGTTGCGGCCGGCCGGGCGCGAGCTGGCCTGCGTCACCTCGTCGGGGCCGCGCACAATCACCGTTTTATCCGAGCCCGCCGCCTGGGCCAGGCGCTTCACCTGGCTGGCCGTGAGCACCTCGGCCCCATTTACCAGCTCGCCCGAGCCACCCACGATGAAGTTGGCCGGCACGTTGATAGTGTAGTCGTAGTTGCCATATTCGAGGTAAAACTCGGCCGACATATACGGCAGCGTGTTCCAGCCCTCCACATCGTCGTACACGGCCATGCGTGGGTACCACTGCGCCACCTCGAAGATTTCGCCGTTCTGGGTCTTCAGGCGGCCCAGGCGGTCGGCGCCGTATTCGGGGATGTTGAAGGCATAGGCGATGCTGATTTTGAGCTTGTCGCCGTGGGGCTTCATGGCCTCGGGCAGCATAATCTGCATTCGCGTGTCGGTCACGCGGTAGTTGGCCTTCATTTTCTTGCCGTGCAGCTCAATGTTCACGGTCTGCAGCGAGTCGCCGCCCTGGAAGCCGCGTGCCCCGTTGCCGAAGCGGCTGCCCGCCAGCGGCGTGGCCGCCGCCCCGCGCGAGTCGGCCCGAAACAGGTTCTGGTCGAGCTGCACCCACACGAAGGGCAGCGCGTCGGGGCTGTTGTTGGTGTAGGTGATGGTGACGCTGGATGTCACGCGGGCCGCCTTGTCGTCGAGGCTGGCGGCAATCTGGTAGTCGGCCGCATTTTGCCAGTAGGTGGCGCTGGGCTGGCCGCCGGCCGTGCGCGTGGCCGGCCCCACCTGGTTGAGGTAGTCGGGGTTGAAGAGCGCCCGGGCGTTGTAGGGCGGCAGCGGGCCGGCGGGGGCTGGCGCATTGGGCTGGGCATGGGCAGCGCCGGCCAGCAGCAGGGCCGCACCGCTCAGCAACTTGGCAAAGGAAGTTTTTTTCATGAAAAAGGAA
>Ga0268353_100062_pt1 | contig 17668 bp, 17 predicted proteins | sample G5R2_NF_18SEP201_FD_190168 | JGI IMG/M metagenome (GOLD analysis project Ga0268353, IMG submission 190168) | Phyllosphere microbial comminities from switchgrass, GLBRC, Michigan, United States - G5R2_NF_18SEP2017_LD1 | ecosystem: Host-associated > Plants > Phyllosphere > Phylloplane/Leaf | place... | reverse complement strand
ACGGCCTCGACTACGACGGCCTGGGCCGCAACCTGCCCGACGTATACGTGGCGGAGTAACCCGCGCTTTTCGTAGTATTTTTTATCAGTTCCCGCCCCAGGCGCCCGCGCCTATTTCTTCTAAAGCCAGCCATGCATAATATCGTCCTCTTCGGCCCGCCCGGCGCGGGCAAAGGCACCCAAAGCCAGAAGCTCATTGCCCAATACAACCTCGTGCACCTGAGCACCGGTGACCTCCTCCGCGCCCAGATTGCCGAAGGCACCGAGCTGGGCCTGAAAGCCAAAAAGCTGATGGATGAAGGCCTGCTCGTGCCCGACGAAGTAGTTATCGGCATGATTGGCAATGCCTTGCAGCGCAATACGCAAGCCGCTGGCTTCATCTTCGACGGCTTCCCGCGCACCACGGCCCAGGCCGAAAGCCTCGACCAGTTGCTGGCCCAGCACGGCACTGGCGTGGCCTGCATGATTGCCCTCGAAGTAGGGGAGGAGGAACTCGTAACGCGCCTCTTGGAGCGCGGCAAAACCAGCGGTCGCCCCGACGACCAGGATGAAACCAAAATCCGCCGTCGCGTGACGGTGTACAACACCGAAACTGCGCAAGTAGCTGGCTACTACGCCGCCCAAAACAAGTTTCACGCCCTCAACGGCATCGGCGAAATCGATACCATCTTTCAGCAAATCTGCACGCTGATTGTCCAGCACAAAGCCGCTACGCCCGAAGCGCCCGCCCAGGCTACCCAGGAAGTAAAAGCCTAGCGAAGTCTCGAAAAATACCAGTAAGAACGTCATGCTGAGCTTGCGAAGCATCTCGCTCGCATCGTTGGGTTACCAACCCTAGCGGCGCGGGCGAGATGCTTCGCAAGCTCAGCATGACGTTCTATTTTACTCTATAAACCGCATAAGTACCGTGGCTAACAACAACTTCATCGACTACGTCAAAATCACCTGCCGCTCGGGCAAGGGTGGGGCGGGCTCGCACCATTTCTTCCGGGCCAAGGGCCTGCCCAACGGCGGCCCCGACGGCGGCGATGGCGGCCGCGGCGGCCACATCATCCTCGAAGGCAGCTCGCAGCTCTGGACGCTGCTGCACCTGCAATACCGCAAGCACCTCTTCGCCCAGGACGGCGAAGGTGGCGGCCCCAACCTGCGCTCCGGTGCCCAGGGCGAGGATATCGTGATACAAGTGCCGCTGGGCACCGTAGCCCGCGACGCCGAAACCGGTGAGGTGAAGCTGGAAATCACGAAGGATGGCGAGCGCCAAATCCTCACGCCCGGCGGGCGCGGTGGGCTGGGCAACGACCACTTCAAAACTTCCACCAACCAGGCCCCCCAGTATGCCCAGCCCGGCGAGCCCGCCATCGAAGAGCAGGTTATCCTGGAGCTCAAGCTACTGGCCGACGTGGGCCTCGTGGGCTTCCCCAACGCTGGCAAGAGCACGCTGCTCTCCGTAGTGTCGGCCGCCAAGCCCAAGATTGCCGACTACGCCTTCACCACCCTCACGCCCAACCTGGGCGTGGTGGCCTACCGCGACTACCGTTCCTTCGTGATGGCCGACATTCCCGGCATCATCGAGGGCGCGGCCGAGGGCAAGGGCCTGGGTACGCGCTTCCTGCGCCATATCGAGCGCAACTCCATGCTGCTCTTTATGATAGCCTGCGACAGCCTCGACGTAGCCGCTGAATACAAAATCCTCCTCAACGAGCTGGAGCAGCACAACCCCGAACTGCTCGACAAAAAGCGCCTGCTGGCCATCACCAAAGCCGACATGCTCGACGACGAGCTCGAAGCCGAGCTGCTAGCCTCCTTGCCCGCCGGGATGCCGCCCACCGTCTTCATCTCCAGCCTCACCAGTAAGAATATCCAGAAGCTGAAGGATATGATTTGGGGCGCGCTGCACGAGTAAACGGTTGCCTTTTTAATATTTAGTCTAATTTGAAAAGGCCAGGTAGTATGTGGCAAGAGAAAGTTATTAACCCGCAGATTATCAGGAGTCTTTTTAAAGATGAAGACTTGTCTTTAGAAAGGATTGTAATGGGTGGTATCCAGTTTATTACAGGGGGTACTTTGATATGTATAATGTCTTATGACCTGGAAAAGTACTTGGAAAACCCGCCCGCTAAATGGATTGCTAGAGGCTGCAATACAGTGCAGATGCAATTGTCATTTATTCAATCCACTGTCAGGCGGGCGGAACTTAGTGGTTCTAACGCACTAGGAACATTAAGTATTCAGGTCGTAGAGACAGGATTTGAGGTTAATTATCTAAATCACGAGAATAATGACCGGCTAAGTCTTCACTGTAGCTGGATTCACGTTGATAGAGTAGAATGCTATATGCAAAGCTGCTAATTGATGGAGAAGATACTTGCATTCTGGATTTAAGTGCCAACTTGGCAGCCTCGCCAGCTTTGGCAAACTCCTTGCGCCCGACCCGGTACCCGTATGGGAAAGCCTTTCACTAGCCGAATCCGCCATTTTTTCCAGAAAATGACCGACGATAAACATATGAATCCCGACGACCAGCCCCTGAACGACACTACCGCCGAGCACGCTGCCGGCGAGCAGGATTTTACCGCCGTGGGCGCTACGCCCGAGGCCGGCACCACTGAAGGGGCTAGCCGCACCGAAACCGAGCTGGCTGACCTCAAGGACAAGTACTTGCGCTTGGCTGCCGAGTTTGAGAATTATAAGCGCCGCACCGCCAAGGAGCGCGCCGACCTCTTCAAAACCGCCAACCAGGAGCTGATGGTAGCCCTGCTGCCCGTGCTCGACGACTTCGACCGCGCCCGCCAGCACACCCAGGGCACCCAGGACCCGGCCGCCTTGCAAAACGCGCTCGATATCACCTATAACAAGCTCAGCAAAACCTTGCAACAGAAGGGCCTGACCCCGATGAACGCCCAGGGTGGCGACTTCGATGCCGAGTTGCACGAGGCCATTACTCAGATTCCGGCCCCTAGCGACGACCTGCGCGGCAAGATTGTTGATGAGATTGAAAAAGGCTACTACCTGGGCGATAAGGTGGTGCGCCACGCTAAAGTAGTACTAGGTCAATAACTTACCCATAAGCGAACGTCAGGCTGCCGCTAGCACTTTTAGCGACGGTCTGGCGTTCGGCTGTGATAATATCTCTGCAAAAATGGCAACCAAGCGCGATTATTACGAAGTATTAGGGATAGCCAAGAATGCGGAAGGCGACGTCATAAAGTCAGCCTACCGCAAGATGGCCATTAAATATCACCCCGATAAAAACCCCGACGACCCTTCGGCCGAGGACAAGTTTAAGGAAGCCGCCGAGGCCTACGAGGTGCTCTCCAACGCCGATAAGCGTGCCCGCTATGACCGGTTTGGCCACCAGGGCATGGGCGGGGCCGGCGGCGGCGGTAGCCCGAATATGGAGGATATCTTCTCGCAGTTCGGCGATATTTTCGGCGGCGGCGGCGGCTTCGAGGGCTTCTTCGGCGGCGGCGGTCGCGGCCAGGGTCGGCGCGTGAAAAAGGGCTCCAACCTGCGCATCAAGCTCAAGCTTGATTTGGAGGAAGTGGCCAACGGCGTTGAAAAGAAAATTAAGGTGAAGCGCTACGTGGCTTGCCCGCCGTGCAGCGGCACCGGCGCCAAAAACGGCACTGAGCTAAAAACCTGCGCCACCTGCCAGGGCAGCGGCCAAACCAAGCGCGTGGTCAACACGATGCTCGGCCAGATGGTGAGCGCCAGCACCTGCCCCACTTGCAATGGCGAGGGCAAAACCATTTCCGCTACCTGCGACGTGTGCAAAGGCGAAGGCCGCCAGCTGAACGAGGAAGTGATTCCTATCAACATTCCGGCCGGTGTAGCCAACGATATGCAGCTGAGCATGAGTGGGAAAGGTAACTTTCCGGAGCGTGGCGGCGTGCCCGGCGACCTGCTTATTCAGATTGAGGAGGAGCCACACGAGTTCCTCAAGCGCGATGGCAACAACATCATGTTTGAGCAGTACATCTCCTTTATGGATGCAGCCCTGGGCGCGAGCCTGGAGGTGCCGACCATCGAAGGCAAGGTGAAAATCAAGGTGGAGCCCGGCACCCAGCCCGGCAAAATACTGCGTTTGCGTGGCAAGGGCATCAAGGACCTGAACGGTTACGGCCGCGGCGACCAGCTTATCCACCTCAATGTGTGGACGCCGAAGAATGTAAGTAACCAAGAACGCGAAATCCTGGAAAAACTCCGCGACTCGGACAACTTCACCCCGCACCCTGGCAAAAATGAGAAGGGCTTCTTCGAAAAAGTAAAAGAGTACTTCCAATAAGGACCGCAGATTTAACGGATGAAACGGATTTCGCAGATACGCTTGGCTGCGCCAAGCTGACTACGCAAATAGATAGTACCGTTTTCATGATAGGATAAAGGAGAAGGCCGCCCATTTGGGCGGCCTTTTTTTGTGTTCCGCTCGCGTAGCCAGCCTGCGAAGCAGGCGTATCCGCGAAATCCGTTTCATCCGTTAAATCTGCGGTCTGTAATGCGGCGCGACCTTTGGCGATAGACCTTTTCGAAACCTTTATCCCAATGAGCGCCGCCCCGTCTGCCGATTTTCTGGCTGCCTTGCACGACTACCAACCGCTGGTGCGGCGCGTGTGTCGCCTCTACTGCCAGGATGCCGATGACCGGCAAGATTTGTTTCAGGAAATCGTGCTGCAGCTCTGGCGCGCCTGGCCGCGCTACGTGCCCCAGCCCGATGCCAAGCTCAGCACCTGGCTCTACCGCATTGCCCTGAACGTAGCTATCAGCAACCTGCGGCAACGCACGCGCCGGCCCGCCTCGGTGGACCTGGAAAGCGACGTAGCTCAGCACCTGGCGCAGCCCACCGAAGCCAGCGCCTACGAGCCCGAAGAAACCGCCGCCCTCTACCGCGCCATCGACCGGCTCTCGGATGTGGATAAGGCTTTCGTGCTCCTTTACCTGGAAGACCGGCCCTACGACGAAATGGCCGACATCCTGGGCATTACCCAAAATAACGTGCGCGTGAAAATGCACCGCGTGCAGGAGAAGCTGCGCAAGCAGCTGGTTCATAGCTAAGATTTTAACCTAAATTACTTATGGAACTTGACGACCTGCGCCGTCAGTGGCAGCAGCCCCAGCCGGTGACCGACCCAGCGGCCCTTAACCTTGCCGAGCTGCGCAACCTGCTAGCCCAGCAATCGGATAGCGTTATCGAGCAGCTGCGCCGCAATGCGCGGGTAGAGATGACTATCAACTACGCCCTGTTACCCGTTTCGCTGCTAGTGGCTGGGCTGGCGTCGGCGTTGTGGGTGCGCTTGTTTGGATGGCTACTGGCTCTACTCGCGCTGGTGTGCATCTTTTATTTTCGGCGCAAACTTGGGCTGCTGCATAGCATGAACGACCCCGCCGGAGACCTGCGCAGCCATTTGGTACGCCTGATTACCGGCCTGCGCACCCTCATCCGCTTCTACTATCGCCTCACGCTGGCCACCATTCCGGTAACGGGGCTGCTGATAGGGATAATGAGCGTGACCAGCGTACTGAAAGTAGTCACGCCTACCAAAATCTGGCTCTTGGCTGGGCTGCTAGCTGTAATGAGCTTAGTCATTTACCTGCCGATTGCCCATACTACCAAGCGATACCTGCATTGGCTCTATGGCCAGCACCTCGAACGGCTCGAAGGCCAGTTGCGCGAACTGGACGAAGCCTCGCCCGTTGGCTAGCTGGCGTCCTGGCCAGCCCAGTCCGGCAGCGTTTTTTACCGCCTGAGTCCGGCAAATTACCGCTCGGGGCGCGGGCGCTTGGGCTGGCTGGCCGGTGCCCCTACATTTACGCCACTTCTTTCCTCTTTCACCTTATGCCACAATCTTCTACTTCCCGGCCCATCCTGGAGGCCCGCGACGTGCGCAAGCAGTACGCGGCCCACACTGCCCTTGATGGTGTGAGCCTGGCCGTGCCCGAGCAAAGTATTTTTGGCCTGCTCGGCCCCAATGGCGCGGGCAAAACCTCGCTTATCCGCATCATCACCCAGATAACGGGGGCTGACTCGGGCGAAATCCTATTCAAAGGCGAGCGACTAAACCCCAGCCACATCGGCCAGATTGGCTACCTGCCCGAGGAGCGAGGCCTCTATAAAAAGATGAAGGTGGGCGAGCAACTCATCTACTTGGCACAGCTGCGCGGCCTGAGCCGGGCCGATGCCCTGGCGCGCATCAAGAAATGGCTGGAGCGCTTCGACATCAAAGCCTGGGCCGAGAAAAACGTGGAAGACCTGAGCAAGGGGATGCAGCAGAAAGTGCAGTTCATTGCTACGGTGCTGCACGAGCCCAGCCTCATCATTCTGGACGAGCCATTTTCGGGCTTTGACCCCATCAATGCCAATCTTATTAAAGACGAGATTCTGCGGCTGAAGCAGGAGGGGGCGGCCATCATCTTCTCAACCCACCGCATGGAGTCGGTGGAGGAGATGTGCGACAGCATTGCGCTTATCAACCGCTCACGCAAGGTGCTGGATGGGCCCGTAACGGCCATTCGCAACCAGTTTAAAAACAATACCTACGAGGTGGAGGGCCAGGGCCGCCTATTGGTGGTGCACCCCGATTTTGAGGTGGTGGAGCAGCGCGAGCGGGAAAACGACCACTTCTACGCCCGTATTCAACTGCACGCCGGCACCACGCCCAATGACTTGCTGCGCTTCCTCATCGGGCAGGTGCAGGTGCACGCCTTCCGCGAGCAGATTCCGAGCATCAACGAAATTTTTATCCGGCGTGTGCGCGAGACCATGCCCGAAACGCTGAACGAAACCGCTAACGCTCTTCTGTAATCCTATGGCTTCCAAATTTTTACTCGTTGCCCAGCGCGAATACCTAACGCGGGTGCGTAAGCGGGCGTTTGTAGTGCTTACGCTATTGGTGCCCTTCATCATCGCGGGCTTTGGGGTGCTGGTGGGCAAGCTGGCCACCTCCGACGAGAGCGCCGAAATTGTGGACGTGCGCGACACTAGCGGCCTGGGCATCGCGGCGCGGCTCACGCAGATGTCGACGCCGCAGCTTCAGTTTTTGCCCGTGGCGGGCTCGTTGCCCGAAGCCAAACAGAACTTTCAAAAAGACAAGCACGCCGGCCTACTGTACCTGCCCGCTGGCCTCGACGTGCAAAACCCGGAAGGCGTGCAATTTTTCGGCAAAGGCAACATCAGCCTTGGCAAGGAAACGCGGGTGCAAAAAGCGCTCAACGATGCCTTTGCCGAACTAAAAATGCAGCGCTCGGGCCTGACTCAAACTCAACTGGACCAGCTACGGGCCAAAGTGCCGCTCAGTTCGGTGAGCCTCGATGAGGCTGGCAAAGAGAAGGATAGTAACTCGGGCGTGACGACGGGCATCGCCTCGGCGCTGGCAATCTTGATTTACTTTTTCATCTTCCTCTACGGCGTGCAGATTATGCGCGGGGTGGGCGAAGAGAAGTCGAGCCGCGTGATGGAGGTAATGCTTTCTTCCGTGAAGCCGTTTGACCTGATGATGGGCAAGATTGTGGGCATCGCGGCGGTGGGCCTCACCCAGTTTCTGCTCTGGGGGCTGCTCTCGTGGGGTGCCTCGGCGGTGGTGGTGCCGCTGGTGATGCAGGATGAGGTTGCCAAGCCCAAAACCGAGGTAGCCGCCAACGCCCAAGCCAGCCCTGCTACTACGGCCGACCGGGCCGCGGCCTCGGCCGAGCAGATGAACCCCGCCAAGCGGGCGAATGTGATAAGCGGGGCTTTTGAGCAAGCCAGCAAGCTCAACATTCCTATCTGGACCATTCTCTTCGGCTTCATCGCCTATTTTTTAGGCGGCTACCTGCTTTACGGGGCGCTTTTTGGGGCGGTGGGGGCTGCCGTAGACGACCAGACGGATACGCAGCAATTCATGTTTCCGATTACAATGCCGCTCATTCTGAGTTATGTAGTGGGCTTCTCGGTTATCCTGCGCAACCCCGACGGGCCAGTGGCCTTCTGGATGTCGATGATTCCCTTCACCTCACCGGTGGCAATGGTTATTCGGCTGCCGTTCGGGGTGCCGGCCTGGCAGCTGGCCCTATCCATTACGCTGCTCGTCCTGGGCTTTGTGGGTACCGTGTGGGTCGCATCGCGCATCTACCGTGTGGGTATTCTCATGTATGGTAAAAAAGTGACGTACAAGGAATTGTCGAAGTGGATGTTCTATAAAGGGTAGGGTAGGAGCCAGGAAAAAGAATGTCGGGTGGCCTGCCAGGAAGCATCTTGGTCGTTTCGTTGGTTATGGTCCAGCGACGCGGGCAAGCTGCCGCTCGGTGGGGCCGCCCGACGTTCTTTTATGTGCTAATAAGTCAACTAATGCGCTATTTTCTTTTCTGTTTGTTGTTGCCCTTGCTGGCTTTTGCGCCGGCCAGTGACCGCCCCGCCTACCGCCTTTTTTCTGCCCAGGGCACGCCCGCCGATTACGACCAGATGCTTACGCAACTGGCGCAGGCCGATGTGGTCCTCTTCGGCGAGCAGCACAACGACCCCCTGGCCCACTGGCTGGAGCTACAGATTGCGAAAGACCTGGCCCGTCTCAAAGGTTCCGGCCAGCTAGTGCTGGGCCTCGAAATGTTTGAGCGCGACGTGCAGCCGCTGGTGGCGGGCTACATCGCGGGTACCGTGCCCGACTCGGCCTTTGAGCGCCAGAGCCGCCCCTGGCCCAACTACGCCACCGACTACCGCCCGCTACTGCAATTTGCCCGCCAGGCGCAGGTGCCGGTGGTGGGTACCAATGCGCCACGCCGCTACGCCCAGCAGGTAGCGCGGGGCTCGCTTACGGCCCTCGATAAGCTGCCCGCTGCCGAAAAAAGCTACCTGGTGCCGCTGCCGCTCAAAGTGGATTTTGACCTGCCGGGCTACAAAAACATGGCCGCTATGTTCGGCGGCAATGCCTCGGCGCACGGCGGGGGTGCCCGCAACGTCATCCAGGCGCAGGCGCTCAAGGATGCCACGATGGCCCACTCCATCCGCGCCAGCCTTGCACCGGGCCAAACGCTGCTGCACCTCAACGGCTCGTACCACTCCGACCACCACGACGGCATTGTGGCCTACCTGCGTACCCAAGCCAAAACGCCGCCGCGCATCAAAACCTTGAGCGTAGTGACCCAAAGCCAGCTTCAGCAGTTGGCTAAGGAGAATGTAGACCTGGCCGACTACCTCATCGTGGTGCCGGAAGACATGACTAAAACGTATTAGAAAGCTGATTTTTTGCGGCTCGCACGTAGCCGTAGCGAATTGGTAAGCACCGATACGGAGCTGAGCGCCATGGCCCCCGCCGCCAGCATAGGCGAAAGGCGAATGCCCCAGATAGGGTATAATAGCCCCGCCGCGATGGGAATACCCAACAGGTTGTAGATGAAGGCGAAAAATAGATTTTGCCGGATGGTGCGGATAGTTTGCCGCGATAAGTCGATGGCCGTGACCACGCTGTGTAAGTCGGAGCGCATAAGCGTGATGCTGGCCGCTTCCATAGCCACGTCGGTGCCGCTGCCCATCGCCAGGCCAATGTCGGCCTGGGCTAGCGCTGGGGCATCATTAATACCATCGCCGACCATTGCTACCGAGCGGCCTTCGGCCTGCAAAAGCTTTACCTGCTGCGCTTTATCCTGTGGTAATACTTCGGAGAAGTAGCGAGTAATACCCACCTGCGCCGCTACTTTGGCGGCCGTCTGGGCGTTGTCGCCGGTCATCATTACCACTGCTAACCCCAATTGCTGAAGCTGCCGAATGGCGGCGGCCGAGGTGTCGCGTACGGTGTCGGCCACACCCAGCAGGCCAGCGGGCTGGCCTGCTACGGCCACGTACAGCACCGTTTTGGCTTCAGCCAGTAGCTGCTCCGCTTGGCTGGCTAGCTCGGGTGAGAGGGTAATATGTTCATCGGTCAGCAAGCGGCGGTTGCCGATAAGCACGGTTTGGCCGGCGACGGTGGCTACCGCGCCCTTCCCTTCTACGGCCCGGAAATCAACTGCCTGCACAGGCGCGTAAGCCGACTGGCTAGCCTCGGCGTAGCGCACCACGGCTTCGGCCAGTGGGTGTTCGCTTTGGCGCTCCACGGCTGCCATCAGCGGCAACAACGCTGCTTCGTGAAAGCCAGGCGCCGTTATAAAGTCGGTCAAGGCCGGTTCGCCGCGCGTGATGGTGCCTGTTTTGTCTAGCAAAATGGTATCGACCTTATAGGCTTTTTCGAGCGCCTCGGCGTTGCGGATGAGCACGCCCTGCTCAGCTCCCTTGCCGGTGCCCACCATAATGGCCGTGGGCGTGGCTAGCCCCAGCGCGCACGGGCAGGCGATAATGAGCACCGCCACGAAGCTGACCAGCGCCAGCGGCAGCCGGGTAGCTGCCGGCGCCAGGTTAAACCATAGCACAAATGTGAGAATGGCCACTGCCACCACTACCGGCACAAAAACGGCGCTCACCTTATCGGCCAGCCGCTGGATGGGGGCGCGGCTGCCCTGCGCGTCTTCCACCAACTGCACGATTTGGGCCAGCAGCGTATCGGCGCCCACCTTGCTCACGCGGAAGCGGAAGGCACCGGTTTTATTGAGGGTAGCGCCAAACACCAGGTCGCCGGGCTTCTTCGCTACGGGTAGGCTTTCGCCGGTGAGCATGGCCTCGTCCACGGCCGAGTGGCCGGTTTCGAGCAGACCGTCGGTGGCGATTTTCTCGCCGGGGCGCACGGCTACGAGGTCGCCGGGCCGCACCTGCTCAATGGGTACATCTACTTCCTGGCCATCGGGCCGCACCACGCGGGCGGTGCGCGCCTGCAAGCCCAGTAGTGCGCGCATAGCGGCCGAAGTTTGGGTTTTGGCCCGCATCTCCAGTACTTTACCCAGCAGGATAAGCGCGATAATGGTGGCTGTGGTGTCGTAGTAAACCTCCGGCATCAAGCCATTACGCTCAAAAAAGCTGGGTGCCAGCGTAGCGGCTAGGCTGTAGAGAAAGGCCGTGCCCGTGCCAATGGCAATGAGCGTATCCATATTGGCCGAGCGGTGCTGGAAGCTTTTCCAGGCTGACGCATAAAACTCACGGCCGCTATACAGCAGCACTGGCAGCGTGAGGGCCAGTAGGCCGTAGTTGAGCCAGCGCAGGTTCAGGTGTGCCAGCAAGGCGGGCCACAGCATACTCATGCTCAGGGCCATGATGATGAGGGATAGCCCGGCGGCCACGCTAAAGCGCTGCCTGAGCGCGCGGTAAGCGGCTGCCTTTTGGCGGTCGGTTTCGGCCTGGCGGTCGGCGGCGCTGGTATCGGGCGCGCGGTCGGCTACAGCATAGCCGGCGTTTTCGACGGCCGCGCGCAAAGTGGCGGTGCTAGCCTCGGTGGGAGCGTAGGTAACGGTGGCTTTTTCGGTGGCGTAGTTGACGAGTGCGCTGTGCACGCCGGGAGTGCGAGTCAAGGACTTTTCCACGGCGGCCGCGCAGGCTGCGCAGCTCATGCCCTCAATGTCGAGGGTCGTGGTTTCGGAAGAGGGCGACATTATAATAATAGGTTGATAATCAATAAAAAGCTCGCGATTCGCTCTGTGGGTAAAAGGCGGGGAATTCTATACAAATAAACGTAAACAACCCGCCGACGGCGGTACGTAATTCGGCGGCAAACTTGCAGTATTACGCGCTGAGCCAAGCATAATCTTGTGCGCGGCTGGCAAAAAAGCGTACCAAAAACGAAGCAAAACCGCGCGAATTTTGTAGTAAGGCCAGCCGCTGGCTCTGCGCGGGCCAACGCCGCTTTCGTCCCTTTTAAGTCCTCCGAATCATGTCCACCCTTCGCTTCAAAACCACCATTAACTGCGGCGGCTGCATCAAAGCCGTTACGCCTTCGCTCAACAAAGAGGTCGGTGCCAACAACTGGCAGGTTGATACGGCCAACCCCGATAAAATCCTCACTATCACCTCCGGTCAGGTGTCAGTGGCCCAGGTGCTGGCGGCCGTTGAGCAGGCGGGCTTCGAGATTACGCCGCTGAACTAGCGGTTAATTTTCCAGCCCGCTAAATACTAAAAAAGCCCGGCTAGCCGGGCTTTTTTAGTGCTGCTAATAGCAATTAATCTTCTGAGTCGTCGCGCTTGAGCTTTTGAAGCGCACCGGTCAGCTCCTGACGGAGCTGCTTACCTGAGTCGGGCGGCAGCTGCTCGCCAATGCTGTACTGCTTTTGTAGGCGTTCCCATTCTTCGATGGGAATGAAAACCCCGGTGATATTGCCCTTGGCGTCGGATAAGTATTTGATGTCCATGGCAGTAATTGGCAATAATTCGGGTGAGAAAGGGCCAGTAGACTACGCCGAGAACGACGAGCCGCAGCCGCAGGTGCTCTTGGCCTGGGGGTTGTTGAAGGTGAATCCGCGGGCGTTGAGGCCATCCTGGAAGTCAACCTCCATGCCCAGCACGTACATAGCGTGCTTCTTATCCATGATGAGCTGCACGCCGTCGAGGTCGTACACTTCGTCCTGGTCTTTGGCCTTGTCGAAGCCCAGCAGGTAGCTCATGCCCGAGCAGCCGCCGCCCTGCACGCCAATGCGCAGGCCGTAGTCGGCGGGCACGCTTTTCTCCTGAATAATATTTTTAACCTCAACTAACGCGCGGGAAGTGAGGCCGATAGGCGGCGCCTGCGTGGTGGTAGCCATAATAGGTTCGAGTTTAGAATGAATGTAGATAAGACAAATATACGCTGCCCGACGGGTGGCCCGCGCATCCTAAACAGGCGAGGGCGGGCAGCGGTTCACGGCGTAAATTTGCCAGCAGTACAAACAACGCGCCACGAGCAGGTAGCCCTGCTTTGGCCCGCCTTTTCTTATTATGGACACGACTACTTATTTCTTCGACCTGCTCAAGACTATTTTGCCCGCGCTCATTGTGGCGGGGGCCATTTTTCTGCTCTTTCGCCAGTACTTAGAGAAGGAGCAGCAGCGCCGCCTCATTGAGCTGCGTCTCGATAGCAGCAAGACTACGCTGCCGCTACGCCTGCAAGCCTACGAGCGCGTGACGCTGCTGCTGGAGCGCATTTCGCCCAGCAATATCCTGGTGCGCCTGAGCAGCGCCGGCCAGAACGCAGTCGAGTACCACCGGTTGTTGCAGCAGGAAATTCGGGGCGAGTTTGAGCACAATTACTCGCAGCAGCTCTACATGAGCCCCGAGGCCTGGGCCCAGGTTAAGCAGGCCAAAGAAGACGTGCTCACGATGATAAACCGCGCCTTTCACGGCCTCCAAAACCCCACTCAGTTGCGCGGCACCGAGCTGGCCAAGCGTATCTTGGAAGGCCTCATGACCGACGCCGCCGACCCTACCGCCCAAGCGCTGGCCGTGGTGAAGCGCGAGGCAATGGGGCTGTTTTAGTATTGCACATACCCAGCGCAAAACGCCCCACCGCGAGCCTGGCTCGCGGTGGGGCGTTTTGCGCTGGGCTAGCTTGAGCAGCGGGCTACTTGCCGCCAGCCTTGGCAAAGTCCTTAAAGTTGCCCTTGCCCACGCTACCGCCACTACTGACCCCCATCATCTGCACGCGGCTGGGCAGCGACATGCCCAGCAGGTCGGCATTAGCGGCATCGACTACGACCTGCACCGTCACGGTTTCGGTAGCCGGCAGCAGGCGAATGTAGGCGTAGTGAGCATCGCCGTCGGCAACGGCTTTCTCGATAGTGGTGCGGGGCACAATCTGGTACGGGTAGGGATATACCTGCTTGATGTCGGCGGCGGTCAGCTTGTTTTTGACGTCGGCTTCGTCGATGAGCAGCGTTTTGGTGGGGAGGCGCTTGCCATTCTGGGCAATTTCCTCGCGCATGTCACCGTTGCTGCGGCCATCAGCCCGCCCTTGTAGGTAAGTCTGCAAGTATTTGAGGCAGAAAATCATATCGCTAGGGTATACCGGTCCGGCCGCAATCTGCATGCGCCCCACGTGGTTCTCGTCGCCGTCGCCAAGCAGGTCGATAACTACCGCCGATACCTGCTCCGAGGTGTAGTAAAAATCGGCCATGTTGACGGAGTTCATGGGCGTGCCGCCCAGGCGGTGCCGGTGCCCCAGCGAAAAGGTAAGGTGCCGTAGCACTGCCCGCTGGCTTTTCTTGGCTTTGCGCAGGTTTTCCAGTTCGCTTTCCGGCTTAAACTCAACGGCCGAAGAAAGTTTCCACAGCTTTGGGGCCAATTCGCGCATCTGGCTGTTATAGTCCGCGATGCTGGTTTTGTAGTCGGCCAGGTCTTCGGGCTTGCTCGCCAGCTTCTTTAGTTGCTTGGGGTCTTCCTCCTTCAGAATAACAATCAGCGGCTGGCTCTTAACCAAGGCAATTTCCTTGGGCTTACCCAGGCCAAACTGGGCGCGGGCGGCGGCGGCTTGCAACAGAATAGCCGCAGTCAGTGATAGTAAAGCTTTTACCTTCATGTACGTAAAAAAAGGATGGAATGAAGGCGCAAGCTACTGCGTAAACCTAAACAATAATCTACTGTAAGTGATAAGGATGGTGGCTTTCTTCAGCCGCTAAGTACTAGCCAACTTTGTGATGACTAAAAAACGAATTGCCGTGGATATGGACGAGGTCATGGCCGACTCCATTGCCCGGTTCCAGGAGTGGTACGGCCGCGATTTTCAGTTGGAGCTAACGCTTGACGCGCTGCGCGGCAAAAGCCCCTACGAGGTAGTGGCGCCCGAGCACCAGCCGGCGTTGCGCGCTTACCCCAATGCCGAGGGCTTCTTCCGCGACCTGCCAGTGATTGTCGATAGCCAGCGCGTGCTGCAAGAGCTAGCCGGTGAGTACGAGGTTTTTATTGCCACGGCGGCGATGGAGTTTCCCAATTCCTTTCTCGACAAGTACCAGTGGCTCCAGCGGCATTTCCCGTTTCTGCACTGGCGCAATTTCGTGTTTTGCGGCGATAAAAGCATTCTGAATGCTGATTATCTCATCGACGACAACGCGTACAACTTCGAGGGCTTCCGGGGCGAAGGCTTGCTATTCGATGCGCCGCATAATGCGCTCGAAATCCGCTACCGCCGCGTGCATAGCTGGCAGGAGATAGCGGATATTTTGCTGTAAAGGCTACAGAATCAATAAAAGAACGTCATGCAGCGCACAGCGAAGCATGACGTTCTTTTATCGAGTGCTTGATGAATAGTTAGCCTAGCGGGGCTGCCGGGCGGCAACCGCCGCGCGCTCGTAGCACTGCTCGTAGAGCGGCACGATGTTGCCAACGGCAAACTCCTCGGCGCGGGCGCGGGCGGCGGCTTTGAAGCGGGGCAGGTTTTCGTCGTCGAGCACGTAGAGGGCGTTTTTGACCATGTCGTCCACGTCGCCGATGTTGCTGAGCATGCCGCTTACGTTGTGCACGTTGAGCTCGGGAATACCGCCCGCGTTGGTGCTTACTACGGGTACTTCGCAGGCCATCGCCTCCAGGGCGGCGAGGCCGAAGCTCTCATTTTCGGAGGGCATTAAGAACAAGTCGCTCACACTGAGGACTTCCTCCACGGCTTCGAGCTTACCCAGGAAGCGTACGTCGCGCTGGCAGTCGAGTTCGCGGGCCAGCTTTTCCATGCGCGTGCGGTCGGGGCCGTCGCCCACGAGTAGCAGCTTGGCCGGGATAACTTGGCGCACGCCGGCGAAGATGCGCAGCACGTCTTCGACCCGCTTGACGGAACGAAAGTTGCTGGTGTGGAGCAGGATTTTCTCGCCGTCGGGCGCGATGGCCGTGCGGAAGTGGTTTTTCTCCTGCTTCTTGAAGCGGTGCAGGTCGATGAAGTTGGGGATAACCTCAATCTTGTGCTCGACCGGGAAATACTCGTAGGTTTCGCGGCGCAGGTCGGCCGATACGGACGTGACGCCGTCGCTCTCGTTGATGCTGAACGTGACCACCGGCTCGTAGCTGGCATCCTTGCCCACGAGCGTAATGTCGGTGCCGTGCAGCGTGGTCACCACCGGCGCCGTGATGCCGCGCGAGCGCAGAATCTGCTTGGCCAAGTAGGCCGCCGAGGCGTGCGGAATGGCGTAGTGCACGTGCAGCACGTCGAGCTTTTCGTTCTGCACAATGTCCACCATCTTGCTGGCCAGGGCCGACTCGTAGGGCGGAAACTGGAAGAGCGGGTACGTGGGCACGTACACCTCGTGGTAGAAGACGTTCTCGTTAAAGAAATCGAGCCGCACCGGCTGGCTGTAGGTGATAAAATGGACCTTGTGGCCGCGCTGGGCCAGGGCCTTGCCCAGTTCGGTGGCTACCACGCCGGAGCCGCCAAAAGTGGGGTAACAAACAATGCCGATGTTCATGGAAAGGATAGAGTAGGCGAGGGGCTAACCGGAATACGCGGCGGATGTTGGCAGCAACTCCCGCCAAGCCGCCGCGACTTTACGCCGTGTCGGCCGCTGGGGCCGCGCCAAGCCCCGGCGTAGCTTTGGCTACGCACTTTCGTATTGATTTCCCAATGAAGCATTTTTTACTGTTGGGTTGCCTGGCGGCCGGGCTAGCCACGCCGGTACTGGCCCAGCCCACGCGGGCCAAGGCCCCGCAGGCCAGCACCCGTAACTCGGCTCCGCTGGCCGCGCTCTTCACCAATTACTGGGAAGAGCAGGCGCGCCTCTACCCGCTGCAAGCCACCAGCCAGGGCGATAATCGCTACAACGACCAGTTGCCCAACTCGGGCACCCGCGCCTTCCGCCAGCAGCAGCGCAGCCTCTATGAGCGCTACCGCGACCAGCTGGCCCGCATCGACCGCCGCCGGCTGGGCGCGGCCGACCAGACGAGCTACGACGTGTTTCAGTACGAGATGACGACCCGGCTCAAGGGGCTGGACCAGCCGACCTGGACCATGCCGTTTACGCAGTTCAGCGGGCTGCCCATCGAACTGGCGCAGTTGGGCGCGGGCTCCGGCGCGCAGCCCTTCAAAACCCCCACCGACTACGACAACTGGCTAACCCGCGTGCGCCAATTTCCGGCGTGGGCCGATACAGCTATGGCCGATTTTCGGCACGGTATGCGCACGGGGGTGGTGCTGCCCAAGGTATTGGTGCAAAAAATGATACCGCAGCTGGAGGCGCTGACTGTCGCCGAGCCCGAACAGAGCATTTTCTACGGCCCTATTAAGCAGCTGCCAGCCACGTTTTCGGCCGCCGATAAGCAGCGGCTCACTACCGCCTACGGCGCGGCCATTCGGGGCGAGCTGGTGCCCACGTACCGCAAGCTGGCGGCTTTCCTGCGTGATGAGTACTTGCCGGCCGCTCGCACCAGCACCGGCATCGCGGCCGTGCCCGGCGGGGCCGACATGTACACCTACGCCGTAAGCTACTGGACCACCACCACGCGCACGCCCGACGAAATCTACCAGACCGGCCAAGCCGAAGTAGCCCGCATCAAAGCCGAAATGGAGAAGGTGCGCCAGCAGCTCGGCTACCCCGGCCCGCTGGCCGAACTGCTGGTCTCGCTAAGTACCGACCCCAAATTTCGGCCCTATAAAACCCCCGAAGACGTGCTCAACGGCTTCCGCGCCATCCAGGGCCGCGTGACGCCGGGGCTGCCGCGCCTGTTTGGGCGGATGCCCAAAACGGCCTTCGAGATTCGGCAGACGGAGGCATTTCGCGCCGCCTCGGCCAGCGCGCAGTACAACCGCGCTTCGGCCGACGGCTCGCGGCCGGGCATTTTCTACGTGCCCATTCTCGATGCCACCAAGTTTAAGACGCCGGGCATGGAATCACTGTTT
>Ga0268353_100061_pt1 | contig 17738 bp, 15 predicted proteins | sample G5R2_NF_18SEP201_FD_190168 | JGI IMG/M metagenome (GOLD analysis project Ga0268353, IMG submission 190168) | Phyllosphere microbial comminities from switchgrass, GLBRC, Michigan, United States - G5R2_NF_18SEP2017_LD1 | ecosystem: Host-associated > Plants > Phyllosphere > Phylloplane/Leaf | place... | reverse complement strand
TCCTCGAAATGTTGGCCCGCCGCATGGCCCTCATCCAGGAACTGGCCGAGTACAAGAAGGAGAACAACGTGAAAATCCTCCAACTGGAGCGCTGGCAGGAAATTTTCAAAACCCGCCCGGAGTGGGGCCGCAAGCTCAACATCGACGAAAAATTTGTGGGCGAGCTCTACAAGCTTATCCACATCGAGAGCATCCGGCAGCAGACGCAGGTGCTCAACGGCCGCCCCGTGGACGGGCCGGTGAACCTGGGGCCAGGCCTGTAGCCAGCCACGCTAAAACCTAAAAACGGGCCGCTGCCAGTGCTTCACAAACACTGGCAGCGGCCCGTTTTTAGTACAGATTAATACCTATTTACTGCCGAGTGTAGGTGTACTTGGGGCCATCGGCCGCGCTGCACTGGTCAATAACTAGCGTATTGCCAGCCAGCGTGTAAGCGCCCTTGGGCGCATAGGCATCGGCAGAGGCGGGAGTGAGTGTAATAACTGGCTCGCTGGCTCCGCCGCCGCAGCTAACGCCCTCGCCCGTGGTATAGCTGCCCTCGGCCGCCAGGGTGCCCTTGCGATATAACTTGAAGTGCTGGCCCGCCTCAAAGGTTACCGACTCGTCGGGCACGGGCTGGTTGGGCGGGCAGTGGCACTGGTAAGCGGTGAGCTTCCAAGTGCCCATGAGCGTGGTGCTGGGCTCCGTGGCCTGGGGGGTGCGCTGGCAGCCGATGGCACTGGTAGCCAGCAGGACGATGACAAAGGGGAATTTTTTCATGGAAAAGGCAGCAGGTAGTGTGGAGCTTACTCGGCCAGGTGAGAATGGGTTGCACGAGCCAAGCCTTGCGGGGCTACTGCCAGGATTGTGCCAGTACGCTAAGGCTGGCGAGTATAGGTATACACCGGGCCATCCGAAACGCACTTATTGGTCTGGTCGATAACCAACGTCTGGTTTTGCACCGTGTAGGCCCCCGTCGGTGCGTACGCGCCGGCTGTAGTAACTGTGAGGCGCAGCTGGTCACGGTCTACGCTTTCGCCGCAGGCGGGGCCCCGGCTGAGAGAGTAAGTGCCTTCGGCCGCAAGAGCCTTATTGCGAAATAGTTGAAATCGTTTGCTATTGTCAAACGTGATGACTTCGTCAGGAACGGGTGCGGCTTCGCAGTAGCATGCCCGGGCGGTAAGCCGCCAGGTGCCAATAAGATTATCGGGGCTAGGCAGGTCAGCCTTATTGCCGCAGCTGGTGAGGCTAGCGCTGGTCAGGAGAAAGAGGGCGCAGCAGATTCTTTTCATAGTGCTGACAAAAATGAGGTCGCCGGGCTACTCAGCTACCCAGTGATACGTTTCCACAGCCCCGCCATCTACGCACAGCGCCTCGCTGGCAATGGTGAGCACCTGCCGGCTGGCCTCCTGGCTAAGGGTATAGAGCTTGACGTCGGTATTGCCCAGTTCGGGCTCGCTGGCGTAGGTGACAAGCGGCACCGCCACCGCGCCGCAGGGCTGAGGCTTGCCCATCGAGAGCTGATACGTAGTGCGGTAAGCATCCCGGCCCGAGCGGCTGACCACCAGCTGACCTTCGGGGCCAAACACCAGCTGCCGGCTGAAGCCCAGGCTGGCCGGCGTTTGCAGGCCGCTCGGGTACGACGAGTTGTCCCACTGCCAATGGCCGGTGGCCAGCGCCAGCGCATCGTAGTGCGCGGGCCGGATGTCGGCATCCGTCTGGCAGCCGGTGGCGAGTGGTAAGGCAGCAAGCAGCAAGCAGCAGCGCAGAAGTTGGGTCATGTGGAAAAGCCAGGCGAGTAAACCGGTCTGTTTACAGATGCCCACCCGCCGTGAAGCGTTGCACGGCCACCCCGCTAAAATGCTTGGGGCTGGCCGCCGTTTATTTGCACCGGCTTTACCTCCGCCGTTTTTGCCTTGACTACCCCGCCCACCATTGGCCCCGCGGCCCTGCCGGCCCTGGCCGAGCTGCTGCGCCAGGCCCCGCCCAGCCGCCTGTTTGTGCTGGCCGATACCAACACCGTCCGCGACTGCTACCCGCGCCTTCAATCCCAACTGCCCGCCCACGAGTTGCTGACCATTGCGGCCGGCGAAGCGCATAAGACGCTGGCTACGTGCGCCGACGTATGGAACTGGCTTACTGAAAACCACGCCGACCGTCACGCGCTGCTCGTGTGCCTGGGCGGCGGCGTTGTCACCGACCTGGGTGGGTTTTGCGCTGCTACTTACAAGCGCGGCCTGCGCTGCGTGGGCGTGCCCACCACGCTGCTGGCCCAGGTCGATGCTGCCGTGGGGGGCAAAACGGGGGTCGATTTTCAGGGCTTCAAAAACCACATCGGCGTATTTCAGGAGCCGGAGGCTGTGGTAATGGACCCGGCTTTTCTCGCGACGCTGCCGCCTGGCGAGCTACGCTCGGGGTATGCCGAGGTTATCAAACACGCCCTCATTGCCGATGCGACGGCCTTCGCCAGCCTGCGCGGGCTGGCCGTGGCGGCGGTGCCCGACTGGACGCCCATTATCCGCCACTCGGTGGCCATTAAGGAAGCCATCGTGGCCCAGGACCCGCACGAAAGCGGCCCCCGCAAGCTGCTCAACTTTGGCCATACTGTGGGCCACGCCCTCGAAAGCTACCTGCTGGCCAAGCCCGGCCGCGCCGTGCGCCACGGCGAAGCCGTGGCGGCGGGCATCGTGTGCGAGAGCTGGCTCTCGGCCCAGCGTGGCCTGCTCGGCGCCGATGAGCTGGCGCAGGTCCGCGAGGTAGTAAGCGCATCGTTTGAGCCACTAAGGTTTACAGAAAGCGAAATCGAGGCCATCGCCGCCTATGCCCTGCACGATAAAAAGAACCGAGGCGATAGTATTAAATGCACGCTCCTGCACGGGCTGGGCCACGGCATCTTCGACCAGACCATTACGCTGGCCGAAATAGCGGCCTCGCTACGCGTCTACCTCACCTTCTAAAACGGCGCCCGCCCTGGCGCGCCCTGCTTTCCTATGAGTACCCAATCCCTGCGCTGGCCGGGCGGCCCGCTGGGCGGCACCGGCCTATTGCCCGCCTCCAAAAGCGAAGCTAACCGCGCCTTGCTGCTCCAGCGCCTGGCCGGCGGCGGCACCCTCGCCAACCTCTCCGAGGCCAACGATACCGTGCTGATGGCGCGCCTCCTGGGTGAGGCCGCCACCACCGACCTGCTCGACGCCCAGGACGCCGGCACCGTCATGCGCTTCATGACGGCCTACCTGGCCGTCACCGGCTGGCGCGGCACCCTCACCGGTGCGGCCCGCATGAAGCAGCGCCCCATCGCCATCCTGGTCGATGCGCTGCGTGCGCTGGGAGCCGACATTACCTATGCCGAGCAAGAGGGCTACCCGCCGCTCATCTTCGGCGGCCAGCCGTTGGCGGCGCGCACCGAGCCGGCCGAGCTAGCGGTGCGCGGCGACATTAGCAGCCAGTACATTTCGGCCCTGCTGATGGTGGCGCCCATGCTGCCCGGCGGCCTGCGCCTGCGCCTGACCGGCGAAATCGGCTCGCGCCCCTACATCAAGATGACGCTAAAGCTGATGCGCCACTTCGGGGCCACGGCTACCGAGGTAGGGCGCGATGCGGTAGAGGTGCAGCCTGGTGGCTACCGCCCGGCCGACTACACCGTGGAGAGCGACTGGTCGGCGGCCAGCTACTGGTACGCGCTGGTGGCCCTGGCCCCGGCCGGGGCCAGCGTGGTGCTGCCCGGCCTGCGCGAAAAATCGTGGCAGGGCGACCACGTCATCCAGATTATCATGTGGCCGCTGGGCGTCGCAACCGAGTTTCTGGCCGATGGTAGCGGTGCCCGCCTCACCCAGATACCGGCCACCCCGGCCCCCGCCGGCGCGCCCACTACCGACTTTACCGACTGTCCCGACCTGGCCCAGACGGTGGCCGTGGTTGTGGCCGCGCTAGGCCGCCGCCGCCGCTTCACGGGCCTGCACAGCCTGCGCATCAAGGAAACCGACCGCATCGCGGCCATCCAGAACGAGCTGCGCAAGTTCGGGGCCGACATGCCCGAGGTCGAGCCCGGCGTGTTTGAGGTGCAGCCCGGCACCTTCCAGGTTGAGGGCCAGACGGTAGAAACCTACGAAGACCACCGCATGGCAATGGCCTTCGCGCCGCTGGCCATGCGCGGCCCGCTGCTGGTGCACGAGCCGCAGGTGGTGCGCAAGTCGTACCCTAGTTTCTGGCGGGCGCTGGCGGCGGTAGGCGTGCAGGTAGACTAAGGTAGGTTTTCTCTTTCAGCAATAAGGTAGCTCAACCTCTCTCTCATGACTCTCCCATGACTTATTATGAACTGAGTGCGGTGCTGCTGGCGGGTGGCCTACTACTGGCAAGCTGCCAGGCTAAGCCCGATGGGGGTGAGCAGGCCGAGGGCGACGGGCGCAAAATCTCCGGCGCCATCTGGCAGTCAGAAGCCTACGCGCTGTACCGCGATAGCGTAGTGCAGGGTGCCAACCACGCCCGCGCTATCTCGGCCACGGCGCTCACTTCCGATTACCATAGCCCGGCCAACGAGCGGCAGAGCCCCAAAATCGTGTTCAAGTTCAGCCTCAATGGGCAGGACAACGAGCTGGCGCCCGGCCAGGATAACACCTTTCTGGCCCTGCCCGCCCCGGCCGGCGCAGTGCTCGAAACGCCAGTTATTCCCTTCGGCCAGCGCTACGTAGACCCCCGCCCCGAGCCCGCCGACCAGTTCTTGGCACCTGATACGAAGCTGAAAATCCGCCTCGACCTGCGGCCCGTGCTGCAAGCCTTCGCCCGGCAGGGCTACTATACCACCTACAAGGGTGAAAAGCTGTACAAGCAGGACTTTAAAAAGGTGTTCGTGGCCGGTGGGCAGGCCCCGCTAAGCTGGGATTTCGACAACCTCGCCCACAAGCCCGAACTAGAAATGCACGACCCCGATGGCGACGGCATTTACGAAGTGACGCTAACGCTCAACCAACCCGCGGCCGCCAAAACCACCGCCGCCAGCTGGAGGAAGACCCTCAAAACCGACGACCTGCCGCAATATAAATCCGACTACCCGCTGGCCGACGCGCTCTACAACCTGGCCCTGGAAGAGGCCCGCCGCGCTGTGGAGCCCGATGGTACTTTTCGCACCGGCAAGGAGTGGGCGGGCGTGTGGACGCGCGATATCAGCTACTCCATTATCCTGGCCCAGGCCACGTTGCAGCCCCAGGTGGCCATGACCAGCCTGCTGCGCAAAGTGAGCCCCGAGGGCCGCATTATTCAGGATACGGGTACTGGCGGGGCCTACCCGTGCTCCACCGACCGCGTTATCTGGGCGGTGGCAGCCTGGGAAATCTACAAGGTGACCGGCGACGAAAACTGGCTGCGCCGGGTGTATCCGGTCGTCAAAAAAACGCTTGAAGAAGACGCTCAGAACGCCTACGACCCGGCCAGCGGCCTGGTACGCGGCGAGTCGTCGTTTCTCGACTGGCGCGAGCAAACCTACCCGCGCTGGATGCAGCCCGCCGACATCTACCAGAGCCAGAACCTGGGCACCAACGCCGTGCACGCACAAGCCAATACCGTGCTGGCCCTCATGGCTGCCCAGCTCGGCGAAGCGGCCGTAGCCGAGCGTCACCAGCAGGTGGCGGCCGCCATCCGGCAGGCCGTCAATCAACACCTGTGGCTCGAAAACGCCGGTTATTATGGCCAGTACCGCTACGGCCGGGTGGCCCCTATAGTGTCGCCGCGCGCCGAAGCGCTGGGCGAGGCCCTGAGCGTATTATTTGACGTGGCTGATGCCAGTCGGGCCAAAACGGTGGTGGCCAAAACACCCACCGTGCCCTTCGGCATCCCGTGCATCTACCCGCAAATTCCGGGCATCCCACCCTATCACAACGCTGCCGTGTGGCCCTTCGTGCAGAGCTTTTGGGCGCTGGCTGCCGCCCGCGCCGGCAACGAGGCCTCGCTCACCGAAAGCATCGCCGCCATCTACCGGCCGGCCGCGATGTTTTTGACCAACAAGGAAAATTTTGTGGCCGGTAACGGCGACTTTGCCGGTACCCAGGTCAACAGCAGCAACATGCTCTGGAGCCTTTCGGGCAGCCTGGGGCTGGTATACAAGGTGCTGTTTGGCATGCACTACGAAACCGACCGGCTGGTTTTTCGCCCCTTCGTGCCCCGGGCCTTTCAGGGCGCCCGCCAGCTCACCAATTTCAAGTACCGGCAGGCGATTTTGAACATCGAATTGACCGGCTACGGCAACGAGGTTCAAACCATCACCCTCGACGGCCAGCCGCTGCCCGGCGGAGCCGTGCCGGCCAGCCTCACCGGTCCCCATGCCCTGCGCATTACTCTCCGCAGCCAGGCCCCGGCCGAGGCGCGCGTCAACCGCGTGGCTAACCTCTTCAGCCCCGAAATACCGCAGGTAACCTTTGCCAGCGGCCAGCTGAGTTGGCCGGCTATCCCGGGTGCCCAAACCTACCGCGTGCTCAAAAACGGCCAGCCCGTAAACGCCAGCGGCGCGCTGACTTACACTATCCTGGGCAGCGACCCTGCTGAATACCAGGTGCTGGCCATCGACAATAAGGGCTTAGAGTCGTTTGCCAGCGAGCCGCTGCTCGTGGGCGCGCGCGCCGTCGAGGTGCAGCTCGAAACTATGGCCCCGGCCGCCGCCTACACCTACCAAGGCTTCAGCGGCAAAGGTTTTGTCGAAGTCAGTATCACCAAAAACCAACGGCTCCCGCTGTCCGTGCAGGTGCCCGAGGCGGGCCTCTACGCCCTTGACTTCCGCTACGCCAACGGCAACGGCCCTGTCAACACCGATAATAAGTGTGCCATTCGCACCCTGCGCGACGGCCAGGGCCAACTGTTAGGCACCGTGGTGCTGCCCCAGCGCGGGGTAGGGGAGTGGAGCAATTGGGGCTTCTCTAACCTCCTCCTGGTGCCGTTGGCCAAGGGCAAAAACACCCTTACCCTCACCTACGAGCCCGCCAATACCAACATGAACGGCGCCGTAAACCAGGCCATGCTCGACTACGTGCGGGTACGCCGGGTGCAGTAGCGCGGACTTTGTAACCCGCATTTGCGCCGGCCCAACCGCAGACTACAAAGTCCGCGCTACTACTTTTGCTTTTCATGAACGACGCTGAATTTGACCTGCTCGACGAGCTGTATTTCGTCACCCCTTTCCGAGTATTACTCGAAAAAACCGGCCTGCCCGCCGCCGAGCTGCTGCCCCTGCTGGGCGGTCTGCTCGAGCGCGGCCTGGTGCGCTACTACTGGCCCGACCCCGATACCGAGCTGGCCTACGAGCCTACCTCCTTCGGCGCGCTGGGCCAGGATGCCAGCTACCTGGCCTCCAAGGAAGGCCTGCTTCAGCACAACACCCGCTAGCCGTGGCCGCCGCGCCCGCCCTCCCCGACGCCCTGCCGGCCGCGCCCGATACGGCCGTGGTGGTGCCGCCTCCGGCGCGCACCCCCGGCTACTACGTGCGCCAGCGCCTGTGGGCCAACCGCCCCGCCGTGGCTGGCTTGGTCTTCATCGGGCTGTGCGCGCTGGTGGCGCTGCTCGGCTACTGGGTACTGCCCGACAACTCGCCCAACGCCAACAACGGCTTCGTGCAGCTGCAAAAGCAGCCGCCCGGCTTTCAAGTCAGCTTCATCCGCCGCACTGAAACGGATTCTGTGCGGGCTACCAACAATCTTTTTAAGACGTGGTGGCGAGGAGAAGTGCCCGCTGAGGAAATGCCCATTGAGGGCGGAATGGCTACGCCCAGCGCTGACACTTTAGTTATAACGCCTTGGTCGCCCCTTTGTAGCCCTTCCTCGCATCCGGTGCGCCTGGCCGCAAAAGATTGGCTGGGGGATTTTCAAAGCTCCCAGCAGGGTACTCGATGGGCGCATCGTACCTACTGGCTAGGTACCGACAAGGCCGGGCGCGATGAGTTGAGCCGCCTGCTGCTGGGTACGCGCATTTCGCTGGGCATCGGGCTGGTGGCGGTGCTCATCTCGCTGGTAATTGGCGTGGCAGTGGGCGCGGTGGCCGGCTACTTCGGCGGCTGGGTCGATAGCCTGCTGCTGGGGCTGATGACTGTGGTGTGGAGTATTCCGGGCATCATGCTGGTCATCGGTATTTCGCTGGCTCTCGATAGCAAGGGCGTGTGGGTCAGCTTCGTAGCCGTAGGCCTCACCATGTGGGTCGATGTGGCGCGCGTCGTGCGCGGGCAGGTGTTGGGGCTGCGCTCGGCCACGTTTATTGAGGCGGGGCGGGTGCTGGGCCTGCCCACCAGCCGGCTCATTTTCGTGCACCTGCTGCCCAATTTGCGCGGGCCACTCATCGTGCTGGCCACCAGTAATTTTGCCGCTGCCATCCTGCTCGAAGCCGGCCTGAGCTTCCTGGGCCTGGGCGTGCAGCCCCCGGCCCCCAGCTGGGGCCTGATGGTTAAAGAAGGCTACGACCTGCTCGGTACCGAGGCCGGACTGTGGCTCACGGCGTTGCCGGGGCTGGCCATCAGCCTGTTAGTGTTGAGCTTCAACGTGCTAGGTAATGGCCTGCGCGATGCCTTCGACCCCAAAACCCAGCTTAGTTAAGGCCGAAACAGGCCAGTTGGGTGGCTGGGCGTATTATTGCAGCCCCGTCCTTTTCCTGCTTATTTCCCGGCGCCCCGTGCCGGGCGGTACCTTTGCCCCAGCCTATGCCCCATCTAGCCACCGTAGCGGGCCTCGAAAAACGCCTCTTTCTCAAAGAGCGCGAGCTAGGGGCACTGCTGGAAATCACGCAAGCCATCACCCACAACTCGGCCGAGGCCGACTTGTATAAAATCTATCAGTTTACGCTCATCGGCCAGCTCGGCGTGCGCCGGCTGGCCTTGTACGTGCTCGATGAAGGGGCTTTCCGGCTGAAAGTGAACTTTGGCACGGCCCTGCCGGGCGACTCCCATTTCCTGCCCGCTGAAGTAGCGGGCTGGTGCCTGACCCCCACCTGCCTGGTGAAGGAACTGGGCCTGGGTGCCGCCTGGGAGCACTTTGAGCTGCTGGTGCCCGTGCGCCAGCAGGAAAACGTGCAGGCGCTGGTGTTTGTGGGCACGCTGCACGGCGACTACGCCAGCAGCGAGGCGCTGTCCTTTCTCGAAACGCTGAGCAACATCCTGCTTGGGGCCGTAGCCAACCTGCGCCTGGCCCGCCAGCGCGAGGCCCTGCTGGTGGCCGAGTCGGCAGTGCGCCGAGAGATTGAAATTGCCCAACAGGTGCAGCAGCTGCTGTTTCCGCAGTCATTGCCCAATAATGGTCACTATGCGCTGCACGCTACCTATCAGCCGCATACCGAGATTGGGGGCGACTACTACGACGTGGTTGAAGTCGATAAGCACCGCCTGCTGGTGTGCGTGGCCGACGTGAGCGGCAAGGGCGTGCCGGCCTCGCTGCTAATGTCGAATTTTCAGGCGGGCCTGCGTACGCTATTGCGCCAGGGCGTCGACCTGCTGACCACCGTGCGCGAGCTCAACCACCTCATTTTTCGCAATGCGGGCGGTGAGAAATTCATCACAGCCTTCCTGGCCCTCTACGACCGCCGCACCCAGGTGCTGGAATACGTAAATGCCGGCCACAACGACCCCCTGCTGCTGCCCGACGCCGGCCCACCCCAGCCCCTGCACGAGGGCACCGTGATGCTGGGCATCATGCCCGACCTGCCACCCTTCCGGGTAGGGCTAGCCGCCATGCCCCCCCACTCGCTGCTATTCATTTACACCGATGGCCTCACCGAGGTCTTCAACGAGCAGCAGCAGGAGTTTGGCGAAGAAGGCGTGCTGCACACCCTGGCCCGCAATCGCTACCTACCGCTACCGCGCCTGCACCAAGAATTACTGCACTGTATCCGGCAGTTCAACGTCAACGGCGAGCGCTTTGCCGACGACGTAACCATGCTGAGCCTGCGGGTGAAGTAGGTGAGGTGGGAAAATGGCGCGTTGGGCTCATTCACCCACTCACCGTTTTACTTGTTCGCCACCTCACCACCTGCTACCCAGGTGCCGCTACGGATGAGTAGGGCCAGCGATACGAAGAAGATGGAGCCGATTTTATCGTTTTCTACCAGCTCATTGAGCAGCAGGTGAAAGACGATGATGACGAAAGACAGCGTGATGACCACCACTACGCGGCGTAGCTCGGGATGCGGCCGGGTAGCGTGGTAGAGGCGCTCGGCGGTGAGCAGGGCCGCGCCTACCAGGGTGCAGAAGAGCACAAAGGCCGGAATGCCCTGCTCAGCCAGTTGCAGCAAAAAGTAGTTGTGCGTGGTCGAGCCCGTGCGGTTGGCGCTCACGTAGGTGCGGAAGCTCGTGACCGTATAGCGCTTATATTCAGGGTTAAAGGTGGAGGGGCCGCTACCCGTTAGGGGCTTAGCGGCTACCATGCGGGCGGCGGCCACCCAGCGGTATACTCGCTCCATGCCCGACACATCCTGAAACTTGTAGGTAGAAACGAGGTGGTCAGCAAAGCTGTTGCCGTGCCAGGTAGTGTGCTCATAATCAGGCCGGAAGCGAATATAGTTCTGGCTGCTCACGAAGTACGTTACGATGCCTGCCGTGCTCAGAGCCACCACCAGCAGCAGCACCCGCGTAAGGCGTAGCCGCATCACCACATAATAAATGCCTGCCACCGGCATGGCCAGCCACGAAGCCCGCGTGTAAGATGTCAGCAGCCCAAATAGCAGCGCCGTGCCGGCCCCCAGCCACAGCCACCGCTGGGCCCGCGTGGTCGCCCGCGCCGCTAGCCCGCCCGCAAACGGCAGCAGCAAGGCCATTGTGGTAGCGTACACCACGTGGTTGACGTAAAATGGCTGGAGCGCCCAGTTGACCTGCCCAAAGCTGAAGCCGATGCTGGCGTGGCGCGGCAGCACCCACACCAGGCTCACCACTGCCCCGCCCACGTAGCAGGCCGCCAGCCGCCAGAAGTCGGCGGGCCGGCGCAGCACCAGCAGCGAGCCCAGCAGAAACGGCGCCAGGTACCAGCACTTGGCCAGCAGGTACTTGATAGACTTCACCTTATCAACCGAGAAGCACGTATCGAAGCCTGCCCAGGCCAGCAGCAGCAGCGGTAGCAGCAGCAGCGGGTGGCGCCACTCGCGCGGGGCCAGTTGGCGCAGGCTGCCGGGGCCCAGCAGCAGCGCCAGCGGCACGCAGCACAGCAGCGCCAGCATCAGCGGCTCGGAGGGTACATCCATCTTCAGCCCGCCGGGCAGGCTGATTTCGTGCGAGAAAGGCAGCGTCAGAAACAAGCCGTAGTACAGCCACTGCCAGCGGGTGGCGGCCAGCAGCAGCGCTGGCACCGCGAGTGCGGGCAGCAGCAGGGCCGGCCGCTGCGTAAGGCCGCCCGCCAGCATGCCGCCCAGCGCCAGCGTCACAAACCCCACAAATAGCCATTGGCTGGCATCGTCAGGCCGCAGGCGAAGCAGGAGGTGGCGCATGGACAAAAACAGCAGAAAGGAATAAAGAGGGACGCCAGTGCGGGACCCCGCGTAGGTCCGGGGGCCTAAGCCGGCCGCTGGCTTTGCTCGTGGCGATACACCTCCAGCAGCAAAATCAGGAACACCGATAAAGCCAGCATGGCCAGCACTGAGCCCACCACGATAACGAGGCGGAAGGGCTTGCTTTTGTGGGTGGCCGGGTAGGCTTTCTGAATAAGGTAGAGCGATGATACCCGGCCGCCCAGGGCGGTTTCGGCCTGCTCGAAGGCGGCCTGCGACACGGCGTAGCGCGTGCGCAGGTCGGTGAGGCGGCCCACCAACAGGGCTACCGAGTCGGCCCCCTGCGTCCAGCCTTCGAGGTTAATGACGTTGCCGCCCTGAGCCTGGGTGAGGCCACGCAGGGCGCGGCGCAGCCCCGCCACGTGGCCGGGGCCGCCCGCCTCGGCCACGTGCAGCTCCTTTTCGGTATCGATAATGGCCTTGGCTAGGTAGCGGCTTTGCTCTTCGAGGCCAAACACGCCGTAGCGGCGGCGGGCCGTGAGGAGCTGCTGCCGGGTGAGCTCGTAGCTGGCGCCCAGCCGGGCCGAGCGCTGCCGGTATATTTCGAGCACATTGCGCCGGTTTTCGAGCGTGAGCTGCTGGGTAACCGAGTCGATGGCAGCCATCAGGGTATTAGCCACGTTCGCCGCCAGCTTCTTGTCGCGGTCCTGAAACGTGAGCTCAATGGCATCGCGCTCGTTATGCACAATGCTGAGGTTGCTGGCAAACTCATTGAGCACGTAGTTGTCGGCCACGTCGGTGCCAGGTTGCCCGGCTTTGTAGTGCTCGTAGAGGTGAAACCGGCGAATCATGCGTTCGGCCAGGGGCAGCGACTGCCCGATGGTGAGTACGCGGTCGAGGTCGCCCGATGAGCCACCCACATCTAGCCGCTGGCCCCCGGCCAGGCGGTCGGGGTCGCTGCTTTGCGGCGAAGCAGGCAGGAAAATGGCCGTCGAGCTGTAAATATTGGGCAGCGCCCAGGCAATGCCAGCGCTCACTACGGCCGTGAGGACCAGGGCCAGCGCTAGCTGGTATTTCCAGCGCCAAAAAATAACCCGCAGGCCAGCGGACGAGAAAGGGGAAGGCGAGTGGGGTAACATAAACAGATGAAAGGGCCTTGCCGCAATGCGCGAGCGCGTGCAGCAACGGGCAAATATAAACTGCTGGCTGGCCTGGCAGGAGCTTTATCTTTGTGCGTTCACCGGCTGCGGGCTATCCCCGTATTTATTCGCATCAAACGCTTTCTCGGTAATATCAGCCTCGCCGTAGCGCTCAACCTGCTCGTGAAGCCAGGCTGGGTGCTGCTCGAAAACGTGGTGCAGGACCGCCTGGGCCACGCCACCTTCGGGCTGATTGCCGCCTGCTCGGCCCTGGCCGTGGTGGTCGCCACCTTTGCCGACCTGGGTCTCACGCAGTTCACGGTGCAGCGCCTGGCCGCCGAGCCCCGCTTTGCCAACCGGCAGTTTGCCACCCTGTTTCCCTTGCGGGGGTTGCTTACGCTGGCCTCGCTGCTGGCCCTGCTGGGGCTGGGCTGGGGGCTGGGCTACCGGGGCTCGCAGCTGAGCCTGCTGACGGCAGTGGGGGCGGGGCTACTGCTCACGCAGTACGGGCAGTTTTTGCGGGCGCCGGTGCAGGCGCGCCAGCATTTCAATACCGACGCTCTGCTGTCGGTGCTCGAAAAGCTGCTGGCCCTGGGCATGGTGGTGGGTTTGCTCTTGGGTGGCAAGCTGGGGCTGGGCACCTACGTGGGAGCGCGGGTGGTGGCAGCGGGCTTCACGGCGGTGCTTTTTCTGGGGCTGCTGCGGCGGCTGTTTGGGGAGCTGCCGCACCGCTGGCCCCGGCGGCGGCGGGCGGGGCAGCTGCTGCGTGGCAGCCTGCCATTTGCCTTTATCGCCCTGCTCTACGGCATTAATGAGCGCGTCGATATGGTGCTGCTCGAGCGGCTGTCGTCGGCCCGCGAGGCGGGATACTATGCTGGCGCCTACCGCTGGCTCGACGCCGCCATGATGTACGCCTGGACGGTGCTGCCGCTCTTTTTTGCGCGCTTTGCCCACGCCGCCGCCCGGCCCCGCGAGCTGCGCCAGCTGCTGTGGGTGGGCCAGCGGGTGGTGGCCGTGCCGCTGCTGCTGGTAGTAGCCTTCGTGCTGTTTCGGGGCGAAGTGCTATTCTGGCAGTTCGGCCACAGTACCGGCCCCGAAGTAGCGCACATGGCCTTGTGCCTGAAAATATTATTCCTCAATGTGTTGGTAAATGCGTTCTTTGCCATCTACAGCACCCTGCTCACGGGCACGCGCCACCAAAAGCCGGTGAGCTGGCTCGTAGCCCTGAGCATCGGCCTCAACCTCACCCTCAACCTGTTGCTGCTGCCCAGCTACGGGGCCGTGGCTGCCGCGCTCAATACCCTGCTGAGCGGCGTGCTGGTATCGGGTGGCTACGTGTGGCTGGTGGCGCGGCGCATGGGCGTGCCCGTGCCCTGGCACCTGCTGGCCCGGCTGGCGCTGGCCTTTGGGCTGCTGTGCGGTGGCTGGTACCTGGCCCGCACGCACCTGGGCCTGGCGTGGTGGCTGGAAGCTGGGCTGATGAGCATATTCTTCGCCGGCCTGCTACTGCTCACCGGCCTCGTGAAGCCGCAGGAACTGCGCCAGCTGCGGCGTAAGCGGTAAAATGGTAAGCTGTTGGAAGGCGCCTTAGGAGTTGCCATCACTTCACTAGCTCACTACTTCATCAACTCACTTCTTTACTGTCTTACCACAATACCAATTATGCACATCGCCGTCACGACTCGCTTTCTGTTGCCGGGTGGCCATCTGGAGGGGTTGGGGCGCTACACGTTTGAAACCTTGCGCTGCCTGGTGCAGCAGCAGCCCGACTGCACCTTTCACTTCCTCTTCGACCGCGCCTACGACCCGCGCTACCTACTAGGTCCCAACGTGGTGCCGCATGTGCTGCTGCCCCCCGCCCGCCACCCGCTGCTGATGCTGGCCTGGTACGAAGGCGCGGTGAGCCAGTGGCTACGCCGCCACCGGCCAGCGGCGCTGCTCTCGCCCGAGGGCTTTACGGTGCTAGGTACCCGGGTGCCCCGCGTGCTGGTGCTGCACGACCTAGCTTACCTGCACCGCCCCCAGGACGTGGGCTGGCTGATGGGGCGGTACTACGCCCGGTTTGTGCCGCGCTTTGCCCGCGCCGCCGAGCAGCTCGTAACTGTGTCCGACGCTACCCGCCAGGATGTGGCCCGGCAATACGGCCTGCCCGCCCGCCACATTCTGGTGGCGCACAACGCGCCGGCCTCGCATTTCGCACCGCAGCCCGCCGGGGTGCAGGCCGCCACGCGCGAGCGCTTCAGCCAGGGGCAGCCCTATTTTTTGTTCGTAGGCGCCTTGCAGCCGCGCAAAAACCTGCTCAACCTGTTGCGCGCCTTTGCCCAATTCAAGGCCGAGGGCGGGGCCAAGGCGGCCGAGGTGCGCCTGCTGCTGGTAGGGCGCACCGCCTGGAAAGCCGGGCCGGTATTCGAGTTGTTTCGGAGCCTGCTGCCGGCCGTGCGGGCCGCCGTGGAGTTTACGGGCCGCGTGAGCGAAGCCGACCTGGCCCACCTCTACGCGGCGGCGCTGGCTACGGTGTACGTGCCTTTTTTTGAGGGCTTTGGCCTACCGGTAGTGGAGGCGCAGGCCAGCGGCTGCCCGGTGCTCACGTCCAGCGTGTCGTCGCTGCCCGAGGCAGCCGGCGGGCCGGCTGCCGCCATTCTCTGCGACCCGCACCAACCAGGCGCCATCGCCCAGGGATTGGGGCAGCTGGCCAGCGACGAGTTCCTGCGCGCGCGCCTGCGCACCGCTGGCCTGGCCAACGCCGCCCGCTTCACCTGGGAGCACACGGCCCGAGTGCTGTGGCAGGCCGTGCAGCAGGCGCTGGCCCACCGGCCCGCCTAAGCCCGGGCACCCGCGCTGGCCGTTACCTTTGCCTGCGGCCGTTGGCTTGGCCAGTAGCCCCGTAGTTGTAGTTTGTAGTTGCCAGTTTACTTGCATGGCCCGCCCGCATCCCCACCATTTTGCCTATCTGATGCTGCCCCAGCTCATTGGCCGCAGGCCCGCCGCCGTGCGCCGCGAGCTGGCCGACCCCCTGCTGGCCCGCGAACTGCTGCTGTATATGTGGGATAAAGCGGCCGAGGGCCTGCCCCCGCGTGAGCGCGTATCGCCCCGGGGCCTTCACCTGAGCTGGCACCAGGTAGCCGGCCGCCCCACGGCGCTGCTGCAGTTGCCCGCCCCCCAGGCTACGGGTGAGGCTCATTTAGTGGCTATCGTATACGAGGGCCCCGAGCCCGGCCCCGACAACCAGCCGCACCTTGCCCCCGACGAAGACGACGAGGAATTTGACGACGATTTGGCCCCCAACGAGGTGCCGCCGCGCTATTTCACGCTCGAAGCTACCCTGGGCCGCAGCCCCGAAGAAGCCGGCACGCCCACTTTGCTGGGCGAACTGCGTGGCGAGCAACACCGCCACCACGCGCCGGGCCCGCCCGCCGGCCGGGCCGATACGGCCGGCCGCTTTCTCCAGGCGCTGGCCGAGCTACTCGGCCCCCTGCCCGATGCGGTACCCTTTATGCGCGTGGTGCGGGGCTAGCTCTAGCGCTTGGCGGCGTCCAGTACGGTCACGTCGTTGCCCGTTTCCGGGAAGTTGAAGAAGCCGCCAACGGCCTTTTTACCATTTACGCGGCACTCCCAGAGGTAGCGGCCGGGGGTGGGCTGCGCGGCCAGGCCCGCCATATTCTTGAAGTATTCAGGGTCGCTGGGCTCAGTGGGGAAAAAAACGTCTGCGCCGTTTTCACCCTTTGGCACCTGCTTGGTCAGCATAAACTCCTGGCCGGTTTTCTCATTTTTAACGATAAAGACCGCGCTGTACCCGCCCAGGGCGTTGTACTTATCCAGAATGCCCAGCTTGATGTGCGGCGTGGTCGAAACCATCCAGGTCTGGGCATGCGCGCTGGAAGCACACAGGCTACCAGTCAGTAAGGCAACAGCTGCCGCGCCGTGCCGCACCCAAGTGCTTTGAAAAAGAGTAGAATAGTGTACCATTCAGAGAAAAAAAGAGAGAAAAAAGAGATGGAAGCGGTGCAAAGAATTAATAATCCGTAAATGCCTCAAACGGCGGTCAATATAAGGGGCTAGCGCGGCACGGCGCAACTCTTAGTATCTAATTAAGGTTAAATTCAGTCGCTACCCCCCCCTCATCCCGCCCCTCTCCGTGACTCGCCGCCAGCAACTTGCCCAAGCCGCCGCTGAGGCCACTGCCCGCGCCCAGCGGCCTGCTGCCACCTGCTGCGGCCTCTGCGAGCGCGCCGTGCAACATACCAGCCGCCACCACCTCGTGCCCCGCGAAGAAGGCGGCCGCTATGGTGAAACCGTGGACCTATGCCAGCCCTGCCACAGCAGCGTACACCGCTTTCTTACCAATCGGGCGCTGGCCCGGCAGTACCACACCGTGGAGGCGCTACGCGCTGCCGAAGAGCTGCAAGGGTACCTGAGTTGGATTAAGAAAAACAGAGTGGAGAAAATTCGTAATCGCCGGGGTGGCAAGTGAATCAATACTATTACTTAAATGACTAGTAAGCAGCCAGCGCCCTGCAAAGAAGCAGCGCGGTATTTTGTGCCGTTCGGGCAGCTGCGGCAACAGCCCACCATCGTAGTAGATAGCACTGGGCTGGGAGCAGCCCTCACGCTGGCGCACTGGCGCGGTGCCGCCACGCCCGTCATCCTGCGCGACGATACCAGCGCGGGCTCGTGCCTGCGTGCCCTGCACGCGCCGGCTACGCCCGGCCTCCAGGCCCGCGCCGTCACGGCCAACCATTTCGATATTGATGGCTTTATCGGGGTGTGGGCCTTACTGAATCCGGAGTTGGCGCTGGCCCATGAAGCGCTGCTACGGCTCACCGCTACGCTGGGCGATTTTCGCGAAATTGACTGGCAGCACCCGCTGGCCGCCCACGCTCTGCAACTAGCCTGCTGGCTGAATGCCGAGGAGAGAGCCCATTTCTACGAGCCTTTCGGCGCGCCCGCCCGCCGCCGGCGTGAAGACGAGGCTTCGGCCGAGAAATTTGCTTGGTTTCTGCCGCGCTTTACCGAAATTTTGCAAAACCCCGCCGCTGGCCGCGCCGCTTGGGAGCCCGAGTATATGCGCGTGCGGCAGGCCATAGCCCAGCTGCAAGGGCCACTCACGCGGCGCACCGATTACCCTGCGGTGAGCCTCGTAGTGGTGCGCACGCCCGCGCCGGTGCCTTACTACGCGCTGTTCGG
>Ga0268353_100060_pt1 | contig 17943 bp, 15 predicted proteins | sample G5R2_NF_18SEP201_FD_190168 | JGI IMG/M metagenome (GOLD analysis project Ga0268353, IMG submission 190168) | Phyllosphere microbial comminities from switchgrass, GLBRC, Michigan, United States - G5R2_NF_18SEP2017_LD1 | ecosystem: Host-associated > Plants > Phyllosphere > Phylloplane/Leaf | place... | reverse complement strand
CCCGCCAGCCCTTGGGCGTGCTTTCAATGACCTGCCGAAAGGTGGCTAGCCCGCGCTGAATGCCCAGCGGCCCCACTGCCGTGAGGCTGGCCCCGGCCGCTGTGATGCGCAGGTGGTAGCTCTCGTCGGTAGAGGTGGCGGGGCCGGTGGTTTGGCGGTGTAGGGCCAGCAGTGGCGCGGTGGCAAAGCGGTAGTAGCCGGCTTGCCAGGTGGCCTGGGCGGGCACGGGCATGAGCGGGCGCTGGGCGTGGGCGGCGCCGGCTAGCAGGAGCAGCGCCGCAGGTTTGGCTAGCTTAACGAAGGCAGCGCTGACCTTTTGAGTGAAAAATTGGCGCGAAACCTCTGTTAATCTGGCGAAACCTGGCTGTGTCATATCATTCCTCTGGCCTTGAATTCCAGGTACTTGTTAATCGTATTGGCCGTTAATTGCTGCGGCGGGGTTAGCAGGGCGTGAATGCCGTAGCGCTGAAGCTCCAGCACAATCTGACGCTTTTCCTGCTGAAATTTTTCGGCGATGGTCTGGTTGTATACGTCCGCCGTCGTGTCGGCGGGCGCGTCGAGGAAGGTGCGCAGTTCGGTGTTCTCGAAGAAAACGACCAGCAGTAGGTGCGCCTTGCTCAGGCCCCGCAGGTAAGGCAATTGTCGTTCCATTCCCTGCAACGTCTCGAAATTGGTAAACAAAATCAGTAGGCTGCGCTGCTTGATGCGGGCGCGCACGGTGGCGTAGAGCAGCTCGTAGTCGGTTTCGAGGTACTGCGTTTTTTGGCGGTATAGCACCTCCAGCAGGCTGCGCAGGTGGCCCGGCCGGCGCTCGGCGGGTACCACGGCGCCGGGCCGGTTGGAGAACGTGATGAGGCCGGCCTTGTCGTGCTTGAGCAGGGCAATGTTGCTCATCACCAGCGTGGCGTTGATGGCGTAGTCGAGCAGGCTGAGTCCCTCGAAGGGCATGCGCATCACGCGGCCTTTGTCGATGAGGCAGTACACTTGCTGGGCACGCTCGTCCTGAAAGTGGTTGACGACCAGCGTATCGGCGGGGCCGCCGGTGGCACGCCGGGCGCTGGCCTTCCAGTTGATGGTGCGCGGGTCGTCGCCGGCGGCGTAGGGCCGGATTTGCTCAAACTCCATGCTCTGCCCCACCCGCCGGATGCGCTTGATGCCTACCTCGGTAAGCCGGTTGTGGATGGCCAGCAGCTCGTACTGGCGCATCTGCAAAAACGAGGGGTACACGGGCACCACTTGGCCCTCGCGCCCGAAGCGAAAGCGCCGCCGCACTAGCCGCAGCGGGGAGGCCGCGTACACGTTCGTGGCGCCAAACTCGTACTCGCCGCGCTTGGTGGGCCGCAGCTGATACGTGATAACCTGCGTCTGGCCCGGCTGAATGGCGACCTCAAAAAGTACGTCGCGCCGCTGAAACTGGTGCGGAATCTCGTCAATCACTTCCATTTGGATGCCGAAGCGGTAGCGGTTTTCCAGGTACAGCTGCACGTCGTTGTCTGAGCCGTTGGCCAGCTTCTCGCCTAGCACCCGCCGCCCGAATACCGGGCTGGCCCCGCCCACCGTGGGTGCGTAGAGCAGCAGCGCATCGAGGGCCGTGAGCAGCACCGCTACGCCCAGCAGCACCTCCAGCGGCCCCAGCAGCCAGGGCAGAAAGAAGCTTGCTACGAAGCCCGCGATGAGCGCCGTGAAGAGGTAAAAGAAGCGGGGAGTGAGGAAAAAGCTCATGCCTGGCGTAGTTGGTCGCGCACTTCCATCAGGGCAAACCCCAGCAAGTTGGGTCCCTGCCAGCGGGCGGGGTTGGCGGCGTCGGGCGAGTCGGCCGCCAAGCCAATGCCCCAAATGGTATCGACCGGGCTGGCCTCCACCAGCACGCGGTCGCCGGTAGTCAGCAGGTAGTCTTGCAGCTGTGAGTGCTGGCTGAACTTGTGGTAGTTACCGGCTTTTACCAAGTCATATTTATGCTCATCCCATACCTGCGGGTCGAAGCCCGTGACCTGGCGGCCCAGCTTCTTGGCTTCGTTCGGGTGGCGGGCGGCAATAATGTGGCGGCCGATTTCGTCATTACCAAAAAGCCGGGCTTTTTCGGCCATCATCCAATGTTCGGCCGTGGCGTAGGTGGTGCCTGCTACCTCAAAGGCAGCCGGAAACCACTGGCTAAAGCAGCTTTTATCAACCACGTTCTTTTGCTTGGGCGTGTGGCCCCAGAAGAACAGGTACTTGGTCTCGGTGGGCGGCTGCTGAAGCAACCAGGATAAGGAGTAGGCCATAGTAGTTGTTGGGAAAGGGCGATAACCTCCGTTTAGTGGCGGGCCACTCTTCTCAGGGCTTTTAATGCTGCGTTGCTTACCTGGGCCGTGCGCGTGCAACTGTGGGTGGCCAAAAAGGGTGGTATCTCGATTGGCCCTCCCTGCACCTCCAAGGAGTGTCGGGAATAGGCATAAATAACGTAGCGGGTGCCGACCAGAAACGGCACATCGCAGTCGCCACTGCCCGCCCCGGTCAGTATTTCCACCACTTGCTTGCGCTTATCACCTTTGTAAACCTCCTCGATTTCGACGGTGTAGGCGTAGCGATAACCAAAAAATAAGGTATCGCTGGCACTAAGGTTAGGAAAGCGCTTAGCTCCGCCCAGAACGTTAGAGGCGCTAATGCGGGTGCGGGCTTTGACCGTGCCCACCACGACGAAATCTACCTTCTTGAAAGCAACTGCTACAGACGGCATCCCAACGCAGGAACAACCTGCCGCGTGCAGATTTAAACCCATAAGCAGCCCCATGACGAGTAACAATCGAGGTAAAATCGGATATCCGACGGGAGTAGGCCAACGCATAGAAATACTGGGTAAGGCGTAAAAAGCTGCGCTACCGCGGCACCTCCACCGATTGCACAATCTGCGTTACCACCTCGTCGGCAGTGCCGCCTTCCATCTCGCGCTCGGGCGTGAGCATGATGCGGTGGCGCAGCACCGGCGCGGCCAGAAACTGCACGTCTTCGGGCGTTACGAAGTCGCGGCCGCGTAGGGCGGCCAGGGCCTTGGCGCCGTTGAGCAGCGCAATGCTGGCGCGGGGCGACGCGCCCAAGTACAGTGCCTTGTGGGCGCGCGTCTGGCCCACGATTTTGGCAATGTATTCGAGCACGTTGGCTTCCACGCGCTGCTGGCCTACTTGCTGGCGCAGGGCCGCCAGGTTCTGCGCCGTGAGCACGGGCTTTACCTTATCGAGCGGCGTGCCCCCGAAGCCGCTGTGATGGCCTTGGAGAATCTGAATTTCCTCGGCCAGGGTGGGGTAGCCCACGTTGAGCTTGAACAGAAAGCGGTCGAGCTGCGCCTCGGGCAGGCGGTAGGTACCTTCCTGTTCGATAGGGTTTTGGGTGGCTAATACCACGAAAGGCGAGCCCAGGCGATGCTGGTGGCCGTCCTGCGTCACGGTGCGCTCCTCCATCACTTCAAACAGCGCCGATTGCGTCTTGGCCGGGGCCCGGTTGATTTCGTCAATCAAGACCACGCTGGCGAAAATGGGGCCGGGCCGAAACTCAAAATCGCCCTGGGCCGGCCGGAAAATACTGGTACCCAGTACATCAGCTGGCATAAGGTCGGGCGTGAACTGGATGCGGCTGAAGGGGACATCGAGCGTGCGGGCCAGAAGCTTGGCGGTGAGAGTTTTGGCTACGCCGGGCACGCCTTCGAGCAGCACGTGGCCATCGGCGAGCAGGGCGGTGAGCAGTAGCTCCAGCAAGTCTTGCTGGCCCACGATAACCTGGCCGATTTGGTGGCGCACGGCCTCGGTGCAGGCCGTGAGCTGCGCGAGGTCGGTGCGCGGGGCGAAGGTCGGCTCCGGCGCGGCGGGCGGTGGAGCAGGCGTTTCGGAAGGCTGAAAAGGCGTGTCGTTTTCCATGATGTCGAAAAGAAAGCGGAGTCAAAAAGTAGCCTGGTTAGGCAAGCTTAACTACTATCTTGCGCCCGAAATTGGGTAGCAGTAGTACTGAAAAGGGGTACTAAAGGGCCTTTTTGAGCTGAAAACAGGCTTTATTGGTAAAGTGCAATTAGCGAAAAAGGTCATTTCCCGGCACAATGCAAAAAGGGATTTATCATGTCGATTCGCGCTTGAAATCGTGAATGGCGCGGCTTAGCTTGAGTAGCTCCTGGTCGGTGACGGTGGGTGCGGTGCGGGCAAAATTGATGAGCCGGACTAACTCTTCCACGCGTGGCCGCGGCAAGCCCGCTTTCTGACTCAGGCGCTCGCGAAAGTCCTCATCGCCCAGGTCGGGTGCGGGCTCCTGAAAGCGGGTGCGCAGGTAATCGAGGAAGAGCGCTACTTTCTTCTCGGCGATGCGCTGGTGGTTGCGGCCCTGCTGGTAGAGGCCCGCCACGGTGCGCGTAAATAGCAGCGTAGTATTAGGCAGCGGCTTGATGACGGGGATGATACGCTGGCGTCGCCGTGCCTCGATAAGGATGAACAGCACGGCCGTAATCCACAGCAGGTAGTAGGCTACGCGCAGGCTGTCGTGAGCCAGCAGCACGCGCAGCACCGACTGCTCGCCCAGGCGGCCCTGCTTCTGGTACTCATCCCACCACACCGGGCGGCCGGTGGGCAGGTAGGAGAGGGCCGCCAGCGCAAACTGCCGCTGGCGCGGCGCCAGCACGAAGTAGTTGGCGAAGGCTAGCGGCACAGTGCACAAGTAGGCGTGGCCCTTACCCCGGCCGAGGCGAATGAGCACCGCCCGGCCGTGCTCGTCGGTGGCTAGGGTGGTGCCGGCGTGGCCGTCACGGACGACCAGCCGGTCGGTCGCGGCCCAGGCTGGCAGGCGCACTGCTGCCGAGCCTAGCGCCGCCTCAACAAATCGAACGCGCACCGAATCGGGGCTACTGAGGCTGGGTCTGCTAGCCGAGTCGGCCTCTACGGTGCGGCAGCCTAGCGCGTTAGTAAGCGTTGTGTCGAAGCGCTCGGCGGCGATAAAAACGTCGTTGCCGGCTTCGATAAATTGAAGCAGCGCCGGCTGTTCGAGCCGGCTCAGCGAGAAGGAGTTGTTGACAAACAGGTACGTGGTGGCCTGCTGGGGCAGTTGGGGCTCGCTGGCCGGGGCTGCGGGCGCTTGGTCATCGTCATCGGCCGGGGCGGTGGCGGGCGTCTCGTGGGCAGCTACTGCATCGGGGTCTTCGGTAGCTTCAGTGGTAGCGGAGTCGCGCTGGGTAGGTGTCGCAACGGAGTCGTTAGCCAGGGAGTCCTCGTCTTCCGTATCTTCTGGCTCATCGCCATCGAAGAATTGATTATAGACCGGCAGGCGCACGCTGGTGACGTCGTCGGTGCCCAGCAGTTGGGGCAGCACATCGTAGAGCGCGTAGGTGCCGTAGGGAATCTTGTCGGCGTTGCTGAGCGTGGGCCGCCAGTCAAGGGGCTTGGGGCGGTAGTATTCCAGTGCCACGTAGGCCCCGAACAGGGCCAGCAACCCCAGCAGATACAGGCGGAAAGAGGTCACGGCGCAGAGATTAGGAACGAAGCAAGTGGTCGTACACGGTCAGGTAGTCGGTGGCCGCCCGCGCCCAGCTAAAGCTAGCGGCACGGGCGCGCAGCTCGGCGGCGCGGGCGGGTTGCGCCTCGTATTCGCGCAGGCCCTCAGTGAGAGTGTGGCGCATGGCGGCGGGCGTGAAATCGGGGAAGTAGCGGGCCGCCGTCCCGCCAATTTCGGGCAGCGAAGTCAACTGGCTCAAAAATACCGGCTTGCCAAACTGCATGGCCTCCACCACCGGCAAGCCAAAGCCTTCGGCCAGCGAGGGCTGCAAGTACGCCAGGCAGTGCTGATAATACCAGGCTTTATCGGCCTCGCTGATGCGCGTGCGGATAGTCACGCGGTCGGCTACGCCGGCCTCGGCGGCCACCGCCCGCACTTTGGCCTCGTAGTCGGGTTCGGCAAAGCCACCGGCCAGTACCAGCTCGTAGTCGGTGCCCATCAGCAGCGGTGGCAGCACGTGCAGGTTTTTCTTGGCATTGACGGAGCCCAGGCTGAACAGAAACGGCCGCCGGGGCACGTAGCCGGGCGTATGGCCGGGCATGGGCACCAGCGTTTCGACCCCGTTGGGAATGCTGCGTAGCGGCTGGCCGGGGCGGTAGCCCAGCAGGTCGGCATTGCGCAGGATGTCTTGGCGCACAAAGTCGGAGATAGTCACCAGGTAATTGGCGCGGCGGATGTTGCGGCGCACCATCGCCAGCTGCCGGGTGTAGGTGTGCTCACTGGGGCGCTCGTGCAGAAAGTTGAGGTCGTGTATCGTCAGCACTACTTTGGTAAACGGGCCGGTGGGCACGTACCAGCTCAGCTGCGAGGTGGCGTGCCACAGCCGAAAACGGTAGCTGGCCGGGTTAAAATACTTATGAAAGCTGCGTTGCGTGAGATACTGCACCCCCTGCGTGCCCAGCGCCCCCACCTCGGTGGGCGGCACGTAGCAACTGAGGCGGTAGCGGTGGTTTTGGCGCGCCAGCTCTTGGGCCAGCGGAAAAACGACGTGACTGAAGCCGCTGTGGCGGTCGCGAAACGGCTCGCAGTCGAGGCAAATAGCGGGAAGCGACATGAAAACAAATTAGGAAGGCACCGCCCGGCTTTCGCCGAGCTGCCGGCTCAGCGCCAGCTGGTCGGCCCGCACGGCGGCATAGAGGCGGGGCGTGAGCGCCAGCTCGCCGTACCACACGTACTCAAACTGCCGGGTGGCTTCGGCAAAGGCCGGGCGCAGGGCCGGCCGCTGGTGGGCCAGCTCGCGCAGGTAGGCTTGGTTGGTTTTGTCGGGTTGCCACTCGATGAGGGCGCGGTCGCTGAGCTGTTTGAGCACGGCTAAGTAGCCCAGGCGCACGGCCAAGCGCAGGTTGCCAGCTTCTTCGGCCGCGCGCAGCTGGGCCGGAAAGTCCAGCTCGTGGATGTTTTCGCCCAGCGTTTCGTAGTCGAGCGCCGTGCGGCGCGGTGCCCGGCCAAAAGCCCGGGTGAGGTCTACTTGCAGCAGCTTGAGCACTACAAAAACCACGGCGGTGGCTAGCAAGCCGTAGATGACCCAGCGCCAGAAACCGTCGTAGCTCGGGGCCGACGGCCCGCCCAGCGCGCGGCCCAGCCAGTCGAGCACGCGCCGCCAAAAGCGCCGCCACAGGCTGTCGGTTGGGCTGGGAGCGGCCTGCGCCTCGCGGTAGTCAAATTCCCGCTGGCTGGCCAAGTCGTGCAGCCGCTCGGCCACTGCGGGGGGCTGGCGCAGGCGCACGGCCGGCCTATCTGCCAAAGCTTGCGGAGCTGGCTGGGCCATGGGCGGCGCGGCCGCCAGCAGCGCCGGGCCCAGCGCTAAGCTGCCGAGCAACAGCCAGCGCCGGGCACTGTGCAAACGCTGCTTAGTACTCACCTTCTTCGTGGGGGCGGTAGGTAGTGCCAGCAGGGCTGGCGGCTGGGGCCTGGCCCAGTTGGTCCACGAGCTGGGCTAGGCCCACACCCTCGCGCCGCTCCACCAGGTTGAAATACTGAAAAGCCAGCGCCAGCAGCATGGGTGGATATATCAGGAAGGCCACGACCGTAAAGAACAGCGTGAGCGCCACCGTAAAAACCGCGCTGACCTGCCCCGGCTCGGCCGTGGGCATGAAGGCGCTGGGAAGCCCCACCCGTAGCAGACTAAGAAACATGCTGACGGCAAACATCAGCACGTAGAGCAGCCCAACCATGGTGATAATCAGCCCGAAGGTGGACCACCACTTACCTTTAATAAGGTGCAGGCAACGGCTGACGGTGGCGAAGAAACCCGTGCCTTCGACCACGCGCACGATGAAAAACAAGCTCAGCGCCACGGCCAGGTAATAGCCCGGGAAAACGAAAAATAAAAAGCCCAGCACCACGATAACGCCAATGCCCCAGAACGAGAAGAAGGTGCTCAGCAGGTGACGCTTGGCCACTTCCCACACCTCGGCAGGGGTGATGGGCGTGGGCAGGGTGCCCGTCGGCCGCAGGCAGCGCACCAGGTAGCCGTAGATGGTGAGCACAAACATGGTGGCAAATACCAGCGAGGTGGCAATGGTCAGGTAGTAGAGCGGGTTTTGGAAGGTGGCACCGAAGATGGCGCGCTGCGTGGCCAGCGGGTCGCGCGGGTTGTAGCCCTGCGGGTCGCGCGCGGTGTGTAGTATTGTACCGAGCATGCGCGACTGGATGAGGGCCGTAAGAATGCCCTGGAGCAGGGCCAGCGGCGCTACCAGGTAGAGCAAGGCGCGGCCCAGCGGCCGCCAGTGCACGCCTATGAACTCAAACGTAGCGCTGATTTTCTGGCCAAAATTCCGCTCCTGGCGAAAATCCGACTCGTGCGTGTAGGCAAGCGGCATAGCAAAAGGAAAAGGGAGAAACAAGACTAGGCGGCCATCGCCAGCCGGCGCAGCTGTCGGGGCCGCCACCAGAAGTACCAGCCGATAAAAGCCGCCGAGCCGCCGATGATGAGTAGGCTGGCTGCCACTGGCATTTCGGTGTGGCGCGTCACGAAGCTTTCCAGAAAGCCGGCGATGAAGAGCAGTGGCACTACGCCTAGGGCTAGCTTCAGGCTTTCGCGGGCGGCCAGGCGAATGCTGTCGCGCCGCGAATACGTGCCCGGAAACAGTACCCCCCGCGCCAGCACGTAGCCCGCCCCGCCCGCCAGCACGATAGACGATATTTCGAGCGTACCGTGAATCCAGATGGTGAGCAGGGAAGCCAGCAGCACGTGCTGCCGAAAAAAGAAGAATTGGAACGCTCCGAGCATCAGTCCGTTGCGAAAAATAACGAAAGTGGTGCCCACCCCGGCCGAAATGCCCAGCGCGAAGGTGAGCAGCGCCACGCGCACGTTGTTGAAGGTGATGGCCAGAAACATCGACGCCTCGGGGCTCTGCTTGTACACGGCCATGGGGTCGCCGCGCTTAATGCTAGCCAGCGTCTGGTTTACGTAGGCATCGCCCAAAATAGTGCGTACGAAGGTGTCGTCGTAGGCCGCCGACAGGGCGCCCATCAGTACGCTGAGCGTGAACACGAACAGAGCCCAGCGCAGCTCGCGTCGGTGGCGGCTCACCACGAGCGGTACCTCCAGGGCCCAGAACCGCCCAACCCGGCCCTGGTCCTCCGCTTTGTTTTTATAAAGGGCCTGGTGCTGGCGGCTGGCCAGTTGGTTGAGGTAAGCCGTGGTGTCAGAGGTGGGGTAGAAGGTCTGGGCGTAGGCCAAGTCGTCGGTAAGGGCCACGTAGCGGGCGGCCAGCTCGTCGGGGTTGCCACCGGGCACGGGGGCCTCGTAACGCTGCCAGCGCTCTTGGTTGAGCCGGCGAAATACAGCTTCGCGCATATAAAAGAAGTGGCCGGTTAACGAGCGGTGAAGATAGGGGGCCAGCAGCGTTACTTTGCTGCGTCTGGCGGGCGGCCCCGCCATTTTTCACTGCCCCTTATGGCCACGATTCGCGTTCAGACCACCCAAAATGTTACCCTCGAATATGAGGTTGCCAGTGTGGGCGACCGCCTGCTGGCGGCGTTGCTCGACTACCTGGTGCTACTGGCCTACGGCGTTCTGCTGGCGGTGCTCGCCAATGCATTGTCCGATGCCGACAATGGGGCCAGCCACGCCATCAACTACCACGACCCGGCCGAGCTGCTGGGCGTGCTGATAGTGGCGCTCACCGGGGCGCCGTTCATTTGCTATTTCCTGGGGTGCGAGATTTTCTTTAACGGCCAGACTATAGGTAAGAAGGCCCGGCACATCCGGGTGATGCGCCTCGATGGTACGCCGGCCCGGCTCGGTGATTACTTCCTGCGCTGGCTGTTGCGCCCGGTCGAAATTATCAGCTCGCTGGGTGGGCTAGCCGTGATTACCATCCTGCTCAACGGCCGGGGGCAGCGGCTGGGCGACGTGCTGGCCGGCACCACCGTGCTTAGCCTGCAACCCCGGCAGAGCCAACTGCTGGCCGCCGAGCCCGCCCCGCCGGCGGGCTACCAGCCCGTATTTGAGCAGGCTAGCCAGCTCACCGACCACGATGTGGCCCTGCTGCGCCAGCTGCTGAGCCGCAGCCTCCAGCAAGGTAATTACCTGCTGCTGCACGAAACAGCCCTCAAAGTCAAGCAGCTGCTGGCCTTGCAAAGTGACTTGTCGGACGAGGCCTTTTTACGCACCGTACTGCGCGACCATGCTTACTTGGTGGCGCAGGGATAGCGAGGGCTGGGCCGCGCGGTATGCGAAAAGGGCTTCCCCAAACTGGGGAAGCCCTTTTTAGTTGGTTTGGCAGCCGGGGCTGCTAATTGCGGGTCATCAGGTTGTTCGTCGCTAGCTCCGTGGATGGAATGGGCCACACGTAGGCGGGGCTAGTGTTAGGCACTTCACTTATCGTGCTCTTGGCCGGAATCGTGGCGTTGAGGCGCATGATATCGATGTTGCGGATACCTTCTCCCAGGAATTCGATGCGCCGCTCCAGTAGAATGGCGTCAATCATGGTAGTCGGCGTAAGTGCCGCCGCCGTGTAAGCCGTCCCGTTGGAGCGGGTCCGTACGGCATTTAGCAGAGCCAATGCGCGGGTATCAACTGCATTGCTGGTGCGGACGAGTGCTTCGGCCAAGCTCAGCATTACTTCCGAATACCGGATAACTGGGGCTTTATCCGTGAAAGGCGTGCCCGTGGTGTACTTGTTCAGATAATTGAGCCCGCCTGCCTGAATGACGAAGCTGCTGCGACGTATGTCAGTAGTTGCGAAGCCAGTGTTAGCCAGGAGACCGCCCGCGGCAGCATTCAGGTAGTAGTCCCCGTTGGCACCAATGCCTGTTAACGAAGCCGGCAGGTAGTAGTAGCCTAGCTGGTTCTGCGTGCCGGGAGGGTCCTGCGCAGTGAAGGGGAAGGACAGAATGCTTTCCGTAGTTTCCTGCGGCGGTGCAAAGACGGCCGTGATAGACGAATTCAGCCCATTAGCCACTCCGGTAGCGGCTACGTAAGGAGCCGCCGTTGGCACCAGCTTGTTGGCTTCGGTGACTACATCGGTGTAGCGGCCCATCGTGAGGTACACCCGGGTTTTCAGAGCAATGGCCGTATTGCGATGAGCCCGGATGACGTTTTGTGAGGAGCTACTCTGGGTTAGCGGCAGATTTTGCTCGGCAAAATTGAGGTCCAGCAAAATCTGGTCGTATACCTGGCCTACTGTGCTGCGGGCGAGGTCGTTATTACCCAGGCCACTCTCGGCCTGAAGGCGCAGGGGCAGGCCTGGCTTACTGCCGGCACCATCTACGTAAGGGCGGGCGTAAAGCTGGAGCAGCGAGTAGTAGCAGAGTGCCCGTAGCAGGCGTGCCTCGGCTTGGTAGTTTGTGACAGTAGCACTGTAGCCGCTCGGGAAGGGGTTGGCCGCAAACTTAGCGGTATTGGCATCAAGGCCCGCCAAGAACACATTGACCTGGTTGATGGCCTGGTAGCCGGCAGTCCAGGTATTCACCACATCGTTTTGCGACGTTTCGGTGAGGGTCTGGTTCCACACCGTCAAGCCAGTTACGGCGTTAGACGTGCGGTTGATGAAGTCGTTGGCGCGTATGTCACCGTAAATCTGATAGCGGCCACCCAGAAAGCTGCCAACCTTTACGTAGCTATACAAGCCGTTGACCTGGGCCAGTACGCGCGAGGGCGTGTCAAAGGCCTGCGTCCCGTCGAGCAGGATAGTAGGCTTTACATTGAGCAGGTCATTCTGGCAGGAGAAGGTACCAAGGCCCACCGTAGCTGCGGCCATAGCCGCGAAAATGCGAGTACGAAAAACTGATTTCATATAGGATAGCGCGGGCAATTAGAAAGAAACGTTGATGCCAGCCGTGTAGCTGCGGGCCTGGCCCACCGAGTTGCGGTCAACGCCGGGCGCTAGGTTGCTGCCGCCGTTTACCGAGATTTCGGGGTCAATACCGCTGTACTTCGTAAAGAGGGCCGCGTTTTGCACTTGGGCATACACGCGGACATTGCTGAGTTTGAGGCTGCTAACAGTTTTGGAAGGGAAGGTGTACCCCAGCGACACGTTGCGCAGGCGGATGAAATCGCCTTTCTCCACGTTTTGCGACATAATGATGGACGAGCCGTTCGACACGTTATCGCCATACACTAGGCGGGGCCACTTGGCATTGGTGTTGTCGGACGTCCAGCGGTCCTTAATATCCGTTTCGTTGTTCCAGAAGCGCTGGTCGTGCAAGCCAGCTTTGGTGCCGTTATAGATGTAGTTACCGCCCGAGTACTGGAAGAAGATACCCAGGTCGATGCCTTTGAAACGGAAGGTGTTGTCGAGGCCGCCGTAGAAAGTGGGCAGCACCGGGCCGTAGTACACGCCGTCGGCGAGCTGCGTAGGCGCAGGCACATTCACGCGGCTGTCCGATACCAACGTCCAGCCCGTTGAGCCTGTACCGCTGGTACCTTGGTGGTTGTATTGCACCTGGCTGCCATCGGCGCGCACCAGAATGCGCTGACCATTGGCGGGGTTGACTCCCGCCGTGGGCACAGCCAGAATAGAGCCAATAGAGCGGCCAACAGTGGTATAGTTGGCCGTTTCGAGGCCTGAAGTAGAGCCTGCGATGCGTTGACTCTCGTTCAGCAGCGATAGTACCTTGTTGTCGAGCGTGGTCAGGTTACCGCTTACCGTCCAGGTAAAGGCTTTGTCTTGTAGTACGTTGTAGCGCAGGTTGAATTCAAAGCCCCGGTTGCGCATTGAGCCCACGTTGGCCGGAATCTGGTTGTCCGGAATACCGCGGGAAGGTGCTTGCGGTACGTTAAGAATCAGGCCGTCAACGAGGTTGTAATAGAACGTAGCGTCACCCGTCAGGCGGCTTTGTAGGAAGCCAAAGGCAATGCTGGCATCCGTTTTCTTGCTTTTCTCCCAGCCAATGTTGGGGTTAGCTGCCTGCTGGTAGTAGAACGTGCTGGCGTTGCCATACAGGAACGAGTTGTAAAGCGGAAGCGATACGTAGTCGTAGATGCCCTGATTGTTGCCGGTAGTGCCAAAGCTGCCCGACAGCTTGAGGAAGTCAAATGCTTGCGCAAAGCCGGCGTTTTTCCAGAAGCCTTCTTCCGATACGACGTAGCCGGCCGAGAGGCCGTAGAAGTTGCCAAACTTGCTGTACCAGGCTGAGTAGCCGTCGCGGCGGCCGGTGGCGGTCAGCAGGTACTTGTGGTTGTAGTTATAAGTAAAGCGGCCAAAAAACGATACCAAGTAATTGGCTCCCTGTGTGTTGCCAGAGGCTGCAATATTTAGGTAGTTGCCCTGAAAGTTAGAGAAGAAGGGGTCGGCAACGGTCGTGCGGGTAGCGCCCCAACGCTGCACGTCGGTGTACTGCTGCTCGTTGCCAGCCAGCAGCGAGAAATTATGCTCGCCGGCCGTGAGGTCGTATTGCGCCGTGTTCTGCCAGTTCCAGCGCTTGTTGGTGCGGAAATAGTTGCTGGCAGCCCCGTTAGAGTAGCTATCGCCCGCAAGAGCAGTCTGGTACGATTTATCCTCAAAGTTGAGGTTGTCAATACCGTATTGCGTGCGTAGGCGTAGGCCCTTAATAATCTCCAGGTCGGCATAGAGCGCGCCCTGCAACTGATTGCTTTCTGATGTGAAGGAGTTGTAGGCCAGGTCAACTACCGGGTTGTAGTAGTTCGTGAAAAGCGGCGTGCCGGTGGTCGGGTTGATGTTGGGGCCCGGCCCGATGCCAGCCGCGCCTATGGCTTGGCCCGCGTTGAAGGTGCCATCGGCTAGGTAAGGCGATACGTTGGGGGGCAGTACCAGGGGCAAGCGGCCCAGGCCAGCGGTGCCAAAGGCACCGTCGCCAACTGAGCCCGAGTTGGGCGACGAGTTGTAGGAGTTGGAGTAGTTCACGCGCGCGCCCACCGTGAGGCGGTCAAACAGCTTGTGCTCTACATTGACGCGCACCGAGTAGCGCCGGAAGTCGTTGCGCACCAGCATGCCCTTTTGGTTGGTGTAGCCAACCGAGGCTAGGTAGGTCGTTTTGTCGGTACCTCCCGAGAAGTTCAGGTTGTGGTTTTGGGAGAAGCCCGTACGATAGATATAGTCATACCAGCGTGTGTCGGCAGCGTTGCCGTTGGCATCGGCTAGGTTGAAACCCTGCACGTTGGTGCCCAGCGTGCCCGTGGCTAGCCGCCGGTTTTCATTGAGGTTACGGACTGCCTCGTTTTTCAGGTTGACGTAGTCGGCCGCATTGAGGACATCGTACAGCCGCACCGGCTTTGAAATGCCAACCCAGGCATCGTAGTTAAGGCGGCTCTGGCCTTTGCGGCCTTTCTTGGTCGTAACCAGAATAACCCCGCCATTGGCCCGCGAGCCGTAGATGGCCGTAGCCGAAGCATCTTTCAACACTTCAACGTTCTCAATATCTTCGGGCGCGATGTTGGCCAGCGGGTTATTAGGTACACTGCCAATAGCTGAGCTGTTGCCGCTATAAGTCGGAATGCCATCGATAACAAACAACGGGCTGGAGTTGAGTGCGATGGAATTGGCCCCCCGAATACGAATAACCGGAGGGTTATTAAGCACGCCGTTGGGCGTCGTGATGTTCACGCCCGCGGCCCGGCCCTGTAGCGCCTGGTCAAAGCTCTGCACGGGCGTATTCGCAATTTCTTTCCCGGTTACGGTCGCTACCGAGCCTGTCAGCTCGCGGCGCGACTGCGTGCCGTAGCCTACTACCACGGCCTCATCGAGGCTGGTGGAGTTGGCAACCATTGTGATGCTGAGCGGACTGTCGCCAATGCGGGCCTCCTGGCTGGTATAGCCTACGAAGGAGAAAACCAGCGTGGTGGCGCCGGCCGGTACTGGTATATTGTAGCGGCCGTCGGCATCGGTGGCTGTGCCCAGGCTAGTGCCTTTTACCAAAACCGTAACGCCCGGTAACCCTGTGCCGTCGCTGCCAACTACCCGGCCGCTAGTCGTCCGATTCTGAGCATGCAGGTCCCGCGTCCCCATCATCAGAACGATAGCGGAGAGAGGAAGTAAATGTTTTCGCATGTGTAATAAATTGGGGTTTAAAGGTGAACAGGCTGGGCGAATATACTAGCACAGTTCAAACCCCAATTATCCGGCCGCAAAAGAAATTAGCTTGTACTACGGGGTTTGTGTTGTATTTTTTAAATTGACAATTGATTATCAAATTGTTGCGTCAGCAGTAGCTGACTGGTCAGAAAGGTGAATTTGTCGTGAGGTTAGTGAGTTGGTCTTGAGAAACTAGCCTGCCAATGGGCTACTAAACAGGGGGCTGTAGGATAATACATGTAAAAAGGGCCGGCGCTTATGACACCGACCCTTGCAAAAGGAGAGACTATACTCAAAGGGTCTGCCAGATAAAATGTGCCCGGCTGAGGCATAACTGTGATAAAAAAGCTCATAGCTTATTACAAGGCCTCGGCCGCATAGGGAGGACCTTGTGCAATGCTACGTAGGCCCCCTCTTACCGCGCCGGCCATTGCACACGGGCTAGTAAGTGCGGGCCGGTTTCGGTTAGTTGCAGCGTTAGGTGCAGGCCCTGGGCCAGCCGCCCAGCTATCCACAGGCCTAGCCCGGTGCCGGGAGCTAGGGGGTCGGCCTGGTACCAAGCCGTGGTGAGCTGAGCCAAGCGAGGGCCCAGCGGGGTGGTAAGGACATTTTCTACTTCTACGATGAGGCCGAGGCCGGCGGTGGGGGCCAATAACCGCAGAACTACCGGGGTGCCTGGTGCCCCGTGTTTGCGGGCATTGTCCAGCAGATTAAGTAAGATGGTTGTAAGCTGGTCGGCGTCGGTAGAGCGGGTGAGGCTGGCGGTCGTGGCTTCCTCAGGCAGCGTGATGGTGAGCCCGCGCCCAGCCGCCCGAAAGCGTGGCAGCTCGCGGTCGGCCAGTGCCAGCACCAGCTCATCAAGGGCCACCGGCTGCGACTGTGTGGGCAGTGCGGCCCCGGCCCCCAGCCGGCCCACTAGCAAGAAGTCATCGACCAGCCGTCCTAGGCGGGCCAGCTCGGCATCGTGGCCGGCCAGCGCGGCGCGGGTGGCGGCCGGTAGGGCCGGGTCGCGGCCGCTCACATCGAGGCCAGTTTGCAGAGTGGCTAGCGGGGTACGCAGTTCGTGGGCGGCGGCAGCTAAAAAATTAGCCTGGGCCGTAGCCTGACCGGCTAGCCGCGCCAGCAACTGGTTAAGGGTTTCGGCCAGTTCCTGTACCTCGTCGCCGGTGGCGGGCACGGCCAGTGGGGCGATATCCTGCGCCTGCTGAATGCGCCGGGCTTGGGCGGCCATGCGCCGTAGGGGCCGCAGCACAGCCGCCGCTACCAGCGGGGCCAGCAGAGCGGCCAACATCACGCTGCCCAGCAGCCCCAGCAGCAGCGTACGCTGCACCCGCGCTACCGCCTGGGCGAGCGGCGCGGCCGGGTGGGCCAGCCACAGCGTGAGGTAGCCGGTAGCGGCCGCTTCGTCGGCGCCAGGGCCGGGCGGGGCCGCGGCGCGGCCCACGGCCACTACGCGGTGCTGCGGGCCTAGCGCGGTGCCAGGCGCATCGGGCGGCGGTAGGGTGGGTACTAGGTCGCTGGGGAATTTTGCCGAGCGAAATAACTCGCGTTCCGGCTGGCCTTCGGCCTGAAAAGCCACGCGCATGAGTTCGCCGCGCTGGCTGGGCAGCGGCAGTGTGGGCAAAGGGTCGAGCGAGATGCGCCCTAGCAGCTCCTGCGCGTGGGTGCGCAGCAGGGCATCATCGGCATGGGTGAGCTGGCCGCGCAGGCTGCGGTACTGATAACCGCCGGCCGCCAGCGTGGCCAGCCCCAGCACCAGCCCAAACACTACTAGCAGTTGCCCGCGCAAGCCCAGCCGCCAGGGCCACCTAGCGCGCAGAGCTTTTGGGGAAGTGCCTGTTGGAGTGCTCATAGGTTATAACTCGCAGTTCCGCAGTCGGTAACCCTGGCCGATTACAGTTTCGAGCAGGGCGGGGGCGGGGGCAAAATCGCGGTCGAGCTTGCGGCGCAGCTGCGACACGTGCACTTCTATCACGTTGGAGCCCATGTCGTAGTCCACATCCCACACTTTTTCGGCCAGGCGGGTTTTGCTTACCACCCGGCCGGCGTTGCGCAGCAGTATTTCCAGCAAGGCAAATTCGCGGTTGGTGAGGCTGATGACCCGGCCGGCGCGCGTAACCACGCGGCCCAGCGGGTCGAGGACAAGGTCGGCGAGGTGCAAGGCTTCGGCACCGGCCGGCCCGGCCGTTTTGCGGCCGATGATGTGCAGGCGGGCCAGCAATTCGTCGAAGGCGAAGGGCTTGCGCAGGTAGTCTACGGCCCCGGCTTCGAGGCCGCCTACCACGTGCTTGCTATCAGTTAGTGCGCTGACGATGACTACGGGCGTGGTGATACCAAACTCGCGCAGGTTGCGCAGCATGTCGAGGCCGCTTTGGCCGGGCAGCATCAGGTCGAGCAAGATGGCGTCGTAGGGAGTGGTGGCGGCGCGCTCCAGGCCTTCGGGGCCGGTGGCGGCCACGTCGGCCACGTGGCCAGCCTGCGTGAGGCCCTGCTGCACGAAGCCCGCCAGCCGGGCCTCGTCTTCGACAATCAGAATTCGCATAAGGTAGGGAGGGGCTAGCGGGGAGATAATTAACCGGAAAGGATGACCGCAGCCGCTTTATAGCCTGGGCTATACGCCAAAAAAACGTCAGCCGGGGTGTTTCGGCTGACGTTTTTTGGGGTGGCGGCGGGTGGGCTAGCGCACCAGGTACTTGTTGCCGGCCAGCGTCAGGGTTTCGGCGCGCACCACGCGCACCGGCGTCGTGGTGGCCAGCGCCTCGCCGGGGTGGGTGCCGCGCACCGTGCCGCTGGCTTCCAGGCTGGCGCCAGGGGTGAGCTTATCGGCGAGCTGCTCCACGGCGCGGGGCGAGAGTTGCAAAATGCTCTGGTCGCTGAGCACAAGGCTCTTGACTTCGCCGCGCGGGCCGCGCCGCAGCTCGCGGATGGTGCCTTTTACCGTGGCCGTTTCTTCGGT
>Ga0268353_100059_pt1 | contig 17946 bp, 14 predicted proteins | sample G5R2_NF_18SEP201_FD_190168 | JGI IMG/M metagenome (GOLD analysis project Ga0268353, IMG submission 190168) | Phyllosphere microbial comminities from switchgrass, GLBRC, Michigan, United States - G5R2_NF_18SEP2017_LD1 | ecosystem: Host-associated > Plants > Phyllosphere > Phylloplane/Leaf | place... | reverse complement strand
GCTGGGGTCGCCCCGGAAGTCGCTGCTCACCTTGTCAATCTCATCCAGGATGATGACCGGGTTGCTCACCCCAGCCTTCTTTATCTGCGAGATGATGCGGCCGGGCATGGCGCCCACGTAGGTTTTTCGGTGCCCGCGAATCTCGGCCTCGTCGCGCACACCACCCAGGCTCAGGCGCACGTACTTGCGGCCCAGCGCCGTGGCAATGCTGCGGCCCAGGCTTGTTTTGCCCACGCCGGGCGGGCCGTAGAGGCACAAAATCGGGGCCTTCAAATCCTGCTTCAGCTTGAGCACGGCCAGGTACTCAAGAATGCGCTCCTTCACCTTTTCGAGGCCGAAGTGGTCAGCGTCGAGGATTTTCTTGGTGGTCTTGAGGTTGAATTTATCCTTGGTTGTTTCGCCCCAGGGCAGGTCAAGCAAAAACTCCACGTAGTTGAGCGTCACCGGGTAGTCGGGCGACATCTGGTTGATGCGCCCCAGCTTGCCTAGTTCCTTATCGAAGTGCTTGCCCACAGCCTCCGACCATTTTTTGCCCTTGGCGCGGGCGCGTAGGGCAGCCACGTCGCCCTCGGCGCTGCCTTCGCCCTGGCCCAACTCGTCTTGCAGGGTTTTGAGCTGCTTGCGCAGGAAATACTCGCGCTGCTCGGCGTCGATGCCAGTGTGCACCTTGGTCCGAATGTCGTTCTTAATCTCCAGCAGTTCAATCTGGCGCAGCAGGGCTTCGAGCAGTTGGCGGCCCTGGGCCTCGGGGTCGGCCAGCTCCAGCAGGGCTTGCTTGGCCGGCAACTCCAGCTGCACGTTGGAGGAGAGGAAATGAATGAGGAAGGCCGGCGACTGAATACCGTCGAGCATGGCGCGGGCCTCCATCGGTATCTCGGGCGTCAGCTCCAGCACCTTGCCGGCGGCCTCGCGCAGGCTTTGCAGCAGCACCAGTTCGCCATCGACCTCCGAGTCCAAGGCGCGCTCCTCGAAGTACGTGACCCGCGCCGTGAGCTGCGGCGAGTACGTGAGCTGCTCGCCCACGTGAAAGCGCACCTGCCCTTGCAAAATGATGGTAACGGTGTCGTCGGGCTGGTCGATGAGTTTTAAGATGCGGGCCAGCGTGCCTACCGTATGTAGTTCCTCGGTGTTGGGCTCGTCGGCGTCGGGCTGGCGCTGGGCCACCACGCCCACCAGTTTCTCGTTTTTGGCGGCCAGCTTGCGCACCAGGCGAATGCTTTTTTTGCGCGTCACCGTCACGGGCAGCACCACGCCGGGAAAGAGCACGGTGTTACGCACCGGCAGCAGGGCCAGCACGGCGGGCGCATCGTCGGCGCGGAGCAGGTGGTCGGGGTCGGCGGCCATAATGGCAATGGCTTCGGAGGGAGAATCGGGGCCGCTGGCCGCTAGGCGGCCGGGCTGAGACAAATCAAACGACATGGATAACGCAGAAAGTAGGCCGGCCAGGGGAGCAAAAAGTGCCTGCCAGAGTGGCAGCCAGCTTCTGCTGGGCTAAGGTAAGAAGGGGCCGGGCTGGCAGGGCGACAAGGGCCGTGCCAGCCCGGCCGGGGCCGCCAAAGCGGCGGACTGCCCCCGAAGCTCGGTAGTAATTTGATAATAATGACTATTGTGTAAGAACTTGCAGTACTATTCTGCCCCCCTTGCCTGCCCATGCGCCACCCGCTACTTTTTTATTTTTTTGGCTGCTGGCTGCTTTTGCTGGGGCACGCCCTGCCTACACTGGCCCAGCGGGCCCCGCGCCAGGCCCCGCAGAATCCAAAAACGACGCCTAGCCCAGCAAAGGCAACGGCTTCCCCCACCGCTACGCCCCGGCCGGCCTACCAGCAGCGCGCCCTCAAAGGCCGCGTGAGCCGCCGCCTGCGCCTGCGCGCCGACGGCACACCCGACTTCCCGAATGTCAATAAAATCGCCTTCTACGAGGACAAAAAAGCCCTCAAAGCCATTCAGAAAGCCGAGCGCCGCCACAATTACGCCGAGGCCCGCACCCTGCTCACGCGCTACGTAGGCCAGTTCGGCATCGAGAACTTTTACCGCAACACCGACCTGCTCTGGCATCTGGGCCAGCTTATGCAGCGCGACAGTACCAAGCAGGAGCTGGCCAAAGCGTATTTCCGACTGGCCCTCAAGCACCACCGCACCGACATCCGGCGCGTGCAGCTCTATTACGACTCGCTGGAGGAAAAGGCGGCCATTCTCTACGTGCCCCTCAAAATGTATTACGAGCTGGTGGAGTACCGTAAGAATATCAGCACCTTCCACCCGCCCAAAAACGTGTACACCAACATGGGCGACGCTATCAACTCGAAGTTTCCGGACTACGGCCCGGCCCTGGGGGCCAATGATACCATGCTGCTGTTCAGTTCCAAGCGCACGCAGGGCAAGGGCATGCGCGCTAAAGTGGACGAAAACCTGTACGTGGCGCATAAAGAGGGCGAAAACTTTTGGTCGGAGGCCCAGCCATTGCCCAAGCCCATCAATTCGCAGTATAACGAGGGCTCGGCGTGCTTCTCGCACGATGGCAAAACCATCTTTTTTGCCCGTTGCGAGTGCCCTACCTGCCACGGCAACTGCGACCTCTACACCGCCAAGCTGGGTAAAGACGGCAAGTGGAGCGTGCCTAAAAGCCTCGGCCCGCTCGTTAATTCGGTGGGCTGGGACTCGCAGCCCACGCTTTCGCCCAAGGAGGATACGCTTTACTTCGCCTCCGACCGACTGGGCGGCTTTGGCCTGAGCGACATTTACTACACCGTGAAGAAATACGGCCAGTGGGGCCCGGCCCAGAATATGGGCCCGGTCGTGAATACCCGCGAGAGCGAGGTTAGCCCGTTTTTTCACCCCCTCTACCAAGTATTGTACTTTAGCTCGCGGGGCCAGCTGCTCAATTTTGGCGACTTCGACATCTACAAAACCTACCGCGTGCAGGGCCGCTGGCAGGAGCCGCGCAACATCGGCCCGCTCGTGAACGGCAAGGGCTCGGAGTACTATTTCACCATCGACAGCCAGAGCAAAAACCTCTACTACGCCCGCTCCGAGACCCAGGAAATGGATAACCTGGACCTCTACTCGTTCCCGCTGCCTATGGAGGCTCAGCCGCTGGCTACCACGCAGGTAGCGGGCACGCTCCTCGACTCGGTGAGTAATAAGCCGCTCAAAGGAATGGTCAGCATCATTGACTTGGATAATGGCATCGAGGTAGCCAGCAAGTACTTGCGCGCCGATGGCTCTTTCGACTTCGAGTTGATGGACGGCTCGCACTACGCCATGCTCATCCAAAGCCCCGACGCGTTTTCGGTCGAGAAGCGCTTTGAGCTCAAGGGCGACACGGTGATGACAATGCTTACCAACAGCATCGACTACAAGCTGCCGCTTATTTTTAAAAATATTGAGTTTGAGGCTAATAAGTCGGGTATCCGACCGGCTATGCAGCCCACGCTCGACCGCATCACGCTGTTTCTGGTAGACCACCCCACGTACCGGCTCAGCATTGCGGGCCACACCGATGGGCGCGGCGACCCCGAAGTCAATGAAAAGCTTTCGCAAGACCGCGCCGAGGAAATCCGGCGATACATCGAGCGTAAGGGTAAGCTTGGCCCCAACCGCATCGAAAGCTTTGGCTACGGTTCCAGCAAGCCCATTAAGGACGAGCTGACCGAGGCCGACGCCCGCATCAACCGCCGGGTGGAGTTCCGGCTGATAAAGCCGGAGGGCGACAAAGGCGCGGGGGGCAGCACCGACTGGAAATAAGCGACGAGCGTACGCTTACGTTGGCCACTCGCGCGACAGGTTCTGCTCGCGCATACACTTGAAATGCCCCTGCGGGCACTGGCCGAAGCCTATTTTGGAGCACGGCCGGCAGGGTAAGTTCAACACTTCCAGTGCCTCGAAGCGGGTGCGGTAAGGGTACATGCCAAACTGCGGCACCGTATTGCCCCACACGCTGTAAATCTCCTTTTTAAAGGCTGAGGCAATGTGCATCAGCCCCGTATCGTGGCTCACCATAAACTGCGCCTGCCGCACCAGCGAGGCCGATTGATGCAGCGAAAACCGCCCGCAGCCGTTGAAGATGAGCGAGCTAGCCGCTAGCTCAATGACGTGGCCGGTGCTTTCGTCCTCGGGCCCACCCAGTAGCACCACCGGGCGCGGGGCCAGGTTGTGCACCAGTTCGATGAGCTTTTCCACGGGCAGGCGCTTGGTGGCGTGCTGCGCCCCAATGGCCACTGCCACGTATTCCCAGGGCCGAAAGCCAGCCGGCAGCTCAGTCGCTAAATCCACTTCCTGGCTGGCCGGAATGAAGTAGTCCAGCCCTTCGCCATCGTCGCGAATGCCCAGTGGCGCGGCCGCCGCCCGGTAGCGGTCTACGATATGCACGGGCGGCAACTGGTTGATTTTAAAGCGCACCAGCAAGTACTTCGCCCAGTTGAGTTTATCGAAGGCCTGGCCGGGCACTCCCGGTAGTTGCAGCCGGATGAGCCTTGTACGCAAGTTGTTGTGCAGGTCCACGATAAAATCAAAGCGCTCGGCGCGCAGCTCGCGCACCAGCTCCCCCAGGCTGCCGCTCAGCAGGTGCAGCTTGTCCACGTAGGGGCTGGCCTCGAACAGCTTAGCGAAGCCCGGCTTGGTGGCAAAGTGCACCTGCGCTTTGGGGAGCTGTGTTTTCAGCTGCCGTACCACCGGCGTAGTCAGCACAATGTCGCCGATGGAAGAAAAGCGCAGAACCAGGATTTTCATGGCAAAATCTAAAAAGAACATCATGCAGTGCGCCGCGAAGCACCTTGCGCGCTGTCGTCCGGGCGTCGTTCAGCGAGGCGAGCGACTTGCCTCGCGGCGCGCTGCATAACAGGCTTTTAAAGAAGGCTTAATTCGTAACCCGTGCCTTGCGCGCCGCGAAGTATGCTGCTGCTTCGGCTACCGATTTCGTATTGAAGGTCATCTCTTTGGTTAGCATGCCCTTGCGGCCGGCCAACACGCCGTAGCGCATGTCGGCGTAGCCGTCGGTATGGTGGGCATCGGGGTTGATGCTAAGCTGCACGCCCTGGCTGATAGCGTAGCGCACCCAGCGCCAGTCGAGGTCGAGCCGCCAGGGGTTGGCGTTGATTTCAATAATCACCTGGTGCTCGGCGCAGGCATCGATAACGGCTTTGAAATCAATGGGGTAGCCAGCACGACGCAGCAGCAGTCGGCCGGTGGGGTGGCCCAGCATGGTGGTGTGCGGGTTGGCAATGGCGGCCAGCAGGCGCTCGGTGGCGCGAGCCTCGTCCATCTTCAGGTTGGAGTGGATGGAGGCCACGATGAAGTCGAACGAGCCGCGTAATTCCGCGTCGTAGTCCAAGCTGCCATCGCCCAGAATATCTGCTTCAATGCCTTTGAAAATGCGGAATGGCGCCAGCTCGGCATTCAACTCGTCAATTTCGCGCTGCTGCTGACGCACGCGCTCTGGCCCCAGGCCATTGGCGTAGTGCGCGGCCTGCGAGTGGTCGCAGATGCCCAGGTACTCGTAGCCCGCATCGCGCAGGAAGGTAGCCATCTGGCGTAGTGAATGGCTGCCATCGGAGTAGGTGCTGTGGTTGTGGAGCGAGCCACGTAAGTCGCTGTCTTGCAGTAGCTGCGGCAACTTGTGCTCGGCAGCCAACTCAATTTCGCCCAGGCCCTCGCGCAGCTCGGGCACCACGTATTGCAAGCCGGTTTTTTCGTAGAGCGCCGCTTCGCTGGCAAAGCGCTCGCGCTTAGCCCACTGGCGCAGGGTGCCCGGCTGGCCAGGGCTGGCCGAGGGCAGTGGCGCGCCGAGGTGGGCCTCGTTGCCGGTGCTCACGAAGAGTTGATTGACAAAATCGGCCGGGTCCACTATACGCACGGCTACAGCCACGCCCGAGTCGGCCACGGTACCGCGCCATGCGAAGGGGCCCGAGCGGCGCACATCGGCGCGCAGGCCGGGCGCGGCGTTGAGCACGGCATGGATGGGTGAAGGAGCGTCGCTGGCTACCAGGATTTCGATGGTTTCCACGATTTCGAGGGCGCGGCGCACTTCGCCGGTGGCGGCTACCTCAGCCACGCCGGGCTCTTGGCGCAGGCGGGCAGCAAGGTCGTGGGCAAGCTGCTCGGCCTGCGAAAACAGGAGCTTGCCTGCGCTTTGGTCGGTGAAGGCCAACGCAGCCAGCAGGCTTTCCTGGGTTTTAGCCCCGAAGCCCTTAAGTTTGGCCACCAGGCCGGCTTCGGCGGCTTCACGCAGCTGCTCGGGGCTTTCGATGCCGGCATCGCGCCACAGGGCCCGTACTTTCTTGGGCCCGATGCCTTTGATATTCAGTAGCTCTACCACTCCGGCTGGGGTTTTATCCAGCAGCTCCTGCAATTCCTTGAAGGTGCCGGTATCGAGCAGCTCAGCTACCTTGGCGGCCTGCGTTTTGCTCAGGCCGGTGCGGTCGGGCAAGCCGGGGCGCTCCACCTCGGATACGGTGAATTCTAACTGCTCCAGGGCAGTAGCGGTACCTTCGTAGGCCCTTATTTTGAAGGCATTTTCGTCGTGCAGCTCCAAGAGCTGGGCCGTGAGCCGGAAGGCTTTAATGAGAGCGCGGTTATCCACAGAAGGGCGGGTTTCGGGTGGGCGGCGCGGGCGTAAGGCCCACGGGCATCAGATACCAAAAGTACGGCCCAGCCGATGGCCGGGATGCCCCCGGAGCGCGTACTATTGCCTTATTATGGCCTTTCTCCACCGCTGCGCACTACTGGCCGGCCTGCTCGGGCTGGCCGTTGCCTGCCACCCCGACCACCCTGCCGGGCTACCCAGCGGCCGCCTCGCGGCCCTGCACGGCACCTGGCTGCTCGTGCCCGAGGCCAGCCGCGCCGATACCCTCACGTACCGCCGCAACACCTACCGCTTTCGTTATCGGCCGGGCGGGCGGCCGGGCTTTCGGCTGGGGCCGGCCGGGCGCTTTGTGCGCTACGACGTGGTGCCCGGTGGTGGCCTGCTCGCCCAGGAAGGCACCTGGACCGAGACCAGTACCGGCCGCCTGCTTGTGCACCTCCCCGAAACTGAGCCTGCTGAGCCCGACTACGAACTGGAAATGCTCAGCTTTCAGAAAGGGGAGCTTCGCTTGCTGCGCCTAGCACAGCGTCCCGCAGTCGAGGTTATTCGCAACTAGTAATTTGCTGTGAGCGAGTAGTTAACCTAGTAGCTCCGTAGTGGCCGCTAGTACCCGGGCAGGCTCTATTTGCCCGATGGCGGGGTCGCGGGTAGGCGGGCTAAAGTCGCCTTGCGCAAAGCGCGCCTCTTGGCTCGGCGGAAAAAGGCAGCGGCAGGGCGCTTGCAGCAGCGCCGGCGGGTAGGGGAAAAACTTGCCATAATTCTCGCCCATCAGCAGCACCAGGCAGGGCGTGCCGGCCTGGGCCGCCAGGTGCGCGGCCACCGTGTCGTTGCTGATAAGGAGCTGCGCTCCGGCGATGAGCGCGGCCAGCCCTGGCAAGTCGGTCTGGCCGCATTGGTTGTCGAGGGGTACGGCTGGCCCGGCTGCCTGCGCAATGGCTGGCACGTAAGCTGCATCGCCGGGGCTGCCGGCTAGCACCAGCCGGTACCGGGCGCCGTACCGCTGGTGCAGTGCCTGGGCCAACTCGCCAAACCTTCGGGCCGGCCAGCGTTTCTGGCGGGCGCTGGCCCCCGGAAAAAGCACGATGTATGGCTCGGTAGCCGCCCGCGCGGCCCCAGCTTGCCGCACGGCCAGCGGCAGGACCAGCGGCGCCGCAATAGGCGCGAGCGGGGCATTGGCGGCTGAAAACTGTTGGCGCCACTGCTCAAAAAACTCCCGGTTGCGGTCGTATTCAAACAATACGGCGCGGGTAGTGGGCAGCAGGTGGGTGTAACCCGCATCGAGCATCGTAAACCAGGCGTCCTGCACGTGCACGCCCTGGCTGGCCACCCGCACCGGCGCCTGCAAAAACCGGATAAAATTCTCGGCGGCCGGCTCCCGCACGTGCACGGGATAAAGGATTTGGCCCGCTCCAACCTGCCCGATGCGCTGCACTACTTCGGCGCGGTAAGCCAGGTCGGTAGTAAAGCGGCCGAACTGCACGGGAATGATGTCGGCCCCTAGGTCGCCATCCCAGGCCTGAGCCAGTGGAGCCCATAAGGTATTGGCCACTAAAGTGAGGTGCTGGCCGCGGCGGTGCAGCTCGGCGCTTAGCTGGCGCAGCCAGGGGCGGTACAGCAGGTAGTCGCCTATGGAGTCGTTGCGCACTACCAGCACCCGGCCGGGGTCGGGCGGGGCCTGCGCGGCCAAGGCGGCGGCATCGCACTGGCTGAGCGCGGCAATGCGCTGCTGCTGGCGGCGCTGGCGGCTAAACTGGCGCAGATGGGCAAATAAGGAGCGAAACATAGCCGCAAAACTACGCGGCTGCCCCAGTGCGCTGAGCGGGAGCCAGGCCCTCTGCACTGGGCAGGCCGGGCGCGCCCGCCAGCAGCAGGAAGAACAAGCCGGTGAGCACCCCGGTCTGGGTTTCCAGCGTGTATTCAACCATAAAAGACAGTGTTACAACGAGGTATATGAGTAGCAGTAGCACGTTGCGCTGCCGCAAGCCCACCCACAGCGGGTAGTAGAAGCCGAGTAGAAATAGGAGCAGGCCGATAAGGCCGTAGGCAGCCGCGTTGAAAATGAACTGGTTGTGGGGAAGTAGGTAGTGCGCGGGCTCAATCTGCGGATAGTGGGTTGCGTAGTGCGTGGCCATTGCCTCGGCCAGCTTCACCTTGCTGACGCCCCCGAGCGGGTGCGCCCGAATTATATCCCAGGCCACGTCGTAGGAGTACACCCGCGCCGTTACCGAGTAGTAGTTGGCAGCTGACGCTGACTGTAGCTGGCCCGCATCGGTAAGGGTATCCACAATCTTATTGCGCAGCGTAGTGAAATACAGCAGCGCCCCCCCGGCTATCAGGATAATTAGCAAGCTGCTCAGTAACACCTCTTTCCAGCGCCGCAACTGCCAGCCCAGCCAGCCTAGCCACAGTGCGCCGCCCGCGTACATGGTTACCAGGCCGCTGCGGGCCGCCAGTAAGTGCTGAAATAAAAACAACAAGCCTACGCCCACCGCCGTGGCCTGCCGCAGGCGCCGGGGCAGCGCGCGGTCAAAAGCCAGCACCGTGCCCGCTAGCACGGCCATGCTCACCAGCAGACTAAATCGGATGTGGTCGGGCTCGGTGGGCATCACGCCCGATTGCAGGTACGTCTGATTAATTTCCTTTAAATGAAGGAGGTAGTTGAGCGTGGCGTAAGCTGCTGCTGCCAGGCAGCACCCCATCAATACCAGCCACAGCGTGCGCTTGTGCGCCGGCAGCCAGTCGGGCAGCAGCAAAAACGCCGCTGGCAGCAGCACAAAAGGCAATTCTAAAACCAAGTCTTGCCACAAAGCGGGGTCAGAGAAGCTGCTGTGCCACAGTCCGGTAACCAGGTGCAGCAGGTAAACGAGCCCGAAGCTGAGCAGCGCCGGCCAGTGAGTCCACTGGGCAATGCGCTGCTGCCGAATGCTGTAGCCAACTCCCGTAAGAAATAAGCCCGCAATGCCGATACTGGGCAGCGCCCGCACCGCACTAGCCAGAAAAAGCCCGGTGATAATCAGAATGCCCCAGCCCAGGCTCAACTGCCGCACCCTCTTTTCAGAAAAAAAACTCCACATTCAGGAAAAATTAACTAGCATGTAGGGTGAATGCGCCTGCTGCCCAGGTTGCTGGGGCCCGGTGCTGGCGGCAGTATAATCGCCACCTGTGGCTGGCAGGGAAGGCCGGGGGCCGGCGGCTGAGCACGGTGGCGGGCCCGTAATATTCGGTAGGAAAAGACAGGTAAGTAACTCCGGCCAGCCCTGGGCTATTGCCCGCTGAGCCCGCGGCAAGCAATGCCCGTCAAATGCCAGGCCGACGACAAAAGTACGGCTTCGGTAAAGGGCGGCGGGCCTTGTGGGTAGAAATACAACGCCCCACCGGCCGTTTTAGCACCACCCGCCGTCTTGCTTGCCGGGGCTAACCCCATGTGCCCGACCTTTGTCGCCATGAACCACTGGCTCGTTAAATCTGAACCTGAAGCGTATTCCTGGGCCGACTTTATGCGCGATGGCGGCACCGACTGGACCGGCGTGCGCAACTATCAGGCCCGCAACAACCTGCAAGCCATGCAGCCCGGCGACCTCGCCCTTTTCTACCACAGCGTGAGCGAAAAGGCCGTGGTGGGCGTGGCCCTCGTGTACGCTCCCGCCGCCCCCGATGCCACCGCCGAGGCCGGCAGCCCCTGGGTAGCCGTGCACCTGCGGCCCCACGCGCCGCTGGCTCAGCCAGTGTCGCTGGCTGCCCTCAAGGCCGAGCCCCGGCTGGCCCAACTCGGCCTGCTGCGGCAGTCGCGCCTGTCCGTCACGCCTGTGCGGCCCGAAGAATTTGACCTAATACTGGCTCTGGCTGAGAGCTAGCCGGGGGCTAGCCAAAAGGCGGGAAGCCCGCTTGGCTTTGCTGCGAAAAAAAGGTATCTTCGTGAACGCCCGCTAACTATTCATCTCCGGGCTACGTTGCGGAGCCAGCTATGAAACACTTCTTCGCTTTTTGGTGCTGTCTGCTTCCACTCAGCTTGTGCGCGCAGCGGACCGTGCCGCCCCCGCCCGCCGATGCACCCCGGCAGGCTGCCCGCACTGAGCTGCTGCTCGACCCCGATACCGACGAAGTGCAGGTGCAGGCCCTGCCCGCCGATACGGCCGTGGTCTTGTTCATCCGGCACGAGGGGCCAGGTGTGCGCACGCCGCGCTACTTGTTTCAGCACTACGGGGCCAACCTGCACCTGCGCCGCGAAACGCCGGTGGAAATTCCGGAGGAATTTGAGTTGCAGCGTCTGTGTGCCGAGCCCGGCGTGGTATACGCGCTGTTTCGCGCCCCCGACAAAACGGGCCGGCTGCTGGCTGTGGCCTACGACGTTGGCGGCGGGCAGGTGCGGGTGCAGACCTTCGACACAAAGCTCTGCCGTGAGGTGGTGTCGCTGAAAGCGATGGCCGGCCGGCTACTGGTCAACGTGACGCTCAGTGACCAGCAGCACCAGACGGTGCTGCTGCTGGACGTAGCCAGCGGGCGGTTTCAGTTTCTGCCCTCGCTCTACGAGCCGCTCGACACTGAGCTGACCAGCGTGGCCGACCGCCCCGCTGGCCACGCCGAATTCGTGCTCAGCCAGAGCAATGGCCGCAAGCAGCGCCTTCAGCTCAAGCGCCTCTCAGCTGAGCACGGCCAGCTGTTAAGCTCCGAGTTTGTGCAAACCGAGAGCGAGCGTAGCCTACTCACCGCCCAGCTCAGCCCACCCGAGGATACCACTACGCGCCTGCTGGCCGGCACTTACGGCCTGCGCGACTTGCACTACGCCCAGGGGCTTTTTGCCACCGACCTTACCACCCGCTCGGCCTCGGCGGCCAGCAACCGGCCCGCTCTGCGCTTCTACGATTTTAAGCGTTTTCGACACTTTTTCGATTACCTGAACCCTACCAAGGAAGCGCGCCTGCGCGACCGCACCGCCCGCCGCGAAGCCCGGGAGGTAAGCCCTGTGCGCTGGCACTACCACTTGCTGCTGCACGAACTTCTACGCCAGCCCGATGGCGGCTACACGCTGGTGGGCGAGGTCTACACGCCGCAGTACAATTACGCGTCGTACGGTGGGCTGGCCCTGAACCCTTATTCGATAACGGGACGAAATTCTCTCGGCGCCTATAACAACGGCTACAACCCCTACGCCAACTATGGTAGCGCTAACCGCAACTTTGTGGGCTTTCGCACCACCCAGGCCGTAGTGTGTGGCTTTGATAAGCGTGGCAACCTGCTCTGGGACAATACGTTTGTGGTGGGGCCTGGTCTGGTGCGCACGGCGCTGGAAGAAGCTGTGCAGCCCTTGGCCCTCAGCGACGGCCGCCTGGTACTGGCCTACCTGCTCGACAACGAGGTGCACTACAAGCGCATCACTCAGAGTGAGCCCGCACCCAACGATGCCAAAGTGGAGCTGCTCACCAGTGCCACCAATCAGCCCGAAAAAGTGCTGGAAGTGCGGCAGCCTGAGTTAATGCCCTGGGGTGACAATAAATTTGTAGCCAGTGGCTTTCAGCGCATAAAGGTGGAGCGGGGGCCCGAGCGGCAGGTGTTTTTCTTGCAGGTGCTGCACTTCTAGCCGGCGCTCAGTAGCGGTTGGCTACCGACCTTTGTGGCTAGCCAGAAAGCCCTTGCGGCCGCTGGCTGCTACTTGCTATGTCTACTGCTGCTAAAATTATTCCGGTGAGCCTGCTGGCTACCCACACCGGCCATCCTCACGAGGCGGGGCTCGATGAGGCCGGCCGGGGCTGCCTGGCTGGGCCGGTATTTGCCGCCGCCGTCGTGCTGCCGCCCGATTTCGACCCTCAGTTTCTCAACGATTCCAAGCAGCTCACGGCTCGTCGCCGCGATGCACTCCGCGCCCTCATCTGTGCCGAAGCCGTGGCATGGGCAGTCGGCACAGCCAATACCGCCGAAATCGCGGCCATCAATATCGCGCAGGCCAGCTACTTGGCCATGCACCGGGCGGTAGCCGCGCTAGCCGTGCCCGCTGAGCATCTGCTGGTCGATGGTAACCGGTTTAAGCCCTACCCTGGCATAGCCCATACCTGTGCCGTAGGAGGCGATGGTCGCTACCGTCATGTTGCGGCGGCGTCCATTCTAGCTAAGACGTTTCGCGATGAGCACATGTTGGCATTGGCCCAGGAATACCCGCAGTATGGCTGGGGTCAGAATGCGGGCTACCCTACGGCTGCTCACCGGGCGGCTATTCGCGAGCACGGCCCCACGCCGCACCACCGCATGAGCTTTCGGCTTTTATAGAAGGGGTTTTGGTACTGGTGGGCTAGCCCTTGTCTTTCAGCTTCAGCAAGTCAAGAAAGAGGCTAAAGCCATCGACAGTACCACCGCCTTCGCCGCCGAAGGAGTCGAAGGTGAGGGGCTTGATGATGTAGCCGCTGATGCCCAGCTCGGTAGCCCCCGAGCGGTCAACGTCGAGGTCAGAGGTGGTCATAATAAATACGTTGAGGTCGTTGAACTCCGGGTCAGTACGCAGGATTTTAAGCAGCTCCAGGCCGTTGAGACGGGGCATGTTCAGGTCGAGCATCACTAAGCTGGGGCGGACAATCTTAGTTTCGCCGTTCTCGCCGCGTAGCAGGTTTAGGGCCTCGCGGCCGTTGCGGGCATGTACGAGCGGCACAGTAATATTTTGCTTGCGAAGCTCCCGCTGCACATTCATAACATCCATCTGGTCATCTTCGACGAGAAGAATGCTGGGCGCGGCGGGCGAGGAAAGGGGAGACATGAGCGGTAAAAGAAGCAGTCGGGGGCCAGTATAGGCAGGTTTAATTAACGAGATAAAAGCGGAAAGGATGCGTAGCCAGCTAGCGGGCAGCGGCTGTAAGTTGGGCGGCTGGCACTGCCTGGACGCCCGCAGTGGCTGGCTTGGTGGCTGGCTTTTTGGGCCAGGTGAAGAAGAAGGTGGCACCCTTGCCCTCGGCCGATTCTACCCAGATGCGGCCGCCCTGGCGCTCCACTATCTTCTTCACAATAGCTAAGCCCACGCCGGTGCTTTCGAGGGCATCGCGCTCCACTAGGGTTTGGAAAATGATGAAAATGCGCTCGTGGTACTCGGCAGCGATGCCAGGTCCGTCATCCTGCACCGAAAAGCGGTAGAAATTGTCGTCTAAGTCTTCGCAGCCGATGCGGATGGTGCCAGCAGCCGGGCGGTCGTGGTACTTGATGGCGTTGGAAATCAGGTTAGTAAAAACCTGCTGAAGCTGGGTGCGATTAGTGGGTAGCGTGGGCAGGAAAAACGGTAACTCCAAGTGCATGCCCTCGGGCAGGCCCACCGTGTCAGTGATTTCGCGCAGCAGCTGGCGCACGAATACCGCCTCGTTGGCCTCCGCTACCTTACCCACGCGGGCCAGCGCCAGGATGCCTGTAATGAGGTTTTCCATGCGGTGCACGCGCTGCCGCATCAGGGCCAGGAACTCGCGGATGTGGGGCGGCAGCGTGTCCTTACCCATGTCTTCCTCTATCCAGCGCGAGGCGCTTTCGATGCCTCGTAGCGGGGCCTTGAGGTCATGCGACACCACGTAGGCAAACTGGTCCAGCTCCTGGTTGCGGCCTTCGAGCTGGCTGATATTCTGGTCAATGGTGCGGGCCATCGAGTTGAGGGCCGTCGTGAGCTCGCTCACCTCATCGTGCTCGTGGTCCACGAGCTGCGTTTTGTAGTCGCCATCGGCCAGCCGGCGGGCCATCGAAATCATGCCGCGCAGGCGGCGCGACAGTAGCCGCACGATGTACACGGCCCAGAGCAGCCCAAAAATCAGGGCCAGCCCCGTGATGAGGCCCGACAGCAGCTGGGCCCGCTCGATGCTGGCGGTCAGGCGCTGGCGCTGGGCTTGGCGGTTATCGTTTTCGGCTTTATCGAAAGCCGTCATCTGGAAGCGAATGGCGTCCATTATCTGCTTGCCAGCCAGGCCCTCGGCCAGGTGGGCGTGGGGCATGCCCGTGAGGCCCTGTTGCTGCGGTTCGCGCTGGTGGGCGGCGCGCTTCTCGCTTATCATCAGGTGCGTGTAGGTCGACCACTGGCGGTAGCGATGCTGGGTGGTGTCGAGGCGTTGAAGCTGCTCCGGCTCTTCGGCCAGCTCGTCGCGCAGGGTGTTGAAGCGAGTCAGCAAATCGCGCTCGCCCGAGTAGTAGGGTTGCAGCAACTGCTCGTTGCCCAGTAGCAGGTAGCCCCGGAAGCCGGTTTCCATGTCGATGATGCTGCGCAGCAGCGTCGAGCCATCGGCCGAGGTGCGCTGGCTGGCCTCCACCCGCTGCGAATTGCGCAGCACCTGGCCCGCCAAGCGGTAATTGACGACCACTACGGCCGCAAATAAGCCCAGCAGCAGTAGGAAGCCGGCGAAGAGTTTGGTAGTTAGATTTATTTTCATGGTCGCCGACGCTCCGTCATGCTTGCGCAGTACGCAGTTTGGCTTCCATAGTTTGGAGCAGGTCCTGAATGCGGTCGGCCAGCACCTGCACTTCGCCGAAGCCAGCCAATGCCTCCTCGCGGTGGCCGGCTAAATGCAAATCCATGAGCCGGTTGGCCTGCTTATGGATGAGGCGGTGCAGAGCATCCAGCTCGTGCATCTGGGGCACGTTTTTGTAGTCGCCCCGCCGACGCTCGGTTATCCACTGGCCCATGCCGCACTGGTCGGGGTCGCGCAGGGGTCCTTCCTCCTTGCTGTTGCCGTGCAAAAAGGAGCGTAGCCGGGCCTTAAAGGAGAAGTGCTTAACAACGGCGGACTCAAAATCCTGCTTAATGGCTTCGGGGGTCATACACAAAGGTAACTGACGGGTGGGGCGATAGGTCGGGTGTTGCGCGGGTGCGAAGTAGCTTTGTGGCCGCTCCGCCCGGCCGGCTATCGGCTGCGGCACTGCCCACTTTTTCATGGAAGCTACTCCGCTCAAAACCGTCGCCCTGCACGCTACCCACCAACAGCTGGGAGCCAAAATCGTCCCCTTTGCCGGCTACGCCATGCCCGTGCGCTACTCCTCCGACCTGGAGGAGCACCACACCGTGCGGCGGGCAGTGGGCATTTTCGACGTGTCGCACATGGGCGAGTTTCGGGTACGTGGCCCCCAGGCACTCGACCTTATTCAGCGCACCACCAGCAACGATGCCAGCAAGCTTCAGCCTGGCAAAGCGCAGTACTCGTGCCTGCCCAACGCCGAAGGCGGTATCGTGGATGACCTGCTCGTGTACAAGCTGGCTGAGGAAGACTACTTCTTGGTAGTTAATGCCTCCAATATTGAAAAAGACTGGAACTGGCTGCAAGCCCACAACACCAACGGCGCCGAGCTGGAGAACGTCTCCGACCAGCTCAGCCTCTTCGCCGTGCAAGGCCCCAAGGCCGCCGAGGCCCTGCGCAGCCTCACCGACGTAGACCTCACCACCATCCCGTACTACAGCTTTGTGCAGGGCACGTTTGCCGGCGCATCGGATGTCATCATCTCGGCCACGGGCTACACCGGGGCGGGCGGCTTCGAGCTGTACATCCCCAACGAGTACGCCGCCGACGTATGGAATAAAATCATGGAAGCCGGTAAACCATTCGGACTCAAGCCCATCGGGCTGGGGGCGCGCGACACGCTGCGCCTCGAAATGGGCTACTGCCTCTACGGCAACGACATCGACGACACCACTTCGCCCCTCGAAGCCGGCCTGGGCTGGATTACCAAGTTCACCAAGGACTTCACCAACAGCGAAGCCCTCAAGGCCCAGAAAGCCGCTGGCGTGCAGCGCAAACTCGTGGGCTTTGTGATGGACGGCCCCGGCGGCCTGCCCCGCAGCCACTACCCGCTGGTCGATGCCGAAGGCAACGCTATCGGCGAAGTCACAAGCGGCGGCCAGTCGCCCAGCCTCAGCAAAGGCATCGGCCTGGGCTACGTGAAAACCGAGCTGGCTAGCCCCGGCACCCAGATTTTCGTGCAGGTGCGCGGCAAAAACCTGCCCGCCACCGTCACCAAGCTCCCGCTCGTGCCCGGTACCGAAGAGATATAGCCAGCCAAAAGCCAGTACTAAAAAGAACGTCATGCTGAGCTTGCCGAAGCAGCGGGCTCGAATCGTTAGGGCTTCCTCCCAATGATTCGAGCCCGCTGCTTCGGCAAGCTCAGCATGACGTTCTGTTGTAATTATTTATTAAACACACTATTTTGAAACTAGACGTTTGCTTCTCCCCCGACCTGCTGCCGCTCTACGACCTGCGCGGCCGGGTGGCCGTTATCGTGGACGTGCTACGCGCCACCAGCACCATTGTTACGGCCCTGGCGGCGGGCGTCACGGAAGTTTTCCCCACCGCTACGCTGGATGAGTGCGCCGCGCTGGGCCGCGAGCACGGCTACATCACGGCCGCCGAGCGCGACGGCATTGCCGCCGCCGGCTTCGATTTGGGCAACTCGCCCTTCGGCTTTCTCGACGGCAAAATCGCGGTGCAGGGCCGCGCCTTGGCCATCAGCACCACCAACGGCACGATGGCGCTACGCCGCTCGCTGGCGGCCGAGGCCATCGTGTGCGGCGCGTTTCTCAACTTGAGCGCGGTGGCCGACTTCTGCGTGGCGCAGGGCCGCGATGTGCTAGTAGTATGCGCTGGCTGGAAGGGCAGTTTCTGCCTCGAAGACAGCCTCTTCGGTGGCGCGCTGGCCGAGCGGCTGGCCCCGCTGGGCTTCGACATCACCTCCTCCGATGCCGCGCTGGCCGCCCTGCACCTCTGGCAGGATGCCAAGCCCAACTGGCCCGACTACCTGCTGCAATCGGCCGCCGTGCGCCGCCTCAACGCTCTGGAGGCGCACGACGATTTCACGTTTTGCATGAACGTTGATACCCACCCCGAGCTGCTGCCCGTGTGGCGCACCGACCGCCTAGTGCGGGCCTAGCAAAGGAGTCATGAATAAGGAGCAGTCCTAATTCATGACTCGTTGTTCACGCTAAAGCTACTGCGCCGAAAATCGGAAGGCAGCTGGCGTCAGCCCCGTTTTATTCTTGAATAAGCGGCTGAAATACTGCGGGTACTCAAAGCCGAGCTGGAAAGCCGTCTCGTTGATAGTAAGCGAAGTGCTGCGCAGCAACTGCTTGGCCCGCTCGATAAGCGCCTGGTGAATATGCTGCTGCGTATTCTGGCCGGTGAGCGAGCGCAGCATGTCGCCGAGGTAGGCCGGCGACACATGCAATGCATCGGCGAAGTACTGCACGGTGGGCAGCGGCTGGCTGTCGGGCTGGGCAAAGTAGGCGTTCAGCAGCGCCTCGAACCGGCTAAGCAAGTCGTGCTCGGCCGGCCGCCGCGTCAGAAACTGCCGGTGGTAGAAGCGGTTAGCGTAGCTGAGCAATACTTCTAACTGCGACACCAGCACGTCCTGACTAAAAGCGTCGATGGGCT
>Ga0268353_100058_pt1 | contig 17996 bp, 10 predicted proteins | sample G5R2_NF_18SEP201_FD_190168 | JGI IMG/M metagenome (GOLD analysis project Ga0268353, IMG submission 190168) | Phyllosphere microbial comminities from switchgrass, GLBRC, Michigan, United States - G5R2_NF_18SEP2017_LD1 | ecosystem: Host-associated > Plants > Phyllosphere > Phylloplane/Leaf | place... | reverse complement strand
CACGGCGGTTCGGATAGCCAGGCGGCGGTCAGGTATCAGCTGCACGTGGGCATCGGCGGGCGGCGTGAGGCCAGCCTGCATCTGCCGCAGAATTTCGAGGGGGTCCTCGTCGCGCGGGTTATCGGCGGTCAGAATGGCGTGGTCGGAGAGCTGGGCGGCCAGCCGCGCCATGATGGGGCGCTTGGCCGCGTCGCGGTTGCCGCCGCAGCCCACCACCGTGATGATGCGCTGCTCGGGGCGGCGCGTCTGGTGCAGGGTTTGGAGCACGTTTTCGAGGGCATCGGGCGTGTGGGCGTAGTCCACGAGGCCGCTGATGGCCTGGCCGGGCACCGTCACGGGCTCGAAGCGGCCGGGCGCGGTGGTCAGGCCCGAGAGGATGGTGAGCACCTCGGTGGGGTCTTCGCCCAGCAGCACGGCCGCGCCGTACACGGCTAGCAGGTTGTAGGCATTGAACACGCCGATGAGGCGGAAGTGAACTTCCTGACCATCGAAGTCGAGCAGCAGGCCGTGCATCTCGTTGGCCACGAGGCGGGCCCGAAAGTCGGCGGCCGAACGCAGTGAGTACGTGGCGCGGCGAGCGGCCGTATTTTGGAGCATCACCGGGCCGCGCTTGTCGTCGGCATTGGTGAGGGCGAAGGCCGTTTTGGGCAGCGCGTCGAAGAAGCCTTTTTTGGCCTTCAGGTAGTTGTCGAAGGTGCCGTGGTAGTCGAGGTGGTCGTGGGTGAGGTTAGTAAACACACCGCCCGCGAAGCGCAGCCCGCCCACGCGGTGCTGGGCCACAGCGTGGCTGCTCACCTCCATGCAAGCGTGGGTGCAGCCAGCGGCTACTATATTGGCCAGCAACTCATTGAGCCGGATGGCGTCGGGCGTGGTGTGGGTGCTGGGGATGACGGTTTCGTCAATCTGATTTTGCACCGTGCTCAGCAAGCCGGCGTGGTAGCCCAGCTCGCGCAACAGCTTGTGCAGCAGCGTAGCGCAGGTGGTTTTGCCGTTGGTACCCGTTACGCCCACTAGGGTGAGCTGACGCGACGGGTGGCCGTAGAACGCGCTGGCGATGGGGCCGAGCGCGGCGGCGCTGTCGGCCACCTGCACGTAGGTGGTGGTGGGGTTTAATTCAGTGGGCAATTCTTCGCACACGACCACGGCCGCGCCCAGTTCCACGGCTTTGCCAATGAACTTATGCCCGTCGGTAGCCGTGCCACGCAAGGCGCAAAACAGCATGCCCGGCCCGGCCTCCCGCGAGTCGAGGGTGAGGCCAGCCACGGGCACGTCGGGGTTGCCGTGCTGGGCTAGCACCGGCGTATCGGCCAGCAGAGCAAAAAGGGGCAGCGTACTCATGCAGATTTTCTAGTTTTAGCCGTGGGCGCCGGGCGCTGCGTGGTGCGGATATCTGCCTTTTCGCGGGTAGCCGGCTTTTTAGGCTTGGTTTCGGGCTTAGCGGCTTTTTGCTTAGCGGAGGAGTTGGTTTGCTTCTTAGCAGATTTCTTGTCTTCAGAGGCTTTATCGCTCTTCGCAACCTTATTCTTATCGGGCTTATCGTCTTCGCTGGCTTTGTCGCTCTTCGTCGATTTGTCCGCAGCTTTTGGCTTCGTGGCCGCTAGCTTATCCGTCGCCTTCGGTTTGGTGGCTGGCTTAGCGGTAGTGGGGTTGAGCGAGGCACTCGGCTTGGCCGAAGCCTTCGCCCGGCCGCCGCCCATCTCGGCCGGAATCAGCAGCGTATTCTCCGCTACCTCCGTGTGCAGCGGCGCGGGTAGCGCGGCCGGCGCGGCGGTGGGCGCCGCCGTGGGCGTCAGCAGTAAGCCTACTAAAAGGCCGCGCTTGGCGAAGCTGCCAGGCGCTACCGACTGCTCCCGCACGCGGCCGGTGCCGCTGGCCTGCACTTTCAGGCCCCGGTTTTCGAGCAGGAATAGGGCGTCTCGTAGGGTGAGGCCGCGTACATCGGGCATGCGGCCGGGGTGGGCCACGCTGGCATCGGGGCGCAGCGACACAGTGCGGGCCACGAAGGCGGTATCCACGGCGGTCGTGGCGCGCACCCACTCTTCACCACCGGTGGCGCGCGTTTGGCCGGGCAAGCCAATTTTTTGGCACACTAAGGCGATTTCATCCTGCAAGCCGGCGCGCACAAGCGGCACGGGCGTGCGGCGGGCAGGTACTCGCGCCAACATGGGCCGCTGGCTGGCCTGGTCGCGGGCCATGCACTTATCGGCCACCTCACGAAACACCGGGGCGGCTACTTCGGCGCCAGACCAACCGCCTTTGCTGGGCGAGTCGATAACCACGATGCAGCTGTACTTGGGTTTATCGGCCGGAAAAAAGCCGCAGAAGCTCGTCGAATACGTCTTGGTATAACGGCCGTTTTTGAATTTCCAGGCCGTACCGGTTTTACCGGCGATGCTGTAGTCTTTGGGTTGAATCTTACGGGCCGTACCCTCCAGTACCACGCCTTCGAGCATGCCCCGCAGCTTACGCAGGGTGGCGTCGGAACAGATTTTGGGGTTTAGCACCTGCGTTTCGAAGTGCTCCACTACTTGGTCGGCCTGCTTGATATCGCGCACAATCATGGGGGCCACTTTCACGCCTCCATTAGCCACGGCGTTGTAGAAGGCTAGCGTTTGGAGTGGCGCTAGCTTCAACTCATAGCCGATGGCCATCGTGGAGAGCGAGGTGCGGCTCCAGCTACGGTCGCGCGGGTCCTTGATATAGGGCAGCGCCTCGCCGTTCATTTGAAAGCCCAGGGGCTTGTCGAGGCCAAACTTCTTGAGGTAGTCGGTGTAGCGCGTCGGGTTGCTGGAAAAATGCTCCTGCACCAGTCGCGCTACGCCGATGTTAGAGGACCGCTCAAATACCTGCTGCACCGTGATGCGGCCGTTGGCGTGCGAGTCAGTTTTCACAGCTCCGCCGATGAGCATGCGGCCGGGGCCAGTGTCCACCATATCATCGAGTTGGAGCGTGGGGTCGGCTTCAAACACCGCTGTCATCGACGCCAGTTTGAATGTGGAGCCCGGCTCGGTGCGGCCCTGGTCGGCAAAGGCGTAGTTGTAGTCCTCCTTATAGGTCCCATCTTCGGCCTTCCCCAGGTTGGCCACGGCCTTGATTTCGCCGGTTTTCACCTCCATCAAAATAACGCAGCCGTACTTGGCATCATTGGCTACCAAGGCCTTATATAGTGCATCCTCGGCCCCGTCCTGAAGGTTGATGTCGAGGGTCGTCTTCACGTCATAGCCCGGCTGGGGCTTGATTTCGGTGCCGTCGTACACGGGCTTGAAGCCGCCCGGCACCCGCTCAAACAGCGCCTCGCCGGCCCGGCCCGCCAGCTTATTCTGAAAGGTGAATTCCAGGCCCGCGCCGTTCTTGTCCTCGTTCACGAAGCCCACCGTGCGCTGCGCTAGTCCCCCAAAGGGCCGGAAGCGTTTGTCTACTTTCTCGAAAATCACCCCGCCCCGGCGCTTGGCCCGGAAAATGGGCCAGGAAGCTAATTCCTTCTTTTCCTGAAAGTTAATTTGCCGTGAGTTGAGGCGAATGTAGCGCACGTCGCGGTCGCGGTGGGCACTCACCAGCTTCTGATAGTACTCCTGCTTGCTGCGGTCGCCGAAGAAGTGGGCTAGATGCCAGGCCAGCGAGTCCACGTTGCGCCGGAAAGCTTCATCATCAACTACGCCGGGGTCCCAGGCCACCCGGTAGAAGGGCAGCGACGTAGCCATAATACTCTCGTTATCAGAGTAAATATTGCCTCGCGTAGCGGGCACCGGCTGGTAGCTGATGCGGCGCTCCTGCTCCAGAGCGCGCCATTTGGCACCCTCCTGATACTGGATGCGCGAGATTTTCCAGGCCACAGCGCACGAAAACAGCACCACGCCCAGAAACGCGAGCCGCACCCGCGTGACAATGGATTTTTTAACGCTGCCTTTCATGGGATGACTTTTTAGCGGCCGTCGACTTATGCTCACGGCTGTTCTTGTCTTGGGCTAGCTTGTGCTTTTTTGTACTGGAAGATGGCCTTTCTGCGTCAGCAGCGCGGTTTTTTGGGCTACCCCGTTCCGCGTCAGCTTTGCCAGTGGGCGCAGCAGCTGAATCTTCGGGAGCCAGACCGGGCGGTGGGGCGCCTAACTCAGGCGTGTCATCCTCGTCATTTAGGCCTAAAGCCTGGCGGCGGGCGCGGCCCTGCACCGAGTCAGCACGCACGGCGGCGACCGAGTCGCGGGCGGCGCGGGCAGCCAGCGTATCGGCGGTAAGCACGGGCATGGTTTCCAGCTCGGCCTCGTCGAGGTGGCCGGCGGGCACGGCAATGCGGAAAGGCGGCGACGAGCTTTCGACCAGCCCGATGGCGGCCACCTTGCGCGCCACCTCGCTCTGCTTGCTAGCCTCCATGTAATCCGACTTCAAGGTAGTGTAATCGGCGCGTAAATCTTCGGTTTCCTGCTTAAGCCGCTGGATGTTACGATTCATACGGTTGCCATAGTGCGTGTTGCCGATGTATAGTAGTATCAGCAGCATCACGAATAGCATCTTGGGCAGGAAGCGCACCGGTAGCCCTTCGCGAAACAGCCCATCGAGGCCAGTGAAGCGGTCGAGGAGCGTAAACAGGCTCCAGCCGGTGGCCGTCACACCCTCGTGGCGGTCCCAGGCGGGTGCCGCAAAATCGGCGGGGGCAGCGGCGGACTTAGCCTTTTTGGGTGCGATAGGCTTGGCCTGCACAGGGCGCGCAGGTGTCGGTGGCGCGACTGGCGCGGGGGCCGGCGCAGCCGCGGGCGGCACTACCGGCGCGGGCGCAGGCACCTCGTTGGTGGGCTCGGGCGCGCGGGGCGGTCGCACCGTATTGGCGCGGGGCGGGCCAGCCGAGTTTGGACGTATGGTGTTACCAGCCATCAGCTTACGCGGGAATAGAGGTTCGGACGCCGATGCGCAGCTTGGCACTGCGGGCGCGGCTGTTCTCGGCTACTTCCTCGGCCGAGGCTTCGGCAGGCTTGCGCGTGAGCGACTCGAAAGGCAGACTCGTGCGGCCGTACAAATCCTTCTCGGCCTGCCCAAAAAATTTGCCCTGGCTCAGGAAATTCTTCACCAGCCGGTCTTCCAGCGAGTGGTAGCTCATCACAACGAGCCGGCCGCCGGGGCGCAGGACCTGGGCGGTCTGGGTCAGCATCTCCTGCAAGGCCGTCAGCTCATCGTTTACTTCAATACGCAGGGCCTGAAACACTTGCGCCAGGTATTTATTCTCTTTTCCCCGCGCCACTACGGGCTGGATGGCCTGCTTCAGCTCCTGAATGGTGCGCAGCTGCCGCTGGCGGCGGGCCTGCACCACGGTCGCGGCCAAGGTACGGGCATTGGTGACCTCGCCGTACATGCCAAAAATGCGGTGCAGCGCGGCCTCGTCGTAGTCGTTGAGGATGTCGGCGGCGGTGGCTACGCTGCTGTCCTGCGGGTCCATGCGCATATCGAGCGGGCCGTCGAAGCGGGTGCTAAAGCCGCGCTCGGCGGTGTCGAACTGGTGCGACGACACGCCCAAATCGGCCAGCAGGCCATCGACGGGCAGCGCGTCGCGCTGGGCTAGCTCGGCGGTGAGGTGCCGAAAATTGGCCCGGATGAAGGTGAACTGCGGGCGCGCCAACTGTTGCGCCTCACGCTCAGCGGCCTCATCCTGGTCGAAGCTATATAAGTGGCCCTCTGTCAGATGCTCTAAGATGCGGGCCGAGTGGCCACCGCCGCCAAACGTCACATCGACATAGCGGCCGCCGGGCACGAGGTCGAGGCCCGCCAGGCATTCGGCGAGCATCACGGGGCGGTGGTAGGCGGTATCGTTGGGGCGGGTGCTCATGCGGCCATACCGGGCAAGGCCGGCGTTTCGGGGGTGGCCGACAAAAACTTTTGTGCCAGTTTGGAAAAAGCTTGTTGGTCTTTAATTAGGTAATCGTCGTAGCGGTCGGGGTCCCACACTTCGCAGCGGTTGCCGAGGCCCACAATGACGGCCTCCTTTTCGAGGCCGGCGTAGCGGCGCATGGAGCCCGGCAAGCCAAAGCGCCCGATGCTATCCAGCTCCACATCGGTCATACCCCGGAAAAAATTGCGCTGAAACTGCCGGTATTCCTCGTTAAACTCGTCGAGGGCCATCACCTTGGCGTGAATCAACTCCCAGGCTGAGCGCGGGTAGAGCACCAAACACGGCTCGAAGCCGCGCACCAGCACCAATTGATTGGCGTAGGCATCGGGCAGGCTAGCCTTCACCTTGGCAGGCAGCACCAGCCGACCTTTAGGGTCGAGCTTGCAGTCGTATTCGCCGGACAGGAGCTGATGCATGAGAGAGAGAACCACGCCCGGCAGTAGCTAGGGCTAGATAACAAAAGTACGAGTCCTTTCAAAAAACTCACCACTTTCTACCACTTTCTACCACAACCCCAAAAGTGCCCTGGCTGCTTGCATTCGCCTCTTTATTTGGTAATGCAACAATGCTGCTTCTCTCAAAACCTCTCCTTGGAAAGCTTTCCGAGAAAAATTCGCAACCGAAAAGGGCAGATTCAGACGCTCACTTTACGTGAAACAAAGTTGCATAATTACTTACCTGCAAGCTTCTTTAAGCTCGGCACTAGGAAGCGGCCAGCAACGCTAGCTGGAATATAAATAGCTGAGATGCGCCAGATTCAGGCTTTCGGTTGGCCCAGCCGGCGGCAACGGTTGCGCCCGAACCAGGTCTATCATTTTTCTGTTAATTTTCGGTCCCATCTCCCCTACTACTCCCGTTGCCCAGCCCCAGCGCTTTTTCGGAACCGGACTGCCTGCGCCGCCTGAAACAGGACGACGAGCGGGCCTTCGATGCCCTGTTCCGGCACTACAGCGCGCTGGTGTACCGCTTCGCTTTCAGCTACCTCAAGTCGCGGCCGGCGGCGGAGGAAATTGTGCAAGAGTGCTTTATTAAGATATGGGAGAAGCGCGAGCAATTGCGCGATGATGTACCGCTGAAAGGCTACCTCTTTACCACTGCCCACCACGCCGTGCTCAACGAGCTGCGGCGCGACCAGCACCATCTGCGCCTGCACGGCGAGGTGGCGGCCACCGGCCCCGCCAGCGTGGCCAATGAGGCCGAGTACCAGGAAATGGAGGCGCTCTACCTGGCCGCGCTCGACCGCCTGCCGCCCAAGCAGCGCGAGGCTTTTGTGCTGAGCCGGCAGCAGGGCCTCTCCTACCCCGAGATTGCCGAGCGCCAGGGCGTATCAGTGAAAACGGTAGAGGCGCACATTATGCAGGCTTTGAAAACGTTGCGCAAGTACTTTCACTTGCACGGCGGTGGGGTTTTAGGTTTGCTGCTGGCTTTGGCGCTAGGCCGGCGCTGAGTTTTCAGTACTAACGCAGCCCCGTAGCTTATTTCCTAAAACTGATACTTATAAGCTCATCTGTGTAGGAGCTACTAGGAAATGCCCAAAACCAGCGACGTTTTTTCACGTTGGTTTTGGCATGGCTTCTTCCTCTTTCTTGAGTCTGACCCTGGCCGGGCTGGTAACGGCTACGAGCTTTGGCCACCTTTTTCAGCGGCCCGGCGCTGGCCAGCCAGCACCGGTTATCATGCACCAGCCAGCCGCTCCGGTGGCTGATAGCTCACTTGACAACCTGAAAATAGTGGTGCTCGGCTCGTCGGTGCCATTTGGCCAGGGCGCCACCGGCAAATACGGCTACGCGGCCCGCTACGGCACGCTGCTGGCTCGCCGCGCCGCGGCTAAGCAAGGTGCGCCGTGGACGCTCACCAACATCTCCATTCCCGGCGACAACACGGTGAAGGTGCTGGCCCGCTGGCAGCGCGACCTGCTGCCCCAGCGCGGCCGCTACGTGGTGCTAGCCCTCTCGCTGGGCAATGAAGGCATCCACGAGCGGGGCCAGCCGATGTTTGACCAGTTTAAGGCTAACCTTCAGCAGCTCATTGCGATGGCGCGGGCGCAGGGCATGGTGCCGGTGGTCACCAACTGCTACACCCGCAACGACTACACGCCCACCGACTACGCCTTTATCCGGCAGATGAACCTGCTGCTGCATACCTGGGACATACCCAGCGTGAACCTGCTGGGTGCCGTGGACGACGGGGCCGGCCACTGGGCCACTGGCTACTGGGACGATGCCCTGCACCCCAACGACCTTGGCCACGCCGAGCTGGCCCACGCCATCGTGCCCTCGCTATTCGATGCGTTGCGGGCCGGTAAGCCGCGGCCGCGCAAGGGAAAGACCTCCTTTGTGCGCCTCGGACCGCAACGCCGGGGCAGAGCCACTAGCCTGGGTTTGCGGCCCGAGGCGCTGCTACACCCGTTTACGCAAGTAGTGAGCTTCCGTACGGCAGGCACGGGGCAGGTGCTGGCGCTGCAAGACAGCACCGCTCGGGGCAGCGTAGCCATTGCGCCGGGCGGTACGCTCGTCTATACTTCGGCCAAGGGCGGTCACCTGGCGGGCATGCGGCAGGTGAATGACAACCGCTGGCACCAGCTTATTCTGACGCATTACTACGCCGCGGGCCAAACGGTGCTCTACCTCGACGGGGCCGAGGTGGGCCGCTTACCCGAGAAACTGCTGACCCGGCAGCTCAGCCTCGGCGGCCCGCTGGCCCCGGTGGGCGGGCAGTACCGCAACTGGCTTTTTTACCGCGCCGGTATGAATAGCGACGAAGTGCACGCCCTGGCGGCCGATTCGCTGCTGCAATCCAGCCTGGAAGTATACGCCCCACTCGATGGCCGCCGGGTGTCAACTCCTGATTCGCTAACCAACCTGGCCCAGAGCACGAACCAGATTTTGGCCTTGGCTGATGCGGGCCAGCTGCGCCTTAAGCAGCCCGCCCAAAAGGCGCGCAGAAAGGCTCCGCGCTAACTTTTTTTTGGACCCGACTAAGGGGGAGCCGCCGGGGGCGGTGTAGTACTGCAAACGATTGGCGCCGCTGGCGCGGGTCGGTAGCAACGCGGCTGGCTTCATAGGCCGCGGTTGCGACTTTGCTTTATGTCCGTAGTCATTACCCAAGAACTTTTTGCGGCCTACGCGGCCGGCACAGCCACGGCGGCCGAGGCCACAGCTGTGCGCGCCTGGCTCATCCAGCCTGCCAACCAGCTGCTGGCCCAGCACTGGATGCAGCTGCACTGGGAGGCGCTGGCCGCTGCCCCACTACAGCCGCTAGCCGACGAACCCGATTTTGAGGCCCTGCTGCGACGCACCCGGCTGCACCTCACGCCCGCCGCGCCACGCTACCGGCCGGCCCCGGTATGGCGCCGCTGGGCTGCCGCGGCCGCGCTGGCCGCTACGGTGGCCGGCGGCAGCTGGGTGTTCTACAACACCCACCGCGCCCCGGCCCCGCTCAGCGTAGCCACGGCCTTCGGCCAGACCCGCACCCTCACGCTGCCCGACGGCTCGCAGGCTACCCTCAATGGCCACTCTAGCCTACGCTACGCAGCTACCTGGCTGCCCGACAAGCCCCGCGAGGTATGGCTCGATGGCGAGGGCTTTTTCTCGGTGCAGCATATGGCGAATAACCAGCGCTTCTTGGTGCACACTACAGCGGGGCTGCAAGTAGAAGTACTGGGTACCAAGTTTGTAGTGGCCCGGCGGCGCGACCAGACGCGCGTGGTGCTGCTCTCGGGCAAGGTGCGGGTCGAGTTTGACGACCACCAGCAGCCCGACGTGATTCTGCACCCCGGTGAGCTTGTGGAAACCCACGACGACCAGCCGGCCCTCGTGACCCACAAGCGCGTGCACACCGCCCCCTACGCCGCCTGGAAAGACGCCCAGCTCGTGCTCGACGAAACCACTATTGCCGAGCTAGCCACCCGCCTGCACGACACCTACGGCCTCGAAGTGGTCGTGACCACCCCGGAGCTTAACCGCCGCCGCGTCACGGGCACCGTGCCCGTGGGCGAGCTACCCACTTTGCTCCAAGCCCTGGAAGAAACCTTCCAGCTCCAGGCCACCCGCGAAGGCAACCGCCTCACGCTGGCCGAAAAACGCTAGTCTTTTTTTCTCTTCCCCCACCCGTTTATGCTACCACTCCTTACCCCTGTGGGCAAACACTACCGCCGCCCGGCCTCGCTGGCTGCCGGCGTGCTGCTCTTGCAGGCCCTGGCTACCCCGGCTTCGGCCCAGCTCTTGGCAGTTAATGTGACCACCCAGAGCATGCCGGCGCCCGCGCCTACTGCATCTGTTTCGCTCAAGACCCTGCTCAAGCAGTGGGAAACTGAGTACCACGCCACCATTTTCTACGAGAGCAATCTGGTAGATAACAAGCGCGTGCCTGTGCCCACTGAAACCGCCGCCACCCTGGCCGAGCGCCTGGCTACCGTGCTACCGGCTGCTAACCTGCAATTCAAAGAGCTGCGCGCCAACTACTTCGTAGTAACCGGCCGCCCGGCCAGCGCCGCCGGCACTGCCGCCGTGGCCCCGCAAAACGTGCCCGTTTCGGGCCGCGTGACCGACGCCAAGGGCGAGGCCCTACCCGGCGTAACGGTGCTCGTGAAAGGTACCACTACCGGCACCTCCACCGGGGCCGACGGTAGCTTCTCACTGAGCGTGCCGGAGAACAGCACCTTAGTGTTCAGCTCGATTGGCTACAAAAACCAGGAGCTAGCCATCACGGGTGCTACCAGCACCATCGCCATCCGCATGAGCGACGATGCGCAGTCGCTGAATGAGGTAGTGGTCGTGGGCTACGGCACCCAGACCCGCCAGGACCTCTCGACGTCGGTGGCCTCGGTGGGGAGCGCGGCGCTGGCCCGCCAGCCGGTAGCGGGCTTCGACCAAGCCTTGCAGGGCCAGGCACCCGGCGTGCAGGTAACGGCACCCTCGGGCGCGCCCGGTGCGGGCATCAACGTGCGGGTGCGCGGCAACGCCTCGCTGAGCCTCAACGGCTCGCCGCTCTACGTGATTGACGGCGTGCCCGTGCTGCCTGACTATCAGCAGGAAATAGCGGTGGGCAACCAGCGCCTCAACCCGCTCAACACTATCAACCCCAACGACATCGAGAGCATCGACGTGCTCAAGGACGGGGCTGCGGCCGCCATCTACGGCGTGCGCGCCGCCAACGGCGTAGTCGTAATTACCACCAAGCGCGGCAAAGTGGGCCAGGCGCAGGTGGGCCTGAGCATCTACTACGGCAAGCAGTACCTGCGCAAGAAGCTGGATGTGCTCAACTCGGAGCAGTTTGCCCAGCAGTACAACGAGACGGTGGCCAACTTCAACGCCCAGCAGTCGAACCCCAACGACATCCAACCTATCCCCTTCCCCAGCGGCCGGCCCCTGCCGCCCTACAACACCGACTGGCAGGATGAGGTGTACCGCCCGGCCAGCCTCCAAAACTACCAACTCAACATCAGTGGCGGCACCGAGAAAACGCGCTACTACATCGCCGGCGGTTACTTCAACCAGCAGGGCATCAGCCAGAACTCGGGCTTCGACCGCTTCAACTTCAAGATTAACCTGGAGCAGACGGTAAGCGACCGCTTCCGGTTGGGTACCAACCTGAATATGAGCCGCACGCACAACAACGGCAGCGTGCGCTCGGAGCTGGCCCTTGGCAACTCGGGCACGGTGCTCGGCGCGCTGTCGCAGATTCCAACCGTGCCCGTGCGCAACCCCGACGGCACCTACGGCGTGAACCCGCTCAACCAGTCGGACAACCCGGTGGGCGACCTGCTGGAAACCAGCAACCAGGCCATTGTGTACCAGGCTATTGGCAATGTTTTTGGTGAGTTTGACATTCTTAAGAACCTGCGCGTGCGCTCGTCGCTGGGCCTGGATTTCCGCACCCAGACCGAGAACCAGTTTATCAGCCGCAACTACCCCGGCACCACCAATGCCGACGCCTCGACGCGCGGCTCGGCCCGCACGGCCACCAACCAGCAGGTTATTTGGCTGTGGGAGAACACGCTGACCTACAACCCCAACCTGGGCGACCGGCACCACCTGACGCTGCTGGCCGGCCAGTCGATGCAGGCCTCCAACCGCTTTACCTCGGGCGCCGAAACGCGGGGCTTCGTGTCCAACGCCGTGCCGTACCTCAACTTCGGCGCTACGGTAGTGGGCATCCCGGGCAGCTACAACGACGAGTGGTCGCTGCTGAGCTATTTCGCCCGTGCCAACTACGACTTCGACGGTAAGTACTTGTTCTCGGCTAGCTTGCGCGCCGATGCTACCAGCCGCTTCTCGGGCGACTACCGCTTTGGCTACTTTCCGGCCGTGAGCGCCGCTTGGCGCGTTTCCAAAGAGAGCTTCTTCCCGCAGTCGGGTGCTATTTCGGACCTGAAGCTGCGCGCCAGCTTCGGCGCCAACGGCAACCAGGAAGTGTACGCCTACCAGCGCTTTTCGCGCTACTCGGGCGGCCGCAACTACCAGGGCGGCGGCTCGTCCATCGTGGGCGGCATCACCCAAACCAACATCGGCAACCCCGACCTGCGCTGGGAAACCACCTATCAGTACAACGGCGGCTTAGATTTGAGCCTGTTGGATAACCGCCTGACCTTCACCTTTGATATCTATAACAAGCAGACCAAGGACCTGCTGCTGGACGTGCCCATTCCGCAGAGCACGGGGATTGAGAACCTGGTCGTGACCCAGAACATCGGCAAGATTCAGAACCGGGGCATCGAAATCGGCTTGGTCACGACCAACGTGCAGGCCAAGGACAACGGCTTTGGCTGGACCACGAACTTCAACGTGAGCGGCAACCGCAACAAGATTCTGGACCTGGGCCAGCAGGTGAATGAGCAGGGCGCCTCGTCGTCGCGCAGCATCATCTACAGCAACAGCATCTCGCAGGTGGGCCAGCCGCTGGGCGCGTTCTTCGGCTATACCACGCAGGGCATTGTGCAGTCGAACGCCGAAGGCCAGAGCCTGCCCAGCCAGAACGGCAGCAAGCCCCGCGCCGGCGACATCCGCTTTGCGGACCTCAACGGCGACGGCGTTATCACGGATGCCGACCGCAGCATTGTCGGCAACCCCAACCCCAAGCTGTTTGCCGGCGTCACCAACAACTTCTCCTACAAGGGCGTGGAGGTGAGCGTGTTCTTCCAGGGCAGCTTCGGCAACGACATCTACAACCAGACCCGCCAGATTATCGAGTCGCAGTCGGACCCGCTCAACCAGAGCACCCGCGTGCTCAACCACTGGACGCCCACTAACACCAACACCGACATTCCGCGCCCCGTGCGCAACGACCCGAACGGCAACAACCGCTTCTCGAACCGCTGGGTGGAGGATGGCACCTACGTGCGCCTCAAAAACCTGACCGTCGCCTACAACTTCCCCACCACCCTCACCAAGCACGCGGCCATCCAGAACCTGCGCCTCTACGTGACCGGCCAGAACCTGATTACCTGGACCAACTACCTAGGCTACGACCCCGAGGTGAGCGCCGACCCGTTCTCCTCCACCGCCTTTGGCCGCGACTACGGCGTGTATCCGCAGTCGCGCACTTACACAATCGGGTTGAACGCCAACTTTTAAGCCGCCGCTAGCCTAGAATTCCCATGAAAAAAATTGCCATCCCCGCGCTCGCCGCCCTTTCGCTGCTGGCTAGCTGCAACTTCCTGAAGAAAGAACCCCTGGGCAGCATCACGCCCGAAAACTTCTTTGCCAGCGGCGACGATGCCGAGGCTGCCCTCACCGGCTCCTACGATGCGCTGCAAGGCACCGGCGCCTACGGGCAGGACCTGAACGTGGTGGGCGAAATGCCCAGCGACAACTGCACCAGCACCAACGGCGACGTGAACGCGATGGATAAAATCATCTGGACGCCCACCACCAGCCAGGTAAACAACGTGTACGTGCAAGCCTACCAGGGCATCAACCGGGCCAACATTGTGCTCAAGTACGTGCCCACCATCACGATGGACACCGCCCGCCGTAGCCAGATTCTGGGCGAGGCGCGCTTCATTCGGGCCCTAAACTACTTCAACCTGGCTAGGGTGTACGGCGGCGTGCCGCTGCGCACCGCACCCACCGAAAGCGGCTTGGCCTCCGACGTAAATATCGCCCGCGCCACCACCGACCAGGTGTACGACCAGGTAGTGGCCGACTTGCAGCGCGCCGCCATCCAGATGCCTACCAGCAACAGCAACCGCGCCACCCGGAACTCGGCCAATGCCCTGCTGGCCCGCGTGCAACTTACGCGCCGCAACTGGGCCGCCGCCCAGGCCGCCGCTGCTAAGGTGCTGACCAGCAACATCACCCTCGGCTCGTTCGACGCGCTGTACCCAGCCGAAAACCGGGGGCCCGAGTCGCTCTTCGAAATTCAGTACGCGGGCTCGGCCGACGGCGGCAACCTCTTGCCCGACCTCCTACTGCCCTCGCCGCTGGCTACCTACTCGTTCACCAAATTCAACATTCCTACGGCCGAGCTTATCGCCTACGCCGATACCACCACCGACACCCGCTGGAAGTTAACGAGCATCGTGAGCGCGGCCAGCGGCAAGGTCATCGGCCGCAGCCACGTGAGCTACATCGACGGCAAGCCCGGCCCCGGTGGCAACGGCAACGACGTGGGCCGCTTCGTGTTTAAGTGGCGCAGCATCGGCAACAACTTCAGCTCGGCCGACAATACCTACGTGCTGCGCTACGCCGAAGTGCTGCTCGCCTATGCCGAAGCCGTGAACGAACAAACCGGCCCCACCCAGGACGTGCTCGACAAGCTGAACCGCGTGCGCCAGCGCGCCGGCCTCGACGCCCTCACCCTGGCCTCGCCCCAGGCCCTGACCAAGCAGGCTATGCGCAACGAAATTGACCGCCAGCGCCGCCTGGAGCTGGCCTTCGAAGGCGAGCGCTGGTTTGACCTGCTGCGCTACGCCCGCCACAATCAGGCTGAGGCCGGTGCCCACGTCACCACGGCCCTCGACATCATTGCCCAGCAGCGCAATGGTGCCCGCGATGTCAACTACCTGGTGTTCCCGCTGCCACAAACCGAAATAAATACCAACCCCCTGGTGCAGCAAAACCCGGGGTACTAGCCCGAGCGGTCGCTTTCGGTGCCGGGTGGGAAAAGTGAAATCGAACACACCGCGCCGGGGCGACTCGCTCTTCTTTTACTAGCCTACGGCTCACTGGCCCGCCGCTAGGCCCACTGTTGCGTCTGGCCGTTGACATGCTGCAACGACCGGGCGCAACAGTTTGCTTTATACCCTCTTCGCTTTTTGATTCCCACCAACTTGTTCGCTATTATGCCGACTGCTGTTTGCCGCTGGGGGCTCGGTGCCCTGTTTTCGCTCGCCTTATTGCCCAACTACGCCCAGGCGCAAGCCGCCCCCAAGGGCAGCGTAGCTGGCTGGGTCACCACTCCCGACCAAAAGCAGCTTTTACAGCGCCAGCCGCAGAACCTGGTTTTCAAGAAAACCCCGCCCAGCGGCTCCGTCATTGAGCTTGACGACAGCCAGCGCTTCCAGAAGATGGACGGCTTTGGCTACTGCCTCACCGGCGGCAGCGCCGAGCTGCTGCACGCCATGAGCGCCCCCGCCCGCGCCAAGCTGCTGCGCGAGCTGTTTGGCACCGGCCCGCAGGATATTGGCGTGAGCTACCTGCGCCTGAGCATCGGGGCCTCGGACCTCGATGCCCAGGTGTTCAGCTACGACGACCTGCCCGCCGGCCAAACCGACCCTGCGCTTTCCCGTTTCAGCCTGGCGCCCGATGAAAAGCACCTCATCCCGGTGCTCAAGGAAATTTTGGCGGTGAACCCAGCCATCAAAATCCTGGGCTCGCCCTGGAGCCCGCCCACCTGGATGAAAACCAACGACGCCAGCAAAGGCGGCTCGCTCAAGCCCGAGTACTACGGTGCCTACGCGCAGTACCTCGTCAAGTACATCCAGGGCATGAAGGCGGCCGGCATCGCCATCGACGCCATCACGCCCCAGAACGAGCCGCTGCACCCCGGCAACAACCCCAGCCTGCTGATGCTGGCCGAGCAGCAAGCCGAGTTTATCGGCCAGCACCTGGGACCGGCCTTCCAGAAAGCGGGCCTCAAAACCAAGATTATCTGCTACGACCACAACGCCGACAAGCCCGAATACCCGCTCACGGTGCTCGGCAACGCCACAGCCAACCCGTATGTCGATGGCTCAGCCTTTCACCTCTACGCTGGTCCCATTGAGGCGCTGAGCAAGGTACACGAGGCCTTTCCGAAGAAAAACGTGTATTTCACCGAGCAGTGGGTAGGGTCGAAAACCGACTTTGCCGGCAACCTCGGCTGGCACGCCAAGACGCTGTTTATCGGCGCGCCGCGCAACTGGGCCCGCGTGGTACTGGAGTGGAACCTGGCCGCCGACCCGCAGCAAAACCCGCACACGCCCGGCGGCTGCACCGAGTGCCTCGGGGCCATCACGCTAGCCCCTGGCGACCAGGTGACGCGCAACGTAGCCTACTACGCCGTGGCCCAGGCCAGCAAGTTTGTGCGCCCCGGCTCGGTGCGCGTGGGCTCTACCAGCACCGGCGTGTTGCCCAACGTGGCCTACCGCACGCCCACCGGCGGCCACGTGCTGCTCGTGCAAAACGACCAACCCACCGCCCAAACCTTCAGCCTGCGCTACCAGGGCCAGGCCGTGGCGCTCACGCTACCCGCCGGGGCCGTGGGCACCTACACGTGGTAGCTTTTCCAACTTGCTTTTCCTTTTCCCACCCATTTTATGAAGAACTCCACCCGACCCGGCTGGCTGCGCGCCGCCCCCGGCCTCGCCCTGCTCACGCTGCTGGCCGCCGGCTGCAAAAAGAGTGACAAAGGCGGCGCTTCTCCCACGCCCACGCCATCTACTCCTACCAACCCGCCCGCCGGCGCGGCGCAGGTAGCCATGTGGCTGACGCTGCCCGACCAGTCGGTGCTGTTTAAGCGCCAGGCGGGCCTCCGGTTTACGGCTACGCTGAATGCGGACCCCACCATCGCGGTCGATACCACCCAGACCTACCAGACGATGGACGGCTTTGGCTACACCCTCACCGGGGGCAGCGCCCAGCTCATGAGCCGGATGAGTGCCCCCAGCCGCGCCGCCCTCATCAAAGAGCTGTTTGCTACCGACAGCACCTCACTGGGTGTGAGCTACCTGCGCGTGAGCATTGGGGCTTCCGACCTCAGCGACCGCGTATATACTTACGATGACTCGGCCCAGCCCGACCCCGACCTGGTTAATTTCAGCCTCGCGCCCGACCAGGCGGCGCTCATTCCGGTGCTGAAGGAAATTCTGGCAGTGAATCCGGCCATCAAAATCCTGGGCTCGCCCTGGACGCCGCCCTTGTGGATGAAGTCGAACGCCAACGCCGTGGGCGGCAACCTGCTGCCGCAGTACTACGATGCCTACGCCCGCTACTTCGTGAAGTACGTGCAGGGCATGCAGGCCCAGGGCATCCCCATCGACGCCGTGACGCTGCAAAACGAGCCGCTCAACCCCAACAACAACCCCAGCCTGTACATGACCGGGGCGCAGCAGGCCACTTTCATCAAAAACAACGTGGGGCCGGCCTTTCGGGCAGCGGGCCTTGCTACTAAAATCATTGCCTACGACCACAACCCCGATACCGAGGGCCTCAGCTTCGTGAACGCCGTGCTCGGCGACGCGGCCGCCAGCCCCTTCGTCGATGGCGCCGCCTTTCACCTCTACAACAGCACCTCCATCAGCACGCTCGGCAACGTGCGCCAGCAGTACCCCAACAAGAACATCTACTTCACCGAGCAGTGGACGCAGGCCAATGGCAGCTTCGCGGGCGACTTGTTCTGGCACGTGAGCAACCTCGAAATCGGCGCGCCGCGCAACTGGAGCCGCAACGTGCTGGAGTGGAACCTGGCCAGTGACCCCGGCACCAGCATTCACACGCCCGGCGGCTGCCCCGACTGCCTCGGGGCCATCACTATCAACGGCGACGCCGTGGCGCGCAACGTGGCCTACTACTCGGTGGCGCACTCCAGCAAGTTTGTGCGGCCCGGCTCGGTGCGCATGGCTACGGTCACGGCCGCCAGCCTCGGCTCGCTGGCTAATGTGGCCTACAAAACCCCCAGCGGCAAGCATGTGCTGGTGGTC